>Ga0316198_10000456_pt1 | contig 21546 bp, 21 predicted proteins | sample OudBieAanoxic_MG_FD_204935 | JGI IMG/M metagenome (GOLD analysis project Ga0316198, IMG submission 204935) | Coastal sediment microbial communities from Oude Bieten Haven, Netherlands - site A anoxic | ecosystem: Environmental > Aquatic > Marine > Coastal > Sediment | place: Netherlands...
GTCTGTTCATGTAATCTGCAATTTTTATCGATTCCATACTTTGCTCCTTAAGACGAATAACCGCTCTTGTCTATATGACAGGCATCTTAGATATTGATGTGACTCATTTAGTTATCAGGCCTTCATATATAAGGTTAGACGGAAATTTATTCATTTGTTGGATAAAAAGAGAGAAGTAATGAAATCAAAAGGCATATTTATGGATATAATAGTGTGACTTAGTGTTACATTTTGTTAAAGATGTTGTGGCTTCTCGGGGGAGAAACCACAAGTAATCGCAATCAGCGAAAAGGATTATTTATGACGCACCCATTGACCTATGTTGGACGGCAGACGAGCCGTAGTGATGGAGAAGCCAAAAGGCTAGTCATACTTGAAGCTACGTTAAGGTTGATAGTGAGAGATGGGATCCGCGGTGTTCGCCATCGTGCAGTAGCCAAGGAAGCCGATGTACCATTGGCGTCGACGACTTACTACTTTAAAGACATTAAAGATTTGATCAGTGATTCATTGACCTATTTTGCTGAAAAAACATTATGGATGAATGAGGAGCTTGAAAATCGCAGTTTTGAGTTGCTTAAGGAGCTCGATGGATTGTCTAAAGAGGAAAAGAATAATGAGTTGTTGGTTGCCAATTTGGCGCAGTTTATCAGTGAGCATATTCGTGAGCAAATATGTCATCGTGATAACCGGATATTAGAGGCCGCATTTCATGAGGAAGCGTTGCGAAACACACAATTAGCCGATGCGATTAAGCGCTTAAATGACTCTTTTTTGGCAACAATTAAACGTTTCTTTGAGTTGCTGGGATCGACGAATTCAATGGCCGATGCTCATCAACTATTAGCCTTGATAAAATATCTGGAATATAAATATGTTTTGATAGAGGGTACGGATGAAGATGATGTTCAGTTAGAGTACATCGTGACATCTACCGTGCATAATATTATTAATGCTATTGAATAATACCAATAGGTAAAAAGCTCCTTTTATCCCGATAGGGTAGAATCATCTGCAAACCGAAAAAATAAAACCCGAATCAAGTTCGGGTTTTATTCGTTGATGTAAGCTGCACTGCTTACTACAAAATACGCTACTGGATATTCTCAGTGTCGCTGAATTCACCCTGGAAGAGCACTGAAGAGAGATAACGCTCGGCAGCAGATGGCAGAATAACAACGATGTTCTTTCCTTCAAACTCTGGTAACGCTGCGATTCTATTGGCCGCGACCACGGCCGCACCCGATGAAATACCAACCAGAATACCTTCCTCTTTCATGATACGTTGAGCCATTTCGATAGACTCTTCGTTCGTTACGGCTTCTACGCGATCAATCATCTCTAGGTCAAGGTTACCAGGGATAAATCCTGCACCAATTCCCTGGATTTTGTGAGGACCGGGTTGAAGTGCTTGGCCAGACAGTGTCTGCTGGATAACAGGAGAATCGACAGGCTCTACTGCAACCGACGTGATGGCCTTACCCTGAGCATTTTTTATATAACGGCTGACACCTGTGATGGTACCGCCGGTACCAACACCAGCGACAACCACATCTACTTCACCATCGGTATCGTTCCAAATCTCTGGCCCTGTGGTTTTCTCATGGATTTCAGGGTTAGCTGGATTATCAAACTGCTGTAGAAGCAGATACTTTTCTGGTGCCGACTGACGGATCTCTTCCGCCTTATCGATAGCGCCTTTCATCCCTTTAGCGCCTTCGGTCAGCACTAAATTGGCACCGAGTGCTTTTAGAAGCTTACGACGCTCGAGACTCATGGTATTTGGCATGGTCAGTGTAAGCTTGTAACCACGGGCTGCAGCTACATAAGCCAGGGCTATACCGGTATTACCCGATGTTGGTTCAATTAGCTCTCTGTCTGGAGTAAGCAGGCCTTTTTTCTCTGCATCCCAAATCATATTGGCACCGATACGGCACTTGACGCTAAAACTTGGGTTTCTGGCTTCAACTTTTGCTAACACATTACCTTTACTAACGCGCTTTAGACGAACAAGAGGGGTGTTACCAATGGTATAAGAATTATCTTCGAAAATGTTGCTCATGGCTTGCTTGCTCCAATCAATATAGTAAGTAAATAATAATCGCCTTTAGCGGTATTAGAAGTGATTGTTTGTTCTTCGTTATTCCATTTGGTTATTAATGAACTCATTTTTATTAACAAACCGTGAGAAAAGGGTGTGGCAAAAGTGTTAACCTCTTGTCTGTAAGTACTATTGTTAAGCGAATGAGTACCTAAAGCTTGATAATTGAATATAGAGCATATTATACCAATCAGCATAAGAAAGTGATCTACTCAGAGTTATTTTTGGCAAACTAATTCAAGGCGAATAGATGATGCAATGGTGATCCCTTGTGAAGTTATTCAACGAAGAAGTAGGCAGCTAAAACCGTTAGTCGTTCCGTGTGAAAATTAACGTGTTAATAATTAAAAATAAAAGATAACGGCTTGATATGACTAAGACGATTAAAGAGACTGATCCAAAAACAATGGTGACTCCCTTCGCATTTGAGATAGCCCCTCAGGTTCTCTATACCCCATTGGCTACTCCACTTAAACGTGGAATGGCTATGGCGGTTGACGGGCTATTGATCTCTGTCCTGGCTGAACAGGCGGGCTGGGTGTTTATTCTACTGGTGGGGTTAACCCTACTAATCCAGAGAAAAAGCTATGAGCTTGGCAAAGTGTTGAAGTGGGGCTTGTACCTGTCGATGTTTGTGATGATGCTTTGGGTTACGTTTGATAACTTGGTTTTAACTGACTCCCCAGGTTCAGATGGTCAGAATCAAGACTCTGAAACTTATGTAACAGCTCCCTCAGTGAGCGAGGTGATAGGTTATCTGCCTGAGATCATCAGTTTCAGCATGTGTGAAGAGCTGAATTGTGCACAAACTGAGTTAAACTCTCTTATTAAGGTGCTTAAACAGACGGCTCTTGCTGAAGAGGAGCAGAAGGCGATACTTATCAGTGCTATCAAGGAGTTGGCGCTAATCTCTGATGAGAAAGCACAACTGCAGCATGATATCAGCCAAGCCTATCCAGAACAGACTATCGAACAAGAAGTTGAACAAGAAGTCGAACAAGAAGCTTCCTCTGTTGGTGAAGACGGCGTTAAACAAGATTTTCAACAACAAACTGAAATGAATGTGGCTCATGCGGATGAAACGACGAAACCTCTCGCAGGCGAGGAACCGGTATCAAGGGAGGTTGTTGATACGAAGGAGTCGGTAACCTACCCATTGACCGGAATCGCGAAACAAGCTGAGGAGGGTAAGTCACATCTTGAAAAGCTGGATGAAGACGATGGAGGAGAATACAGTCTCATCTCCTGGGCTAAAGGGATTTTAAATGACCTGGGTTTAGGATTTGGATGGGCTGCATTTTATTTTACCGTGTTTACAGCCTGGTTCGATGGACAAACCTTAGGTAAGAAGCTATTGCGTATTCGGGTGATACAACTCGATGGAACTGGGCTTTCTCTCTGGGATGCCTTCGGTCGATATGGTGGCTATGGCGCCGGGTTCGCCACCGGGCTATTGGGCTTTTTGCAGATCTATTGGGATGCCAACAGGCAGGCCATACAAGATAAGATCTCTGCGACTGTGGTGGTCGATCTTACCAAGGAAAGAGATGAGTCCATGGTGACACTCTCCTCTATAGAACCATTATTTAATAAAGGAAATGCAGATTCCGCTATGTGACAAACTGTTATGATGTGCTCAATCCCGCGATGTTGTCGATTGCAAATATTAGCTCTATTGTTAATAGTTAATTGTAGGGAGCAATATTTCGCTTGTTAGCTAGCAATAAAAAGGCAAACATCGAAAGGAGCGTGGCTTATCCACATCAAAGACTCTGTGATGAAGTTCAGTAGATATCTGAACATAGCAATATTTAGGAGAATAGATTGCGTATTTTAGTGGTTGAGGACAGTAAAGTTGTGTCCCGAATTTTACAGCATCTTATCGCTCAGGAGCTGGGCTGTGATGTCGATTTTGCAGAAAACCTGGCCAGTGCCAAACAACTATTAGAGCAAAAAGAGTATTTTGTCGCGATCACCGATCTAAATTTGCCTGATGCAACAGAAGGCGAGATCGTTAAGTTAGTTCTCTCTAAGCAGACTCCCTGCATAGTATTGACCGGCAGTTTAGACGCTGAGCAACGTAAACGTTTATTACAACTGGGAATTGTCGATTATATTCTGAAGGAAAACCGTTTCAGCTATGAATATGTGGTGAGGCTTGTGGATAGATTGCAGCGTAATCAAACCGTTAAGGTGTTGGTTGCCGATGATTCTGTCGTAAGTCGCAAATTTGTCAGAAGCTTACTCGAACAGCATCTGTATCAGGTAGTAGAGGCAGACGATGGGAATTCTGCCTGGGAGGTTCTACAAAAACAGCCGGATATTCAACTCTTGATCACCGATTACAATATGCCGGGCCTGGATGGATTTGGTCTTATTTTAAAGGTCAGAGAGAAATTCAGTCGAGAGGAGTTAGCCATTATTGGCTTGTCCAGTGACGATGATGAGAGCCTATCGGCCCGCTTCATTAAAAACGGGGCAAATGATTTCCTGCAAAAACCTTTTGTGCATGAAGAGTTTCACTGTCGGGTGCTCAACACCTTAGATTCACTGGATATGATCCGTAAACTTTGGGAGCAGGCCAATCTCGATTATCTGACCGGAGCATACAACCGCCGCTATTTCTTTAATCAGTATGAAGAGTTGATCATATTGAAAAAGCAGAAGAGAGGGGCCTTGACTTTGGCTCTGCTGGATATCGATCTGTTTAAGAAAGTGAATGACACCTATGGTCATGATGTGGGCGATGAGGTTTTGGTGGAGTTCGCCGCACGGTTAAAACGCTCTTTCGGTCAACACTTTACCGTTTCCCGCTTTGGCGGCGAGGAGTTCATTGTCGCATTCAGAGGGCTCAATGAGGTGAAGTCGTTTGCCTTGATGGATAAGTTTCGCTCTCAACTTGAAAGTAATCCAATATCAACCAGTAGGGGAGAGCTATCAGTAACCGTCAGTACCGGAATCGCGTCCCTTAGCGATAATGATAAGCTGGATAACGAAGAGAGTTTAGATACCCTTATCCAGCGCGCCGACAAAGCGCTGTATGATGCTAAAGAAGCGGGTCGAAACCTCGTCTGTATCGAGTCCTATCATGAGTAGAGCTTATTAAATGATGTCAGCTCGCCATTACCAAGGCGAGCGTCGATATGTTTGTCGCCTTGCTATTAAATACAGGCTTTTACCTCGCTGAAGTCTGGATATTTATGATGGGGATTCATCAAGTCGCGCCGGTGTAAGCATTATTAATTTTTCAGGGTTCCACTGATGAGCGATATCATTTTATGCTGGAAAGACGGTGTTCCTGTTATGGTCACTCTGATACTGACCGGAGTTGTTATCTTCTTAGCTTAATTAATAGGATACCTTTCAGGCTAAGAAAGGTCAGTCTTTACACTGTTTTTAATATTTTATTTTGTACAGTATATTTAGATTTTGTATTGGTTACATATACTAGAGATAAAATATCAGATAATTTATGCTCCTGGATAAAGTGACACATATAGAACTCATTTATATAACTCTTATCGGGTGGGGGGCTTATCGGGTTAGCGTCATCACCTAATCTAATTATATCGACAATATTGTTGTATTATTTCACCGGGATTTAATTTGACCGAGCTCTGGTTGTTACCAGACAATACGACTTACGATACTTTATAATACATTGAAGTCACTCGTGATCGAATTAAAATTGTTTGGGCTTGATGGAAATAATTTTGGATTGGATGGAAAATAGTGTTTTAATCGGCTAAAGCCTGAGTCAGGTCATGGTATTTATGACCACAAATATTGATAATAACGACACTAATTGTTAACGCTAAGCTAATTTCCGTCATGAAAACCGAAGATCTTGCATTATTTAATAAGGTTATCGAATATCAAAGCCTGAGTGCGGCATCGAGAGCCCTGAGTATCCCAGTTTGCAAAATTAGTCGTAATATCTCTCAATTGGAACAAAACCTTGGGACTCGCCTTGTGGATCGCACGACTCGAAGCCTGACATTGACAGAAGCTGGCTTGGATTTCCTGGAGAGAAGTCAGCGTATTCTCGGCGAAGTCGAGGCGCTGCAGTTGAGTGTCGGCCAGTTACAGATCGAGCCTCAAGGTGAAATTATCATCGCCGCACCATTGGATTTCATTAATCTTACCTGTAGGGCGGCACTGGGGCAGTTTCATCAACGTTTTCCTGATCTGAAATTGAAATTTATCTCCTATCAAAGCCTGCAGAATCCGATGGAAATCCAGGCAGATTTGGTGATGTATGTTAGCCATGAATCCCCGCCTGATAGCTCTATGGTGGGGCGTAAGCTGCTTTCATTGAGGCGTAATTTCGTGGCGAGTCCCGACTTTATTGCCAGACACCCGCAGCTGACTCACCCCTCTCAGTTGGTGGATTACCCTTGCTTGCTCTCTTCCAAAGGCGGGCTGGTGAGTAATGTCTGGTTATGGCGTGATGAGGAGCAATCCCATAAGATAGAGGTCGATGGTCCCCTGGAATCTGAGATGAATGAGCTGTGTATTTCGGCTGCGGTTGATGGGCTTGGCATCGCGTGGGTACCGCCGGTGATGTGCCGAGAGCACCTGAAATCAGGCCGTCTTAAACTGCTGTTTGAAGGCCAATACGCTACCGATATTAGTACCTGGGGGCTCTACTCCTGTCGTCAGTACTTGCCGCATAGAGTACGGTTAGCGCTGGACTTCTTCCAGCAGGAATATGCTCAAATGGAACAAAATCAGCTCTGATGATTAAGACTAGGATTAGCACCCGAGTGAAAGCCTAATCTATGGATAGAAGTTAAAAAATGATGTGAAAATATGGCACCGTTAATGATAACCGATGCCATTGAAGGGGGCGGGCGTTAGAATGACCTCTTTAGAAAGACTTAGTTAGGGTAAAGACTGCCGATGAGCCTTGGGTGGTGTTCTTACCGCCGAATTCATGAACATAGCGCAAGTTACCTTGTAACAACCAAGGCAGATAGAAGAGGTTGAGTTCACCACCTATGCCATAAGCTTGCTTACGCTCACTTGCTAGGGTGCCTGGACCATCCTGGCTGTCATCGCTAATCTGCCATGTAGCACAGTAGGTGATACCGGGACGCACCAGCCACTGATTGTCGATCATAAATTGCTTGCCTATCCCTCCTTCGATGGTAAATTCCGCCCCCGGTCGCACATCAGTATCATCCTGCTCAGTGTGCACCAGTGTGCGGGTCAATGCACTGATAGTCCAAGATTTTTCTGAATCGAGATAATAAGTGCCGCCGGCGGTTAACATACCCGTCCAGTATCCGTAGCCTGGCGAGGCTGCATCTTGCGCATCATAGTCACCGGTCGGAGCAATTACCGCCAATGCCATAACCGCGTCAAAACGCTCTCTCGGCCAATTAAGCACTAATGGTTCGATAATGACATCTCCCAGAGCGAAAGACGTATCGGTATCGACGCCGATGGGATTAATCGAAATATCTTTACTGACCATAGGAATGAGGATGTTATAGCCCCAGTTAGCGCCCAAAATTGTTTTCTCTGTCATATGAACGAATCTGTGGATCTGGGCATAGGCGTTCAAGTCGAAATCCAGGCCCACATCATCGCCATTATTATTGAGTAGGGTATCGGCGTTATACCAGGTGTTGTACATACGGTAATGCATACCGGGTGGCGGCAGGGTTGCGGCCGCCACACCTTCGCCTCCCATGGGGTAGTGTGAGCTTGATGTGGCCGCAACAGCCGTAACGCTATTTAATAATAAACCCGATAAACCAGCCATACATAACATAGCACTTTTTACTGTATTCATATTTTCTCCTGTTTGTTTTTATTTAATTATGCTCTTCAGTCATCGTCGTAATGACTTCAGCCCTTATTCATTGAACTGTAATAAGAACTTGAACTGTTTAATAATAATTTATGTATCTAATAAACTTGAATATCTAACTTTGAGTTAAAGCTCAATGTTGGCTTTTATTGGTTGTTATATTTTCCTACAAATTTAAAACATGGCTGTTCGCTTGCAATCAATATATTGGTGCAACTAAATGATGGCGCTTATAACCTTTGTCACTTTAAATTTTTACATGACTTATGCGCATTTTGATATTGGTGTCGCTTGCATTCTCCTATTTTTAATAGATTATTGTCTATTTTTGATTGTTCTCGTTGTTACTTAATCTTTATTGATTAGTTTGGTGCAGAACATACGCTTCCATTTCCCCGGGGTCAATTAACCACTCTCTAATCTAATTGTTATATTTTCAAAAATTAATGTCTGAGTCTGTTCATTTATCGTTTTTATCAATAATTAAGCTCGATGATAATAGCTTTTTACGTGGATTTTGTTATTCCCTATCTAATTGTTGCGCGTATGTGTGAGGAGTGTCGCTAAAATGGAAATAGCGTTTTGCAGTTTTTGCAAAGGTTCTTGTTGAATATATCGCTATTTTAGGAGGGATGGCCTGTATAGAATTTATTTCAACATTTACTGTCTTGGTTTCCACCAACACCCAAAGATGTAGGAATAAATATGAGCGAACAAGATAAGCAAGAGGTTGACGAGAGTCGGCGGCAGTTACTAAAAATAGGTGCCGGCACCGTCGCCAGTGTAGGGGTCGTTGCCGGAGCAGGCAGTTGGCTGAAACATAAGATGGAAGGCGTCGAGCTGGAGGCATTTCCCTGTGAAGTAAGCTTTGACCATAAACCAATGGATCAACGCAATGTAAATCAGACATATTGCATCAGCCCGGCGTTACAGGCAAAGCACCCAGAGCGAAACCTGAATTTTGGGCTGGAGTCTGCCGGCCCTATTCAGTCTGGTGAAAAACCAATGAGTATGTCTGGCGCATTTCACCAGTTCCTGACGGCTCACGAACGTTATGATAATGACAAACTCGGTTATACCCAGCTCGATTACGCACTGGAAACCGCTTCCTGGTTCACCTTGATGAACCTGGCTCCACTATCCCAGGCCGGAGTGCCGGGTCAAGGTGTGCTGACCTGGGATCAGTCCGACGTTCATGAACATCAATATCCCTTCAAAGACTCAGTTGAGAAGGTTTGCGCCATTAAGACCGCAGCTAAGAACTTTGGTGCGGTGCGGGTCGGTGTGTGCCGTCATGATCCCCGCTGGGATTATAATCCACTCTATAACCCGCTCACAGAGGAGACGTTAACCTGGGAGGAGGATTTTCCCTTTAAGCCTAAGAGTGTGATCGTCATGCTGGTGGAAATGGACTATGAGGCAACGGCTTGTGCACCTATGATCCCGCAATCTTCAACGGCCGCCATGGGTTACAGCAACATAGGTGTATTGGCTGGGTCTATGTCTAAACTCCTGAAAGAACTCGGTTTTCAGGCCGTTGGTTCGACCAACGATATGGGCAACTCGGTGGCTTATGCCATAGCTGCGGGGCTTGGTGAGGGGGCGCGTAACGGCACCATAGTCGCACCCAACCTTGGCCCACGAGTACGTATCTGTAAGGTTTATACCGAGCTCGAGCTGGACGAAGCGGCATACAATAAGCCACGTGATTTCGGCATCATGTCTTTTTGTGAAAACTGTAAACGCTGTGGCGAGGCCTGTCCCTCAGGCGCCATCTGCATGGATGATAAGCCCTCTACTGGGCCGACCTATCCAGGCGGAGAGGATCCCCTATACACCTGGGACGTCAACAAAGGGGTGCGTAAGTTCTATAGCGATCCCAAGAAATGTCTGAAGTTCTGGTCTGAAAATGGTGGTGACTGCGGTGTCTGTCTGGCAGCCTGCCCGTGGAACAAGCCGGATTTTTGGCATCACAGACTGATCGACGCCTCCAACACCTTCACCACCGGAACAGTGCACGCCATGATGACTCAGGCCGATATCCTGTTTGGTTACGGCAATGTCAACGATGATAAGGCGGTTGAGAAGTACTGGAAAAGTGGCTTTAGCGGTGATTTCACCTAAGGAAGAAAACATATGATGGGTTTAATGTGGTTTTTGATGGGCATGGGCACAATGGCTGCCCTATGGGCTTATCTCAGTCTGCGAGGTCGCTATCAACTCGGCTGGAAAGCGAATTTGGGCTTACTTTCAGCCTTTGGTTTTGCCTGGATCTGCATCGGCTGGTCCTGGGGCTCGTTTGCCGAGGGGGAGCCGCAATCGGGTGCAATGGGCTTGATCTCATTCGGGCTTCCGGCGCTGATATTGCTGGTTATGAGCTGGCAGAAGTTTATTTTGCCAAATAAAAAAGCCTAGTGCTAAACGTTGGCGGCCATAGGTAACTTGGCCGCCTTAATGAATGGGTAAAACTAATCGACCGTTTTTAAAGAGGTATTTTATGACTAATCACCCTCTGATCGCACCCAAGCCGATGCCAGATCCTGAACAAGATACGGGTCGACGAGCTTCCGGGAAAGCTAATAGCAGTATCAAGCCGCGGATGGTCACCATGCTGCTTCTGAGTTCGGTTATCGCACTCACAGGGAGTGTGATTCGACAGTTTTGGCTAGGCTAGTTCTTAGGTGAGTATATTCACTGCGACCTTGTATCGAGTCGTCATCGGTTCGGTTTATTAACATTCGTTGTAAAGGAGAGATTCATGCCCCGAGGGACATTGGAATATGGATTAACCGCTCTGCTTAGACAAAGCCGGGATCACCTTGGCGTGGGCGATATCTGTTATTGCTACGATATCAATAGCCCGGATGACTGGCGTTGCCGCATAAAAGACGGCGATCGAATGATGAAGCTGTTTGAGAAACGCAGGCAGCTGTTTGCAAGTTCAGCCAAGGCACTCGGCTTGTGGCAAAAGAAGAGATTCTATTACACTAAGATGACCGAAGAGGTCACCCGGCTTTTTTCCCATCCTTTCTATGTGTGGCCCAAAAGCAAGATGCCAACCCGATTACAGCTTTGCATCGAACAATCGGGAGTGGTGAGCCTGGTGACTATCTCTGTACCTTGTCGCTTCTCCCCTAAGTTATCGGGGCGTTTTATGTTGTTGCTGGAGAGTAAGGAACAACTTGAAGCACTTCGTGAACGCATGGAGGATATAGAACAACACCTGACTGACCTGCAGATGAATATCGTCATCAATTATGGCGATAAGATTAATCCATTAGTGGATTACAACATAGTGACGCCGGTTTCGGCCATGGTATTGAGTTATCTCGCTGCGGGGGAGGACAGGGAGGATGTGTCACAGAAACTTAAGCTCACGATGCGGGGCGTGGACTATCACATCTGCCTGTTAAAGCAGGTCTTGGGCGCGAGAACGATTGCCCAACTCATCTATCGAGCCGGGCAGTGCCGCTTAGTTTGATGAAGGAGTGGCCTTAACGGCATCATGAAACAGAGGGCGATGCGTTATCACCCAAGCCTGTTTTTACAACCGCTATAACAACCAAGCGTAACTCAACTTCATAAAGTAGGTCTGTTCGGTGCGGGTTAATGTATCGATCTCGTCATCACGGTTTAAACCGTCTGAATAACCTAGGTAAAATACACTTTGTGGATTGAGTTTATATCCATATAACACCTCATTACCCAGTTGCTGTTCTTTCGCATCTGGTGAACTATAAAGGTAAAGCGAGGGATCGCGCTCGATATGGGTGTAGATGCTGGAGATTCGGATAAAGTTACGCAGATTGATGTGCCAGTTCAGGCGAACGTCACTCAGGTTGGCGGTGAAGAGCCGACCATCATCGACATCAAGCGAACGGTAGAGATGTGACACATCCAGCGATACCGAATCAGAAATCTTCCACTCCACTCCAGGATTAACAAACAGCTCTGTTCCCAGCTGGTCATTGGCAAAGTCGATGTTATCGCCATAGCTTAGGTCGAGATCCAGTGTCAGGGCTCGACTTGGGATGATTTTACTGTAACCCCAACCTTTGGTTTCATTAAATAGTTGGGTGTTGCCGTCGATAGCAAGCAGTGAACCATCGTGCCGACGACCCACACGCTCTCTGGTCACGACGCCGAAGGCGGTATAGCTCTGCATCGAACCTTCAAACTCGACTTTAGCTTCCAGCTCCTGCTCCAGCAGCTCTCCTGCCTGGTTATGGCTGATATCCCAATCACCGCCCAGTTCGACTCGACTAATCGAGGAGTCTTGCGGGTACCAGGTATAGCCGCCACCGGCAACTAACTTACTGACATCGACCTTACTGATAAAACCTAAGTCGGCCCTGAAGTCATCACCCGCCGATTCATATTGAGTAAAGGCGTACCAATTGCGGCGTTCATGCTTGTACTTGAGGTGATAAAAGCTGTCTTGCAGCTCATCCTCTCGCTTGGTGCGCAACACCCGCTCATTGATGCCGCAGTCTGAGAGTTCACAATTGCTGTCCGGCAGGCAATCACTGCCCGAGCAGAACTCTCTATAGAGTTCATCGGGATATTGGGTCGAGGAGAATACATATTGTGCCGTGAAGGTGTCCTGAGGTGTAGGCTGATATTTAAGATCGCCGCTGGCGAGGTAGTTATGATATTGGTCACTGCGCTTAGCCGTGATTAAGGTGCCTACAGAGAGTTCATTACTGATGTCGGCGCGATAACGGCCGGCAAGGTTAATGCTCTCCTCATCCAGGCTGGCGATGTCAGAGCTTAAGTTACCCGGAATCAGGAAGTTGGTTTTGGTGTCATTGCTGGCCATTACCGCGAAGGTATGATTATCGACCTTACTGGTGAGCTTCAGGCCGTAATCGGGTGAGACGATATTTCGGGTATGTAGCAGCTGAAGCTGAGTGTCGAAGTAATCTTTATTATCCAGAAAGAAGGCGCGCTTTTCGGGATAAAACAGCGCGAAGGTACTGTTGATATCTAGCTGCCCTGCATCGGCTTCAACCTGTGAAAAGTCTGGGTTGATGGTTGCACTGAGCAGGGTACTGGGTGTGATCCCCCAGCGAATATCCAGACCGGGTTCGACCGAGTTGTCACTGTCCCAATCAGCGCCGGGCTCAGCATCGCGCTGACTGTTTCGATTAAACACCAAAGAGGGAGTTAACTGCAGATCCTGACTGGGCTTTAGACCCTCAAGCCCGGTTGCGGTACCCAGTTGACAGAGCTGACAGCTGTTATTTCTGTCTATCTGATGGGTCGATAATCGGCGCACCTGATCTCTGGGATAGAAGCGGATAAACTCGACCCCCCAGATCTGCTCCGCCAACTGGCTGTCGAAGTTAAACAGCCTCAGCGGCAGCTCTATTTCGACCTGATAACCGTGCTCTGTCTTGCGGGCGCTGGTGTACCAGATCCCATCCCAGGCGTCACTCTCGTCACCGGTCAGCTCATTCTCGATGGAGTCGGTCTGCACGCCATAGGGATTAACGAAGAATTGATAAGCCAGCCTGGAGTCATTGAAGGTATCGAGCTTAATGCCCACCAGATCGTCGCCCCAGGTATCGTCCCTGTCGTTGAGATTAGCGCGGATAATATCGTCATCGATGCTGGAATCGGGATCTTTGGCAACAAAAGAGATAAACAGGCTCTCACCCGTTGAAAATATCTTAGCGGTCGTCGCCACAGGAGCCAAGATATTCTCTCCCGGACTGGTCTCATATCTAAGCTCGGCGACGGCGGCGTTTTGCCACTGCACCTCGTCGAGATGCCCGTCGATGGTCGCGCCTTCTTCTAGTGTTGGAATGCTCAGACTAAACTGGTGACTACTGCCGGCGAAGGTGGAGAAAGAGTAGAAAGAGGAGAAAGCGCCGAAAACGCAGGCCAGTAACAGGCTCGATGAAAGAGTGGATATGGGGGGCTTAAATTTTATTATAGAGTTGAATTTCATTATAGTGCTAAATTTCATAATGATAGTGCTGAATTCATATTGTTATTTTTGTGTGTGAATTGTGACAGAAAGGTGGTGCTCAAGGCGAGTCGAATTTGTTACAAATGTTATCTGCATTCGATTTGACTTTATTGCTAGGCTTTGTAACTAAATTCTGCCCCAAAGACTTGTTAGTCTTCGAATGAAGGCTGATTACATTTTCGTTGATATAATCGTCATTCCGGTAGTGCTTTTGAGCCGGAATCCAGCTTTTTGATGTTGGGATTTGTTATTGAAGCTTGTGCCTTCATTGCAACCTAACGCCTCCCCGGCTGGTGCTGTATAGGGAAATACAAATGTCGTGATCACATGGATGTGAATGAACGACGTATGTGCAGATACTCCCGCGAGTCGCCGTGAACACTTCCATGTGGGCTCTGCCAAAAAGTCCCTTTTTTGGAAGCTAGCAGCCGTATCTACACTTGCTGATTCACAAGAAAGTTTTCTCTTCGATTGAGGTTCTTTTGGTTAAGTTGCTAACACGAAAGTGCCCCAAAATCGTTTAGAGCAAACACTCAGTCCGATTTATTGGTCGTGCGTTTTCCCTACTAAAATTTATCCAAATTCAGTAAAATTTAAAGCTATGCCAAACAGGGAATCTGACCTATTGACTTTCTCGCTAACTTATTGATTTTCATTTTGAAGTATCAAAAGAAAGACCGTATCATATATCCATAAAGTGGGGCTTTGCGCCGTATAAAAAGCATTAAGCCCTAAACGATATTCGAAAATAGGTTGGATTTGAATGAGTTTGATATTTGCCAAAAAAGATATGTCTGAAAATATCTGCCTTGTTAGCGATACTAGGCTTAATCACGAACCAAGTCGTAAGCTACCAGCTTATTCTGACTATCAGAAGAATGGTGGTTTGAAATTATTCCTAGTTAATAATAAAAAAGTTGCTATCGCTTTTGCAGGTTGTAGTTTGGAAGCGCAGGATGCATTCGATCAAATTAAAGTTAGTTCCTTTTCAATTAGTCAAATATTGGATGTTTTATCAACAAGTAGCTCCGCTAAAAATACAGATTATTTATTTTGCGATGCCATTGAAAATATAATTTATAAAATATCAGAAGCACAAGTGTCGACGCCAAATTTTGCTTATATTGGAGACTTTGGTGGGTATCAACTCTTAACGAGGAACATTAAACACTCTTCAGGTTTAGATGAGTTAGAATCAGCAATGAATATCGTCATTGCTGATTCTAAAGTAAAGTCTGTGGGTGGATATTGTATTTCATCAATCTCTAACAATGGTGAGTTTAGGTATATACAGAGGCACGTATTCTCACAATTTAAGGGGCGTATTGAAGTATTTAACACTCCAACATTGCTACCTATAGTATCAAACTCAAAAAACGACACATACTCCTATGCATGGACTGGCGATGAAAACGGTTTTGGCTTCTATTTTTATGAAGCTAAACTTGGGCTAATATACTCGCAACTAAAAATCCAACCTGTGGAGGTATTAACTGGGCTTGAATTTCGTGAGTTTGATGATTGTTTAAGAAAATATAAATTGAAGTTGCCAGTTCAAATTGGTTCAATTAGTTCAGAAGAAGCAATAATAGACTTTTCATATGCCCTCTATCAGGCAGGTCAATATCAACGGTGTATCGAAAAAATCACCTCGCTGGGAAGTAAAATTAATGATCATCCGCAAGTCTATTTTCAAGCAAACTACCTATTGGGGTGTTGTTACAAAGACTTAGGGATAGCGGCAGAAAACCAAGGCTCTAAAGAGAGCTATAAGTTACTAGAAAAAGCTGTTGAACACTTTAGTTTGCTTATTAATGACTATAAGCCTGACTACAGTGTTCAAACTAACATGGCAATAGCGTATTGCTACCTTGGGCATGCGACTGAGGATTTGGTTGCCAAAAAAACTTGCTTTCATGGCGCAGTCAATTGTAATGGGAACGCTGTAAATATCGATAATAAACAAGTTCTTCCATACCATAATAGAGCGTCGGCAAACTACGAATTACTCCGGTTCTGTAGGAATAGCAGTGAACTAAATTGTGTAGTGCAAAATATTGTGTCGGATTGTGAACTTGCACTTAGTCTAGATCCAAAACATCAAGTCTCTGCCTGTTTAAAAATGCACGTGTTGACAATGCGGGCTTAACCAATTTTTGAAGTTTCAAGATACTTTTTCTCATATTAAACGACTGAGCTAGGTATTATTCCCAACTCAGGAATGTCAAACTTCGAGTCAGCGAGAGCTACGCTGCCTCACTTTTGCCCCAAAATGAGTTTCAAATAATAGGTATTACAGAACAATGACGAGCCTGTTGACCCTCTTTTTCTAATCGATAAGTGACAGTTACTGATTACTTTCGATTCAACATCAATACCGAATAATAACTAAGACACCCAAAATTGTTATAGATAGTTTCTTTTACTACGCTTAAGCAAGCGTTGTTGAGGGGGATTTGTTATGCCGACACCAAGGAAAGCGTTAGTGAGTTTGGAGGACACTCCATATTATCACTGTATATCTCGTTGTGTTAGAAAGGCTTTTTTGTGTGGAGTCGATCGTTATACGGGTCAATCCTATGAGCATAGGCGTGATTGGGTTGAAAGTCGGCTGTTTGAATTGGCTTCAGTGTTCGCTATTGATATCTGTGCTTATGCCGTAATGAGTAATCATCTACATCTTGTGCTAAGGGTCGATGATGAGTTGGTTCGACACTGGTCAGATAGGGATGTGGTGGCTCAATGGCAAAAGCTGTTCAAAGGCGATAGTCTTAATCATGACTTTGTTAAAGGCGAATCACTTGAATCCTATCAACAAATTATCATCAATAAACGGGTAAAAGAGTACCGTCTAAGGCTAATGGACATCTCGTGGTTTATGCGAGCATTGAACGAGCCTATTGCACGTAAAGCCAATGCTGAGGACAAGTGTAAAGGCCGATTTTGGGAGGGAAGGTTCAAGTCCCAAGCGCTGCTAGATGAAACCGCGGTATTGGCCTGTATGGCGTACGTTGAGCTTAATCCTATTCGAGCAAAAATAGCCAAGACACCAGAGACTTCAGACTTTACCAGTATTCAAAAACGCATCAAAGCAGCCATCAAAGATGAACAGCCTACATCACTGTTGCCTTTTGTTGGAAACGAGCGTAAAGATATGCCTAAAGGCCTGATGTTTAATGCCAAGGATTACCTGCAACTTGTTGATGATACAGGACGGATTATCAGAGATGATAAACGTGGAGCGATTAGCCAAAGCTCGCAACAGCTTCTGGACAGACTCAACATCCCTCAAGAAAACTGGCTGAAACTGACCTGTGAATTTACCAAACTATTTAAAGGCCCCGTAGGGACCCTTCAAGAGCTCGATGCGTATTGCGAACACTTAGAGCGTAAGCGAAGGCAAGGGGCGGCCAACTGCCACCGATGGCTTGATAGCGTATAACAACTTCAAATTGCGATAGTGATACCATTACCAAACAGGCGTTTGGATTTCTTTATGTTTGCATTTCGGCGAAATAGCAAACATTTTGCAAATAGTTGGATATTTAGATGAGATAATAGTGTTCCATCGCATTGGATACTAAAAGTCATCCAATAAGTCCTATCTAATGATGAGATGCTACGAGATAGAAATAACAATGGATGTCTATGTTGTTTTTTAAGCCCATTAATATCTAGAACCACCCTCATCAACACGAAAGCAATATAATTACAATAACTTGAGAGTAAAAACCACATCACGAAACACCTGTAACAAACCTTCCATTTCTAACGAAAAAATAGTATAAAATTAAATAAACTTTAACCACTGTACATAAATATGAAAAACTTAACTTTAGCGATAGGTATATTTTTTTCTATGCCGGCAATTTCAAACACCATTGAGGGATATAGCCATCCAATATTTATATGTAATGGATGCACAGTTGTGGAAATAGAACAAAGAGCACTAAGTGAAGCAAAAATAGACACTCTTCACACTGTAGCAATAGTAGATACATTCGCAGGAAAAGCTTTCACCTACCAAGTTGAAAAATACATGAAGGAAGAATCTGATGGAGTCAGATTTTTAAAGATGATTACGCCTATTGATAATGAAAAAATGTTGGATGAAGGTGCACATGAGGCTTATATGCACCATGTAAAATTGTGGAACTTAAACAGTGACGCAATGAAAGCACTAAAAATAGAAAAAGCAAAAACGGATAAAGACATATTCACTCTGGAGCAATAGTTTTGAAAAAACTGCTGAAACTATCATCTTTATTATTTCTCTTATCAATTCCCATGGTTAGTGGACTGCCCCGAGTCTTATGGACAAATTTCACCTAAGCTTTTTGCATAGGAGATATGTTTATGAGTGGACAACGATATACCCCAGAATTTAAAGAAGAAGCCGTTAAGCAAGTGCTAGAACGTGGCTATACGACTGCTGATGTTGCAGCGCGTTTGGGCGTGTCTCAGCACAGCGTTTATAAATGGGTCAAAGCCGCAAAACCCTCTTCAAGCCAATTGAGCGACGATGAACTTATCGAAGCCAAGAAAGAAATTCTTCGACTTAGAGGTCAACTTAAACGGACTGAAGAAGAGCGAGATATTCTAAAAAAGGCCGCAAGGTACTTTGCAAGCCAGCCCGAGTAAAGTATCAATTTATTCTTGACCATCAGCACTGCTTTAAAGTGCTTACTATGTGTCGTGTGCTGAAAATCGCCAGGGCTGGTTATTATGCGTGGCTGCATGAGCCTGTATCGGTACGGGCTCAAGAAGATCAACGGCTACTGCAACTTATCCGCTCATCCTATGATGCTAGTTACGGCATTTATGGCTATCGACGCGTCAGCCTCGATCTCAAAGAGCTGGGAGAATGCTGCGGTAAAAATCGTGTCCACCGGATCATGAAAGCTAACGATATTGCGGCTGTACGGGGTTATAAACGCCACAAAGGCACCTATGGCCGCCCTTCTATCGTTATGCCGAACCGACTCAACAGAGAGTTTTCTGTTGAAACTCCGGATAAAGCCTGGGTGACCGATATTACTTACATCAGAACTTGGCAAGGTTGGCTCTACTTAGCTGTGGTACTCGACCTGTATTCTCGTAAGATCGTCGGCTGGTCGATGAAACCAACATTGGCTAAGGAGATCGTGCTGGATGCATTATTGATGGCAATATGGCGTCGTAGACCGACTGAAAGTGTGATAATACACTCAGATCAAGGCTCACAATATGCCAGTGGTGACTGGCAAAAGTTCTGTCAACGACATAACCTTAAACCAAGCATGAGTCGTCGTGGTAACTGTTGGGATAACGCCGTGGCCGAATCATTTTTTAGCAGCTTAAAGAAGGAAAGGATTAAAAAACGGATCTACAAAACCCGTGAACTGGCGCGTAGCGATATTTTTGATTACATCGAGGTATTTTATAATCGCCAGCGACGCCATACGCACCTCGGTGGAGTGAGTCCAGAGGCGTTTGAAGCAGTCTCAAAATGAGGCTTTAAAATGTCTAGGGTTCTGGGGCCAGTCCACTGCAGATAGATGGAAGTCGCTCATTATCGACACCATCAACAACACTGCACTCATCGAGGGGAAATGGGCTAACTGGCCCCAAAGTATTGATGGTCAACGCTCTGGCAGAGATGCGTTATTGGTGCAGTTTTGCCACGGTTTGCCAGGCATCATCTGTTGTCTTGCCGATTTGATGGGGTTGGACGAAGATTTTGACCGGCTCATGCTAGCGGGAGGAGAGCTTGCCTGGCGTGCTGGGCCACTGAGTAAAGGTGGCAATATCTGTCATGGTGCAGCCGGAACCGGCTATAGTTTTCTAAAATTGTTCGAGGTGACAGGTGATGAGCTATGGCTCGATCGGGCTCGCTCGTTTGCTGCATTCGGAATTCAAAAAGCACAGGAACAACGTGAGTCGGCTGGCTCGTATCATTACTCTTTGTGGAACGGCGATACCGGGTTAGTCCACTTTGTCCACCATTGTCTGAATCAGACTAGCGACATACCAACTATGGATTACTTTTGATACCAAAGTAGGTGCAAACGCGGCTGTGGGCGGCATGGCCGAAAATGTTCCTGACATTTTTCGGCATTCCTTACATCTAACCCATATGGATATGGGAAATGTCTTTGAAGCGTATGGGACGCTTAAGACCCTGTAGGTCAGATACCGCCATACTATTCAAACCGTTAATTCAAAACCAAAGTCACCCGATGAAACCACTTCAACAATTTCAACTACAGCACTATTTCAACCACAGACGTTAATCCGGGGCGATTTCTGGGTGTTTATACGCCTCGCGGTACTTATCTACCCACATGGCCGTCGCGCCGCAGATAGCTACCGGCATGACGATAAAGTTAACGATCGGGATCATCGAGAACAGGGTGACAGAGGCGCCGAAGGTGAAGCTGGTGCCTTTGGTCTGGTTGAGGGCAAACTTCATGTCAGAGAAGGGCACCTTGTGGTTATCGAAGGGATAATCACAATACTGAATCGCCATCATCCAGGCGCTGAACAGGAACCAGATAACCGGGGCTGCGGTTTGACCGAGCAGAGGGACCCAGAACAGGATAAGACAGATGATGGCTCTGGGCAGGTAGTACTTAAGCTTTATCCATTCCCGTCCGAATATCCGCGGCAGATCTTTTATCAGGTCGGCGGTGGTGCCGGTGTTGAGATCTTTCCCCGTCAGGTGTTGCTCGACTTTTTCGGCGAGCAGGCCGTTAAAGGGGGCGGCTATCCAGTTCATCACTGAGCTGAAGATAAACGACAGCACCACCAACAAGGTGATGACGGCTAATGGCCATAAGATGAAGTTGAGCCAGCTCAGGTAATCGGGGAGCTGCGATGAGATCCAGCCGAAGGCATTTTCCAGCTGGCCGATGGCGAAATAGATAACGCCGGAGAAAAGCAGCAGGTTAACCATTAAAGGAATAAACACAAAACTTCTCAGCCCTTTTTGTTTTATCAGGCTAAATCCGAAGAGAAAGTAGTCCATCCCACTCTTGTGGGATGTTTTAGCTGTTTGATTCATAAGTAGACACGTCTATATTAGGCATAAGAAAAAACTATCTGAATTGTGTTCCAGTCAGTATCCGATGACAAGAGATATATAGAGCAATGGGTAATAAAAACGTTACAAAATACTGCCCGCTTTGGTAAAGTAGCTCCAGAAAATCAACTCTAAATAAGCTCTGTTCGGCAAAATGTATTTGCTGAAAACGACCTAACTGGCACCATGAGACTCAAACAGATAAAACTTGCTGGATTTAAGTCGTTTGTCGATTCAACTAAGATCCCTTTTCTCAACCCGCTAAGCGCGATCATTGGTCCCAATGGCTGTGGCAAATCTAATGTCATCGATGCCGTGCGCTGGGTGCTGGGCGAAAGCTCGGCTAAGCATCTGCGTGGCGACTCCATGGCCGATGTTATCTTTAATGGCTCCTCTGCCCGAAGACCCGTATCGGTTGCCGGTGTAGAGCTTTTATTTGAAAACCAGAATGGCCGCCTTACCGGGCAATATGCCAGCTACCAGGAGATCTCGGTAAAGCGTCAGGTGACACGAGATGGCGACTCCTCCTATTTTCTTAATGGGCAGAAATGTCGTCGTAAAGATATCACCGATCTCTTTATGGGCACAGGACT
>Ga0316198_10000457_pt1 | contig 21543 bp, 17 predicted proteins | sample OudBieAanoxic_MG_FD_204935 | JGI IMG/M metagenome (GOLD analysis project Ga0316198, IMG submission 204935) | Coastal sediment microbial communities from Oude Bieten Haven, Netherlands - site A anoxic | ecosystem: Environmental > Aquatic > Marine > Coastal > Sediment | place: Netherlands...
CGGACGCCGTGCTATTTCCAGAGCGGCCCACGCCGCCGCACCAGACGAAATCCCACACAGAATACCCTCATTTTTAGCCAGCTGTCGCGCCGTTTCAAAGGCATCTTCATTGGAGACGGTGATGGTTTCGTCCACCAGGGAGATATCTAGGACCGCTGGCACAAAACCGGCCCCAATTCCCTGAATTTTATGGGGACCCGGTTCCCCACCGGACAGAACCGGCGATGCAGCCGGCTCCACGGCCACGGCTTGAAAATCGGGATTGCGGGTTTTAATTACCGATGCCACCCCGGTGATGGTGCCGCCGGTGCCCACACCGGAGACCAATATATCTACCTTGCCATCCGTGTCCCGCCAGATCTCCTCAGCCGTGGTTTCGCGATGAATTTGGGGATTGGCTGGGTTGGCGAACTGATTGGGCATGAACGCGTCTTTCTCAGCCGCCAGGATTTCCTCGGCTTTGGCAATGGCTCCCTTTACCCCCTTTGGGCCGGGCGTCAGCACAAATTCGGCGCCCAAATGGGTTAGCAGTTTACGTCGTTCGATGCTCATGGTTTCAGGCATGGTCAAACAAAGCCGATATCCTTTGGCTGCGCAAATGAATGCCAGGGCAATACCCGTGTTTCCGCTGGTGGGCTCAACAATAAGCGTATTGGGACCGATTTTTCCGTCTTTTTCAGCGGCGGCAATCATCGCGGCGCCGATGCGATCTTTCACACTACCCACCGGGTTGAAAAACTCCAGCTTGGCCAAAACGGATACATTTTCCGGAGCGTCCAAACGATTCAACTTCACGAGCGGTGTGCGGCCGATGGTATGGGCGATGGTTTCATGTATTTGCATAGCTAACCTCTATTGAAAGCATACAACGTTCAGTCCCAGACGAATATACCCATGTCTATCATGATAAATGTCCGCGTTAGCCTGTGGCTAAACGTAATAATTCATAGGTAATTTTGACGTGATCCCAATTTATTTTGGGTTCACTTGTAAACGAGCTTGGGTGATTCCAGTATCACCGACGTATCTGGAGCCACCGATCGGGTCAGCCACACGTTCCCACCGACCACCGAGCGGGCACCGATTACCGTATCCCCCCCGAGGATGGTTGCCCCGGAATAGATGATGACATTGTCTTCGATGGTTGGGTGCCGTTTTTGTCCCCGCAATTCTTCACCGGAATTGGGAGGTAACGAGAGAGCCCCCAGGGTGACGCCTTGATAGATGCGCACATTGTTGCCAATCACGGTTGTTTCACCGATCACCACCCCCGTGCCATGATCGATGACGAATCGTTCTCCGATTTGAGCACCCGGATGGATATCGATGCCGGTAATGCTGTGGGCGTATTCGGTCATAATGCGAGGCAAAAGCGGTATTTCATGTTTGTAAAGTAGATGCGCCACCCGATAAATGGTGATGGCCAGGATTCCCGGATAGCTGAAAATGATTTCGTCATGGCTTCTGGCGGCCGGATCACCTTCATAGGTCGCTGTCACGTCGGTGGCTAACATCTCCCGGATGGAGGGAATGGCTCTGAGGATGTCAAGGGCCAGTAAATGGCTGTTTTCCTCACATTCACTACACGGCTGGTTATACCGAAAACAATCATGACGGATGGCGTGGCTGATCTGTTCGCCAAGCTTGTCAAAAAGCTCGGCCGCGGCCTGCCCCATGGCATAGCGCAGGTTGACCGGATCGATCCGTTCACGATTAAAATATCCGGGAAATAGAATTTGTCGAAATCGTTCGATAATTTCAATAACCGATGCTTTCGACGGGATCGGTTCGTAATTGATGTGCATGTAACAGGCCGAATCGTCACAGCTTGCGATGATTTTATCGGCCACCTCCGGAAGCCGCTCCCGGTGATTGTTTATGGTGGCTGCATCGATTTTGCACGAATCCGACGGCTTGGTGTCATAGTCCATGATATTGAGTCTTTCCTCCTGGGTATCTTTTACAATGACCTTTAGCGAATAATTTATAATCTAAGATGATTTACATTGATGTCAAAAGACCGGGCCAGAAAAAAAGTTGCAAGCACTCGGGTTTCTTGATTATACTGACTTTGAAGATGGTGATGCAATATCTTATCTGAACAGGTCATCCAACCCAGGAGCAGTCATGAAACCGAAAAATCGATCATCCTTTGAAACCCTGACGGTTCACGGCCTTTCATCGAAAAATACCCAGGGGCCTGATTTGGCACCTGCTATCCGGTTGTCTTCGACCTTTCGTTTTGAAAGCGCTGAACAGGCCGCCGGTGTTTTCGATGGTTCCAAAGAGGGGTATGTATACAGCCGGATCGCCAATCCGACGGTGGATCAACTCCAGGAAAAAATGGCGGTTCTGGAAAAAGGTGAAGCGGCCGTGGCCGTGGCATCGGGCATGGCCGCCGTTGCATCTACGGCTCTGACATTGGCCAAGCCGGGTGATAATTTTGTATCCTGCACCACCGTATACGGGGGGACTTTTGCGTTTTTCAACCGGGACCTGGTCAGGCTGGGTATCACGACCCGGTTTATCCCACCGGCCCCGGATTTATCACTAGCGAAACTAGACAAATTAATCGATGCAAATACTCGGTTTTTATATCTGGAAACACCGGCGAATCCTACCCTGGATATCCTCGATATCGAAAAATGGGCCGGCTGTGCTAAGTCACACCGCATTCCGCTAATTGTCGATAATACCTTTGCCACGCCGTATCTTCAATCGCCTCTGGATCTCGGGGCTGAAGGGGTAATCCATTCGGCGACCAAATATCTGGGGGGCCATGCCGATTGCATCGGTGGGGTTGTTATAGGGTGCCGGGACCTGATCGAGCGGATGAAAGACGTTTATGTACACCATTTCGGTCCGGTAATGAGTCCTTTTACGGCCTGGCAGATTTTAAGAGGTATCAAAACCCTGGTGGTGCGGATGGATCGGCACTGTATTAATGCAAATCGTGTCGCTCGGTTTTTGGATAACCATCCCAAGGTGGAACGGGTCTTTTACCCTGGCCTTTCTTCCCACCCCGGGCACGCGGTCGCCGCGCGGCAAATGAGACAATTCGGCGGCATGCTGGCTTTTGAAGTGTGCGGGGGAGTTGCGGCAGGTAAAACAGTCATGAACAACGTATCGCTCTGCACATTGGCGGTCAGTCTGGGAGATTGCGACACGTTGATCCAGCATCCGGCCTCCATGACCCATTCACCCTATCCTAAAGAAGATCGGCGCAAAGCGGGGATCTCGGATGGGTTGATTCGATTGTCGGTGGGACTCGAAAACACAGACGATATCATCGCCGATATCGATGGGGCACTGGCTAAGGTTAAATAACGGGGCTTTAAAGGCTACCCTCGGTGCTGAGCTCCCAGGTATCGAATTGAAGAAAAATCGCCTGTACTATCCTGTTTTACCAAAGGAACAAGCCGGGTACCGACAGGTGGCGCAGTCCAGGCAAAGCCCCCCATGGGCCAAACGGGCCAGGTCTCTGGTAGTGAGCAGTTCACCGGCTAGCAGTCGGGGAAGAATCAGGTCGAAGACCGTCGTTGGATGGTAGAGGCCACAGGCGGGGATCCCAACGATGGGCGTATCCCCCTTGTAGGCCAATAGAAACATCGCTCCGGGAAGCACGGCCGCACCGTAGTGGACCCTGTCAACGCCGGCACCACGAATCCCCAGCCGGGTGACGTCATCCGGATCCACGGACATGCCGCCGGTGGTGATAATCAGGTCGGAGCCTGCCTCAAGAAAATACCGGACCATTGAGGAGATTTCATCCTGATCGTCGGGAAGGATGGCGGTTTCGGCCAGCGTACTCCCGTAGGCGGCCAATTTCCTGGAGACGATGGCCTCGAACCGATCTTCAATCAGCCCTTCAGAAACCTCATTGCCGGTGATAATCAGCCGGGTGGAAACCGTGTTAAATGCTTTAACGGCAAAAATGGGGAATGATGCCGTTGCCACGGAAACAGCCTGGTCCAGAATATCGCGTTCAATCACCAGGGGAATGGCCCGGGTCCCGGCCAGCGGGAGGCCTTTTTTTACTGGTGTGTTATTGTGAATTGAAGCGCACATGACATCCGGAATCAAATTAAATTCAGTCAATGGGTCGACCTGAACTTTTAACAACCCGTCATACGCCGCAATTAGCTGAATTTTACCCTCCCGTGGCTCGGCCTCAAAGGTGACGCCCGGTCCCGCCAGAGCATTGGCCAGTTCAATCACGGCCTCGTCTTCATGGATTTGGTTTTCATTTAGATCCATTACGTACAGGTGACGTTTGCCCAGGCGCATCAGGTGGCATAGATCGCCTTCCTGCACCTTGTAACCTTTTCTAAACGACGGACCTTTATATTCACCGGGCCTCACCTCGGTGATGTCATGGCCGAGGGTTAACCCAACAGCATCTTTAACCTTGATTTTTTGGAAGTAGGCCCTTTCACGTGGCCGGTCATCTTGTTTTAACATGGTGTCTTTCTAAATGGCGGTTCGTAGTTAAAGGCTTTTAGTGCACCTGCATTAGCATGGTTCTTTTTTCCCAATATTCGATAGTAAGCACCAAAGGCGCACGACCGGCACAAAATCTCTTCATTTTGATAGACTTCCTTCTTATCCCTGACAGCGATACCACAATTTTGGCAAATCGTTTTGAAGCGAGTGGGTCCAGGCATATTATGAATAGGAATTTTCACATCCACGGTTTGGATTTTAAAAAGCAGATCAGTGGGCATCTGTTTATAGGCTTCCAATTGTCGCAAGTGTTTATCCTTGATTTCGGGGGCATAATCGGTAATTAATTCACGGGATTTTTCCGTGGAGCGGATCCGAAAGGCCCGATTGGTTTCCAGGTTTATAAAAGTCGCTGCCATGATACCGTTGTCGATAAATTTCAAAGACCGGCGGCCCAGTTTGACACCCGTCACGTAGGCAATGGCATCGGTGGCGCACCGATCAATTTCCACATATACGATGATTTTCTTTATCTGCGGTAGTTGCCGGGGATTATTTAGCCCGATCAGTTCACACCCGAGCATCGCCATGCGCACACCGACGATCTGACCCGGGCATAAATGGCCATGCACCTCGGCGGAATTTTTCAATAGGGTTTCAAAATCTTGCATGTATCGTCACTTGGTTGCCTTATGTTAAATTTAACATAACAAAAGATAGAAAAATGGCAAGGGTATTTATCTATGTTCTTATACAGGAGAAACTATTATTACCGACTAAAAATGCTTCTGGCATTCCTTTAAACGACCAGGCACCAAATATGTGTAAAGTTTAAAGGATCATCTTCCAATTATTTGTAGTTATACTTGAAAAAGGCTGATAATCTCAATTGGATACGTCTGATCGCATAGGGTTCAAGGACTCTAGGGGTCAAGGATTCGAGTGAAATACATAAAAAATTTCAATGCGTTAAAAGTCAAGCAGAAGCCATAAGAACTCTGGTTAATGATATCTAGAATATCAGCAACATTTCCAAAGAAAGAGCTCTACGGTCTAACGTCACAGATCAGAAGATCTGACGTATTTATTCCCTCTGATATAGTCGAAGGGTATGAAAGGAAGCCAAGCGCTGATAAAAACATTAGAAATCAAACACTTGGATCCTTTGTCCAAATAACCAAAATAGGTGTCTGATTTCTGATAAATTTGGAAAAATACGCTTTAGTCGGATTAACCATAAAAGATATATTTACGGGACCAAATAGTTGCACCTTGACCTGATTGTAGCTGAGAACTATCTTTAATTATAACCATCATAGTTAATAATAATTATGTTCTGGCCCAGCTCAAGACCTTGCGCTGGGTTTGGAGTTAAAATCAATGCGAATTTTAATGATTTTTCTTGCGATTGGAATAATTTTCTGTGGCAACCCTGTTGAGGCTGATGTTTACTCTTGGACCGATGAAGATGGTGTCAAGCGATTCAGCAACAAACCGCCCAAGGGTGACATCAAAGACCTTAAAACGGTGGAAGAAATCCCTTATGACGAGGAAGCTGCGGCTCTCCGGAAGGCCATGGAAAAAGAGTGGGAAGAAGAGCGGCTTGCAGAGGAGGAAAAGCAGTATTGGGAAAATATACAAAATCAGCATATGCATGACCGCATGCTTCTTGAAAACCGCCTGCGGGAGACTGAAATACAGGTCAAAAAATTGGAACAAGAATTGGAAACGAGCTGGGATAGTGATAGAAGATCTACGACTTACTACCCGTACTGGCCAGCTTATCCCTGCTGGCCAAATTGTGATGATAAGCCAGACAGACCGCCCCATCTCAATCCCCATGAACCCAAGCCACAATCGTATCGGCAACCCCACCAAATGAAAAAGCAAGATACTGCAAAAAGGAGTCAGCTCCGAAAAAGTCAGCACCAACGTTCCCAAAAGACTTCTCGCCCTATGAAATCAGCCCCTATAGCATCGCCGACCATCCGCTGACCTGCACTCCTTAAATTAATTCATGCAAATAGGCACTTTCAGGCTCGCAACCCTTTCTCACAGCTTATGGATCGGGGCGGCTAATTCTCCAACAAATACTAAAAAAAGCGTTTTGAGATGAAATCGATCGAGCCTGATCTGGAGATCCATGTCTTTTACCTTCAATTGCCGGGGGGCCTTCCCAGGGGATGGCAGTAAACCCTTCCTAGAATGCCAACATGGGAATTGAATTAATGTCTTCAATTTTCACATACTGTTTGTTGCACCCCAATTGATCGAAAGTCGAGGTCGGAGATCCGCCTTTGGAGGGATGCCCCGAATACAAGGCATCAAGGGTGACGCTGTAGTGTACTACCGCAAACCCTTGATAACGCCGTAGGTGGGGCATGATCAGCTTTCCCATCGGGTAAACAAAATGAGATTGTTTTGTGATTATATATATCATTCATTGAAGCATTATAAATTTAACCGAATTGAATATTTATACTACAAATTGAAATACTTAAGTTGAGTTTCTCATTTTGTTTACGCTCGTTTGGGGTTGCATTTATGAGTTGAAACCAAGATAGTAAAAATTGCAGTGTTAATCATTTTTACCTAGTATTATAATTATTTTGCTATATTTATTTATCATTGATGAAATTGGTGGCGTTCCTATATAACCAATATGAGAATCGAAGCCTTCTCTAGCGGTTAGGCCAGTATACTCTATAAGATTTCTTATTTCATTTTTTTTCACTTTTTTTTCCCAATCTGAGAAAGATATAACACCAACTCTAGTATATTTCTTTTTATTTTTAAGAACGCCAAATATTGATGATCGAGTTTCTATTCGATAAATATCAATAGAATTTCCATGTGGGTTTTTCAAACAAAATCCAAGATCACTTAATATTTTATTTAACTCCATATATGTTAATAAGAAATCTTTTTTGTCCAATGGCAGCGTGGTTTCTTGAAGATATCTAGCGAGAAAACGAACCTCTCCGTTTTCAAATTTTGCATATTGTTGGAAAGCTTTTCGATTCCGAAGAGTATTGGATGCGATTATACGGGTTATTATCTCAAGTTCTTTATGAGAGGTCGTTGGTACACGGCTAATTTTTGCTAAATAATACAAGACGGATATAAGTGCTGTTGTTTTGTTACAGTTATAAAAAGGATTGCTTTTTATCAACTCGTAAAAAAGTGCTGCGCATCTTAGATAATCATCACTTAAATCATTATTTTTTGTATATCTGAACATCTGATTGGCAACGGCATTTGATAATATTTTTTTATCTCTTGGACCGATAAACCCAACATTTATTCGACCTTCACCAGTTTTTAGAAAATATTCGGCAATAGAAAAATAAATGTTAAGTATATCAATGATAGATATGACACAGTCGTCATAAAGAGTGCTCTCTGATGAAAGTTCCTTAATCCATAAATTATATTTTTTTTGTAAATCTATATTAATGAATTGCATATAGCCTAAAATATTTTTTATACTAATTAACCCTTATTCAGAAACGGCCTTTTTGATTGTATCGATCAATAATTCAAAATCACACGGTTTTGACAAATATTCGAATGCGCCGTATTTAATCCCCTCTCGTGCTGCTTCTTCAGACTCATGACCGGAAAGGATGATGACCCTCATTTTAGGATACATCTTTTTAAATATTTTGAGCACTTCCAAGCCATCCATATCTTCCATTTTCAAGTCTAAAAGAGCCACATCAAAATCTACTTTACGAAGTGCCTGGATGGCTTCCTCGCCGCTGAAAGCAGTTGTGACATCGATTCTTCTTCTTTCCAATCTTTTGGAGACAATTTGAACGAAGCTTTTTTCATCATCAGTAAGAAGAAGTTTTATCTTTTTGTGAAATACGTATTCACTCGCGCGCGGCATCGAATCCGTACCGTTTGTTGTTGGTGTCGGCAGCGTTTCGGTTTTTGCGACCGACTTTTTTTCAACCGGAAACCGTATTTCGAAGCGGGTTCCTTTGTCGATGATACTGTACACATCAATTGAACCACCCATTTTTTTTATTATACCGAAACATATGGACAAGCCCAATCCACTTCCCTTGCCCACAGGCTTCGTGGTAAAAAATGGGTCAAATATTCTGTCGAGGTTGGCTTTAGGAATTCCAGGTCCGTCATCCTCTACAATGAGCAAAATATGATTCTCTTCCCATCGGCTGGTGATACTGATTGTACCACCATCTTTCTCCAAAGCATGAAGCGCATTATTTATAAGATTGAGTAAAATCTGTTGTATTTCTGTCTGAGATCCGAAAATGATAGGCAGCCTTTCATCAAGATGTGTATTGATTAAAATTTTTATATAAGCTGCCATATCAGTAATCGAGACAACTTCTTTTATTATCGCGTTTATCTGGACTTCCTCTAACTTAGGGCTTGTTTTTCTAGCGAAACTCAACAGCTTATGAGTGATTTCCTTACAGCGATGTCCCTGGGTGTCAACCTGTTTGATCGCACGCTTGAATTCTTCCAGATTTTTTGACTGTTTAAATTCCTCTTCCTCTAACAAATCTTCTATCCATCCAGCTTCTTGAACCATGATTGCAACAGGGTTGTTTATCTCATGAGCGATACCAGCAGCCAATTCACCTACAGATGCTAATTTGCCAGATTCAATTACCTGTTGGTTCATCATCTCTTTATCTCGGTCGGCTTCAGTAATTTTGTTGATCACTTTATGGAATAATATAATATTCATTATTACAATGATCAGAGCACCAATAAAAATAACTATCCCGGCAGTAATTTGAGCACGTGTTAATTCTGCAAAGGCTTCCGACTTATTCTGCTGGTATACGAGTATCCAATTTTCGTTTTTAAGAAGGGCCGCCACAAATATAATATCTTCCTTATTTGATGTGCCACTGAGCGTGCCAATATATGTCCCGTATTTGGATATTTTGCCGGCGGTTATAAAATCTTCATAAGACTTCTTGCTCGGCAGCATATCGTAATGAGGTTTTGTCTGAAACTCACCTTTTTTGTTAAGGATAAAGGCAAACCCGGTTTTATCGATGCGAAGGTTTTCAGCAAGGGTGTTAAATGCATCGAAATTAATAGTCGCTTTCAGCAAGAAATGCTTATTCTTGTAAGTGTGTTTCACGGATATGATAAAATGTGGGCTGGAACGAAGGCCGAGAAAAACATCGCTGATAAAATACTGTTTCTCGATCGCTTTTACGAACCACTCAGCCTCCGCATATTGTGCATTTTCCAACTTGAATCGCCCGGCATAGAATTCCTGCATTCCTTCTTTGTTAACAATTCCAAGGTCTTCAAATACACTGCCGTATGTTTGCTGAAGTTGGAACAATCTATCCTGCAAAAAGGATTCATCTGAGAGGTTTTCCATTCCGCAGGTATCCGACAAAAATTGAAGGTTATTTATTCTTTGATTTAAGAAACTATCGATGTCCTTTGTGTGCTTATGAACCACCTCAATCAGATGGGCGTATACTTTTTTCTTGTGGGATATGCTGAACTGTTCAAGAACAAGGATACTGACCAAGAGCATTGGGATAAATGATGCCACGGCAATAACCAACATTATGTTGATTATAAACGATCTACCAAATAATTTGTGTGAATCACCACTCATGAAAGGGTGGGTAATACGATCATTTATTGCCATAATGACATCCCAATAATTATATAAGGTGCAATAACACCGGGCAACTATCTAAAAATGAGAGATAAATAATTATATCAGATCAAAATCACATTGATAGTCTTTTTGGAAAGTGCCTTTCGATATTGCATGAAATGGTTAGCATGTTTATTTTAGTCAGTTGTGAAAAATTTTGTTCTTAGAATGTCTTGTACCAAAATTTTCAGACGTAAAAAGTGAAACCTTAAGAAAAAGCTAAGGTTCGTATTTTAACAACATTTCCTTACGTTCAGCATCCTTTATCTTTTCTTCATGCTCCTGCTTTTTGTTGGCGGCATCCTCTACTTTGCTGACAAGTTCCGCAATATCACAGGGTTTCATTAAAAAATCGTAGGCGCCTAATTTCATGCCTTTGATACCCGATTCTATCGTAGCGTGTCCTGTTAACATAATGACTTCTATCAGGGGAAATTCCTCTTTAATTTTATTCAATGTCTCAAGTCCGTCCATGCCCGGCATCTTGACATCCAGGACAACGACATCAATATTTTGATGCGTTTTAAGGTTTTCTAAACTTTCTTCCCCACTGAAAGCTGTAATGATTTCGATGTTTCTTTTACTCAGTCGCTTGGCCAGGATCTCCACAAAAGAGACCTCATCGTCTACCAACATAATGAATGGTGCTGTCATAGCTATCCCTTTCTGATGCCGCTCTCCATCGCTTGTGTATTCACGTTAGGAATCATCTTTAAAAGTATCCCGAATCAATTGATTTTATGATATTCTTTCTATGTTATAAAACGATCGTTCATACCAATTATGCATTAAAGTATTTGTAAAACCGAATTCAGGCGTAATAGAACGGTCCGTATTTCGCCAATGTTTCCCTTTTAAAAGCATCCTCAATTTTTTCTTGATGCTCCCTTTTTTTCTTGGCGGCATCTTTTACTTTACCGACAAGTTCTCCAATATCACAGGGTTTCATCAGAAAATCAAATGCCCCCAGTTTCATCCCCTCGATTGCCGATTCGATTGTGGCATTTCCGGTAAGCATGATAACTTCTATTAAAGGAAATATCTTTTTAATTTCCCTGAGTGTCTCAAGCCCGTCCATGCCTGGCATCATGACATCCAAAACAATGACTTCAAGGTTTTCATCCGTTTTCAGTTTTTCGAGGCATTCACTCCCATTGAAGGCTGTAAGCGTCTTAATATTTCTTTTCTCCAACCGTTTCGCCAGTGTTTCTACAAAAGAGACTTCATCGTCCACAATCATTATGTAAGGCTGTGTCATAGTGATTTCTCCATACCTTCACCACTTGTAATTTTGATTTCATTATTTCTTTTGCACTCTCAAATGTCAAGATTGGGTTGCGCTATGCAAAAAATTTGAGCTCAGGCCATGATAGTTAGGTTTTGTTCAAAACTTCATACTCGACTTTCAGCATAAAATCTTTAACCCCAATTGAGCGAAAGTCGAGGGTGCCCCAGATACAAGGCATCAAGGGTGACGCGGTAGTATACTACCGCAAACCCTTGATAACGCAGTAGGTGGGGTATGATCGGCTTTCCCACCGGGTAAACAAAATGAGATTGTTTTATGATTAACTATCTCATTCATTGAAGCATTATCGAAATTTAACTGAATTGAAGATTTATATGACAATTCTAAATGCTTAAATTGAGCTTCTGATTTTGTTTACGCTCATTTGGGGTTTAAGTTTATATGGTCATTTGCATTAATATTTCACGCATAACAATGGACACCGCTTTTGGGGTATGTCGTCTTTCCATAAAATATAAGGTAAGTTTATACTTCAATCTGACGACGCCCACTATTCAGGTAATCGCTTTTTTAATTACGGCCTGATCGTAGGCTTCCAGGATATCCCTACGCGTCAATATGCCTAACAATTTTAGAGGATTATCGGGTGATACAACGGGAAGGATAGAAAAATCCCTCGCAGTAATTTTTTCCAGGGCCGTGTCGAGATTGTCTTCTACGGATACGGTAACCACATCCGGAGTCATGATATCTTTCACCACCATATGATCATCTATCTTCCCATTGTATAATTTGTCATAATAGTCAAGGAAGGTCAGCACTCCGGTAATTTCCTCTTTATCATTCACAACGACAAAATTGTTAGACCGGCTTCTGGGCAGTTTTTCGGCAAAATCATTCAGGTGCAATTCCTCCGGAACTAACTCAACAGTATGATACATAACATTTTTTACTGGCATTGAACTTAATATATTGACCTCCTTGCCGCCTTTGATATTTATTCCTCTCCTAATTAATTTAAATGTATAGATCGATTCTCCACATAGCCGTCTTGCAACCAAGCAGCTGATAATGCATGTAATCATCAGCGGAAGGATTATTTTGTAATCGCCCGTCATCTCAAAAATGATCAGTATCGCTTGTAAAGGGCCATGGGTGGTAGCGGCCACGACCGCCCCCATACCAACAACGGCGTAAGCACCGGGAGAGACCGCCACTGAAGGAAAGAAATGATTAACAACCGCGCCAAAAGCGCCTCCCGCCATGGCACCCATGAAAAGGGAAGGCGCAAAAATACCGCCGGATCCTCCTGATCCGATCGTAATGGAAGTGGCCAGGATTTTAAACAGAACCAGAAGCGCCATGAACCACCAAGACAGCTTTATCATAAGCGCCAGGTCAATAGCGCCGTAACCAACACCTAAAACCTGGGGAAAAACAAGCCCTAAAGTTCCCATCATCAATCCCCCTATTACAGCTTTGAGGTATTCGGGAAACTTTATGGCGTTCCAGGCATCTTCGGCACGATAGAGAAATAGAGTAAAAGCTACGGCGACCACAGCGCAAAAGATACCCAAAATAGCATACATAGGAAATTCCAAGGGGCTGTGCAGAATGTATTCAGGTAGAATGAATGCAGGTATATCTCCAAGGTAATGGCGTGATATCGCCGTGGCCGAAACAGCAGAGATAATGATAGGGCTGAAACTGGCAATTTCAAATTCACCGAGAATGATTTCAAGGGCAAAAATAGAACCGGCAATCGGGGCGTTGAAGGTGGCCGCAATACCGGCGGCGGCACCGCAACCGACCAGGGTTCGCATGCGATTGGATGATACGTTGAACAATTGTCCCACAGTCGAACCGACCGCAGAGCCTATTTGAACGATGGGACCTTCTCTCCCAACCGACCCGCCGGTTGCAATACAAACAGCAGATACAAAGGCCTTTATAAAAACGATCCGCATTCTTATAATTCCCTGTTTTAGGGCAACGGCATACATGACTTCCGGAACGCCGTGCCCCTTGGCTTCGCGGGCGAAAAAATAGACGATAGGGCCTACAATCAAGCCACCAATGGCCGGAATGCTGATTCTCCAATACCACGAGATCGATTTAACCACATCAAGGAGTTCAGCTGATGATCCATAGGCAATAGACTGGATAAAGTTGATAAGGTGTCGGAAACCCACAGCTCCGTAACCACCGGCGACACCCACGAAGATACCAAATCCGACCATAATCGTGTGTTCATCCGAGATCAATTTCATGAAGGTTGAATGAACGGCTGAACGTTTTAAAGAAACCTTAGCATCCATGTTTTATGCTTTACCTCCCGGCCCGAAGAGGCCTGAAAAGTTAGTAGTGAAAAAGACATGGTCCATGGAGATCTCTATGATTCGCGAATATTTCCAGACAGAATGCATATCATCCTCGGGAGCAGCCGAAATTATTATTTTGTACCGATGATACCGAACCCTTATAAATGCATTGGTCCTCAACCCTATGGTGCAAAATATTTCTCACTGGCGTCATTTTAAAGCCGATATTCGAACGAACCGTTTTTAATTTGTCTATTTATTTTTATAAGTTTTCGAGCTTTAGATACACTGCAACAGACAACAGCATAGCTATGACGAGTTGTATAGTGACCGCGCCATTTGCTTTCGCATTTACGAGTTACCACACTCACCGCTTTACCATTTATTTTTCAGCCATGTGAAAGGTCTTAAGGCGAAAGTGAATATGCTCAAACACATCCGTCAGTCTTAAAATCCCCACGATATTTCCTTGGTTTTTTACGATCAGTGACTGATGCTGGCCGATAATCAGCCTGTGAATGGCTTCATCCATGGTGGCGTCAATTTCAATGTATTCCTCTTCTTTGGGTGGGTACATAATCTGCTTGATCTGCTGTTCTGTTGCCTTTTTAAAGAGGTTTTCGATAGGATTTTCCCACAAGCGGTAATCTTGCATAGCACTTTTTACAAAAAAATCGCTGACTCCAAATCGCCCTAAACTCTGCTGCCCCTCCTTCTCCAACTTTAGGAAATTAGGTTCCAATGCTCGGATGAGATCGTGCTGATTTAGTTTGCCGACAACACGGTTTTTCTTGTCGAGAACCAAAACTGCTCGGTGACGGTATCGTTTTGAGTCAAAAGCCCTCTGTGCATCCTCTAAGGCGTTGATGGCTTCAAGTACGTTGGCGTCTTCGTTAACAGTTGCGTATTTTTCAATCGGGACCATCAGCTCTTTTAAAGTATCGCCCACCATATAACTTTTCCAATCATTCATCTTTTCTTCATGCGCCCGTTTCTTTTGGGTAGCTTTTCCGACTTTATCAATAAGCACTCCCACGTCACACGGTTTCGTTAAATAATCAAATGCCCCCAGCTTTAATCCACCAATAGCTGATTCTATCGTGGCGTGTCCTGACAGCATAATAACTTCAACCAAGGGAAAATCCATTTTAATTCTTTTCAAAGTCTCAATTCCGTCCATGCCCGGCATCTTGACATCCAGGACAACGACATCAATATTTTGATGCGTTTTCAGGGTTTCCAAACTTTCTTCCCCACTGAAGGCTTTAAGGGTTTCGATGTTTCTTTTACCCAGCCGTTTGGCCATGGTCTCCACAAAAGAGACTTCATCGTCCACCAACATAATAAATGGCGTTGCCATTGCTATTCCTCCTTGTTGTCTTCCGTTCTCCATCGCTTATTTGTCCACATTCAAGACTTCATGCTTAGGTGGCCATAACCAATAGATAGCGTAATGTTCTCTCTAAATTAAACAACGGATACAAATCGCTCATACATGGAGTTGCACCGAGGAAAGCTCTGGGCAGAGAGCCCCTCCGGTTGTATTCTTTTTCGAAATGCCTATTTTGGTGCGACAATTCAGGACCTACTTTACTGAACTTTGAAGAACTTGCGTTGCCTGCTCGAGAATTCCCTCCGGAAAACCGACAATGGGATAGATCACGAGAAACCCAACGATCCAGAGCAGCAACATTGAAAGCAGGAAAAATCCGAAACCGTATTTTACAAAATCGATCGCTTCAAGGACCCGCTTGTTTGTATCCGGATAAACACCCAGAGCGAATGTCAGCGCATTGGCGGGTGAACCCACGATAAGAAAATGGGCAAACGAAGATGCCAAGGCCACGGCCATGCCGATGGCCCATGGCTCCCCTGCAACTTTGGTCATAATCCCCATGGGGACGACAATGGGTCCGATCAGGGCGACGGTGGCGGCATCGGACATAAAATTGGTCACCAGACCGGAAAAAGCGGACATACCCACCCATAGCCCGTAACCTTTATCCATGCCAATCTGTGAAAGCCCTTCCAGAAAGGTTGTTGCCAGCCACAGGGCACCGCCGCTTTCCTTAAGAAGGGCGCCCAGGGTCAGCGCGCCGCAGTACATGAACCAGGCGTTGAAGGATATACGCCCCAGTATATTTTCAAATTTGACAGTCTTGAACAAAACCGGTATGATCAGGGCCAGAAGCGCCGGGCCGCCCAGACCTGTAGCTTCCCCGCCAAAAATCCAAAGGGCTACAATGACGAAAAGTGACCCGGCAGTGACATACTCGGCATAACTCATCTTACCCATTTTGCGCGTCTCGTCCTTAATATACTCCAGTCCGGGGGTGAGATCCCGGGTCTTTATTCTTTTACTAAAAAAAGTCGCCATATAAAGCAACAAGATGGCGCTGCCGATTGGCACCAGGGGCCACCCGTATTTCATCCAACCGGAATAGGTGATCGGTATACCGTACTCGGTAAAGAAACCCATCATGATCACATTACGTCCGCCGGCCGAGGGTGTCCCGGGCCCTCCCATATTCAGGGCGAAGCAAAGGGAAAAAAGCAGGTACTTGGCCAGCGCCGGATCATGAATCACTTTTTCCTCCGGGCTAGTGGCCTTCACCGACCCGTAATAAACGGCCATCATAACCGGCACCATAAAAGAACACATGGCCGGGGCTGACATAAACGAACCCACGATGGACATGCTGAAGCACAGCACGATCATGGGAACCCAGAATCCTTTGGTCCACCCCAGCAGCCAGACGGCCAGGCGCTTATGGAAACCGACTTCCACCACTGTCGCTCCCAGGGCAAAAACGCCTAACATGAACAACGGGGCGTCACCCGCAAAGGTCTTTCCGATCATATTGAAAGGGAGAAGCCCAAAAAAGTAGGCCATAAGCGGCATCAGGATGCCCGTTGCCCCGATTGGGAGAGCCTCGACGGCAAAAAAGATAACCGCCATGGGAACAATTCCCAATACGATCATCGTTTTAGCGGCAGCCCCTTTAACGTCATGGACGATCTCCCAGTCAATCATTTTTTGAACGTACCCGTATTTTTCCATTACCTCGATGAGAGACTGGGGCGCTGGCAAAATAAAAGCAATTAGTATAAAAATACCAGCACCAATGCCGATCCACAATCCTTTTTTGGCAAATATTCCGGTTTTTTCCCCATGCGTATCCATTAAAACTCCTCCCTATGTATCCTGCTGCTGGTTCCTTTTAATTGAATCATGTCAGCCTTTAAAAACAATCCGGATTTAAAACTCGCAGGTTTTGATCTTAGCGCAAGTTTCGGTGAACACATCAGACAGCCGCAAGATACCAACGACCTTTTCATTTTTGGTCACGAGTAAAGATTGATACCGACACACAACCAGCTGGTGTATCGCTTGATCCAGCGTGGCATTTTCTTCTATATACACGCCATCTGCAGGGACCTCCATAAAATCGCTCACTTTCAGATTGGGTGCGCGGTTGCAAATATACTGCAACGGCTCGCTCCAAAGAACGTTATCTTTGAGAATTGACTTGATAAATTCTGGACTATAGCCTGAACGCGATAGTACCCCTGTTGCTTCCAATTCCCCATACTTGGGTTCCAGGGCCATCAGGATGTCAAACATGTCCAATTTGCCGACAACATTTTTTTCCCGGTTAAGCACCAATATTGAACGGTGCTTATGCTTCAAAGGATCGAACGCCAGTTGAGCTTTTTCCAAAGCAAGAATCGCCTCGTAGAGATTAGCCTCCGGGGGAACAGTTGCATACTCTCCGATCGGTACCATCAACTCTTTTACAAATATCGTTCTCATTTCAAATCTCCCGACAATTTAGTGGAGTCTTGTTTTCGGTTTTTTCGCTGGACGGCTTCCCTGATGCGCGTAGCCAGCGATTCGATATCCAAGGGAATCAGAAAATCATCAAAAGCACCCAGCTCCATTGCTTCGATGGAGAGATCCATATGGCCGGCATCGTTTATGATAATAATCTCAGTCATGGACCTGATTGCTTTGATCGGCCGGATCAGTGTCAACCCCTCCCGGCCCAGTCCATCCACTCCCAGTAAGACGGCATCGATTTTCTCTTTGGAAACGATGGTCGCGACATCGTCCTGAGGGGTGATTTTATCAACCGTAAACCCCTCTGCCTGCAAACGCTGGTAGAGATTTTTGCGAAAGCGATTTTCCGCCTCAATGATTAATATGTGGATGCTCATTGCCCTATTCGTCTTTTTGGAACATTAGGGCCTTTATATCAGCAAAAGGTATGCCAATAACTAATTACTATATGATTACAGATAGATAGGATAATTTGGAAGGAGAGAGGATGTCAATATAACCCAAAATGATACGTTATAAAACAATTTAAAAAGTGCAATATGAAACAATTTGAAACTTCAACTACCAGATTTTCAAATTTCAGCCACGAATTACCCCACTGATCACGATTGCAAAATGTTTACGGCGCGGCCTTGAAAACAGCACAAGTTACACGTTCCAGGTTCTTTGAAACCGTGTAGTTTATGGATGGATTTAATGTTGTTACAAAATTTCACCAGGTTTGAGCGTCCCCTCGACAAAACGCCTCAAGGCCACTTCGCTTGATCCGATGACTGAATCAATGACCTCAATTCTCTTCCAGATGAGATACTGGTAGTAATCATCCTCAATGCCGCTACAGATAACAGTCTGGACACCTTCGGTGATGGCTAGATGGCAGAGCTGTTCTGCCGATGCACGGGATAGGATCACCATCCTTTTATCCAATGAACCGGCTTTTCCGAAACCGGTAACGATCAGAACCTCAGTAGCCAGGTCAAATCGCGGAGCCACATCACTTTCGTTGAGAGGGATAAGAATCTTTGTAGGCATCATCAGTGAAGACCATATTGTTTCATTTTTCGCCAAAGAGTACTTCTGGCCCAACCCAGTGAGGCCGCCGCTTTGCTTTTGCGCCCATGTACCTTGACTAACGCCTCAATGATCATGCTCTTTTCAATGTCAGACCAGCTTTGTTGGGGCTCCGAATTTTTAAAGCCACTATCCTCAGTTTCAAAGGATGACGGATCTTTTACACCGGTAGCCACATCGACCTGGTCTGCGTCCATCAAATAGGTTGGCAGGTGTTTGGGATTAACTTGTCGATCTCCGCAGATATTTACGGCGTATTCAACAATATTTCTCAGTTCTCTGACATTTCCCGGGTAATTGTAGGACATTAAAATTTTTGATGCCTTGCGCGACAAAGCGAGCTTTTTTTTACCCAGTTGGGTTGAAAGGGTGTTTAAAAAATGATCCAGCAACAGCTGGGTATCGCCCTGTCGTTCGCGCAGTGGGGGGAGGTGAAGCCGGACCACGTTGAGCCTGTATAAAAGATCCTTTCGAAATCGGTTGTCATTGACTCTCTGTTCGAGATTGCGGTGGGTGGCCGCAATGATTCGTACATCGGCGATAAACCCTTTGACACTGCCTAAAGGAAAAACCTCTTTATCATCTAGAAAAGTGAGCAGCTTGACCTGAAGCGAAGGCGGGAGATCACCGATTTCGGTTAGATAAAGCGTACCGTTGTGCGCCAGTTGAAATCTCCCGGGTTTATTCTCTATGGCACCGGTAAAAGCACCTTTACGGTGGCCGAATAATTCAGATTCTAAAAGGGTTTCCGGTAGCGCACCACAATTGATCTTAACAAACGGGCCCTTTGACCGACTTGATGATTGATGGATTGCTTCCGCCACCATATCCTTTCCGGTACCAGTTTCTCCAGTGATAAGGACCGATGAGTCGGTCTGGGCTAGGGAAGGAAGAATCTGGAAAATTTTTTCCATTTTGGGACTTCTGCCGATAATATTGTTAAATTTGTAAGCGTGGCTGGCTGCGTCATCGAGTTTTCGAAGGAGGCTGATGTCTTCCACGGTTTCAAGAAATCCAATAATGTGGCCGTTGATGTTTTTAAGGGGTGCTGAGGTGATCCGAATGGGAATTAATTGGCGGTCCCTGTTGATGAGATTGCCTTCAATGCATTTCGGACCGGATTCTTCCCTGATATTTAGTACCGGACAATTTTGAAGACAGACATTGCTGCGAAGTATATGGCCGCAGGCAACACTGAAAATTTCCTCTTGGCTAAATCCCGTAAAGGTTTTCAAAGTTTGATTCATAGCTACAATTTTACGATTCAAGTCCAGAACTACGACCCCGATGGCAATTTCATCTATCAATTCGAAAAAATCGATGGGAATGTTGAAAAGATTGTTAATTTGAGGCGGAGTTGCTCCATTCCGGCCGGATACAGCCCGAATAGATCCCCCGATACTGGCCTTTGCGATATGACCGATAACTTTTTTCATACGCATTTTATAGCATATGCAGGAACCTTTGGAAACTCTGCTCCAATAAGCCTTCCATAGTTGTAGGATCCTGCGGTCGCCAGCATTTATACTCGTTATTGGGAGAGCCTGCTGATAAGAGTGAAATCGCAACGGTTGAAAATATTAATCGGAGCATTGCTAATGCCCTTGGTGGTCATATTGGCAGTGTCGATGCTGCCAGAATCCTGAGTGTACCCAAAACCCACAATTACAAATCTGATCCACCTCGTAGGGAAAAATTCCGCAGTTTGGATAAAGTCGATTATTCCCTTGATGATTTCAAAGTATTGCCAACATTGCTGAAAACGGAAAGGGTATCGCAGGTCATGGGCTTATTTTTTAGAACCGGTGAAAGAAGGAGAACGCAACGCCACTCTTGTACGAATTGCTGGTCAATACACCGGTATGGGCAGGAAATACGATGAATTACTTGACCTTTGTTTAGGGTGGAAACTCAAATGTGATCCTCCCCAACGGGATAAAGATGTCATCACCACGGTACAATCGATCTGGAAAACAGACCAATCAAAAAAGTTGATACCGGCATTGCCAAATATGTCATGCCGATTGGTCATTTATTGTAAGATGGACATCAAACCCTATGAACCATACTCGATCCGTGGTTCAAAGACCTTTGATGATCATGGTATGGGCGAAACGAGGAGTGGGAAACCCTACATACCGAAGCGTTTGAGCATTTCCTTTACCTTTTCCTCGGTCTGTTTATCGACAATGAGCGCCCTTTTTGATTCGGCTTTTTTGATCTTGGCAACTAGGGTTTCCATGTCGGCCGGCTTTTCCACCACATCAAATGCACCCAGTTTCATGGCTTCAATTCCTTTTTCAAGAGTCGCCTGACCGGATAAAAGGATCACCTGAAGTTCGGGTTTTTTTACCTTGATTGCCTCAATGGTTTCAAGGCCGTTCATTTCCGGCATCATAAAATCAAGAATGATAGCATCAAACAGATCTTCTTCAATTTTTTCCAGCGCTTCCTTTGCGGAAGAGGCCGTAACGACCTCCATGCCACGATTGCGCATTCTTTCAGACAGAATATCTAAGAATTCTTCCTCATCATCGACCAGTAAAATTCTTTCACCCATTATTTCTCCCATTCAATTTACAATTAGAATCTAAAAAGAGCATATATTATAAATCGGTTCCTTTTCAATAGCTTTTAATATGGATTCGTTGTGGGCGAGAGAAGGTACAAGACGAGTTAGCCGAATCTCCATAACTGGTTGATGAAGAATAAAATCAGTGTTAAGGTTCTGTTTTAGAGGGGGCCTAATGCATCCGTGCCCGTCCACGACGCTACTAAACTGCCATCCTTTTACAAAATTCAGGTTTGCGTGTGATAAACCCAGTAGAGTCGAGGACGAGCGCGGTAGCATAAAGCCCCGTTTCCCGTCCCCGCTCATCAAACCGGACATGCGGAGCTACCGCATCCGGCTTTCCGACTGGCTTCAACTTAAGGCACACGCCGTGCA
>Ga0316198_10000458_pt1 | contig 21537 bp, 21 predicted proteins | sample OudBieAanoxic_MG_FD_204935 | JGI IMG/M metagenome (GOLD analysis project Ga0316198, IMG submission 204935) | Coastal sediment microbial communities from Oude Bieten Haven, Netherlands - site A anoxic | ecosystem: Environmental > Aquatic > Marine > Coastal > Sediment | place: Netherlands...
GATCGGCGAAGTCGCCCTGAGTCAGCCTCGCCGAGGGCATCATGTTGTGGACCAGGTACACCGCGTAGTCGCCACCACGTAGAGCGCGCTCGGCGTCTCTCAGGGAGAAAAGGTCGCATTCGAGATACTCGGCGAAGCCATTTCCCGCAGCCCGCTCGGACCGCGAAAGGCCCACCACGTGAAAGCGTTCGGCGAGCACTGGCGCAAGTGCCTTACCGATGAAGCCAGATGCTCCGGCGATAATGAGACGCGGCTTGCTAGAAGGCTCCATCATTGTCCATATATTGTCGAGCTTTTATTCGTCAAGGCGTAGACATGCGAATCTTCGGGCAGGGACAGCTGGCAAGTGCAGGGCTGCGCCGCTCGACTACCAGCCACCAGTACCTGGCTCACCTTTGAAAGGTCCGACTATCTCTGCCGTTACCCAGCCACCGTAGAAACGCCCGGGTTGCGGCTGCACTCTTTCCCCGCCGATGTAGCATTCGAGCTTGGCCGGGTAGAAGCTCGAGTAGCCTCGGATCGCCATGAACTCTTCGTAAGGGCACTCGTAGCTCCAGCCAACAGCGGGAATCTCGCCCCCGTCGGTGCGGAGCGACCAATAGGCGGCCGTGCCTTTCCATTCGCAATGAGAGGCGCGCCTGCCCCGGACCAAGGACTCCAGTCGCACATCCCTTGGCGGAATGTAAAACGTCGGCGGGCTCGCCGTCTCGAGGACACGTATGGTCCGTCGTGACTCGGCAATGACGATCGAACCGTGAACGACGCGTACGGGACGCTCATCCGGCTCGAGGCGCGGTGGACGTGGATAGTCCCAAACGGATTGTTGACCTGGTCCAGGGTCGATCGCCCAAGGTGGGCGATTCGAACCTCGGTGACTCCACTGGGATCGCAGACGTTCGAGGTCATACGAGTCCCCCATCAACGAACGCCTTGCGTGAGTACGAGTCTCGTGCTCGGCGGCTTTATAGCATCGAGCAAGCCTCCGATTGCAACGCTCGATCTCATCGCTCAGCCTTCGCGATAGGTTCGCATGAACGCGCTGCGGACGTCGAACCGGAGGTCGAGCGACTCGAGCAGCTCGTGAAGCGACGCGACGTAGAACCCAAACGCAACGAAATTACCGTGAAGGGGTGCGTCTTCAGCAGATCGCAGTGCGTGGATCTCTCCGAGCGTCGAGCGCAGATTGTTCGAGCAGAAACGTACGGATCTCTGATTCCCATCGCCCAGGTGGCCCAAGAGTGCAGTACCAGACGACCCCAATCCTAGGTGGCTGACCCCACCCCTAAACCGCTCGCCATCCCCAAGGAAAAAGCCAGCATAGACGTCGCGCAGCGCTTGCAAGAACTGGGGGTCCCACTGCAAGTAGAGAGGTCGGGGGCTCCAAACGGCATCTCGCGAAGAATCGACGCCCAGTCTGGATGGCCGCAAGTCCACAATGGCCGACTCCCGTCGAAATAGCTGCGCGAAATACAGCTCGAGGCCAAGTTGTCCAAGCCATCGCCGCTGCGGTCGTGTCAGATTCGAATGGGAATAAATTGCAGGCGCTCCTCGGTGCTCCGCCACTACAATCGCGACTCCAGCGGCGCGGAGGTCGAGTTGAGCGTCTGTTAGGACCGAAGAGAAGCGTCTCGTGTTGACGGCATTGGAGATCAGTTCGAGGCCCTGCCTTGCGATGCTCCGGGGCGGGATCAAGTTAAAAGCGGGCTGGATCAGCCCGAGGAGTGGGTTCCACTCGCTTTGCCTTGAGTCTCGCGCTGTCGTCGGATGATGAGCATGGATCTCGTGTGCAGACATCAGAACTACCTCGTCTTCGCGCTTGGGGGCACGGCGGGGGTAGCTTGGTCCGAAGTCACCGGAGGATGGTAGGAATCAACCGGTGATTCGTTGGCTCGGTGGCGCATGGCGACGTACGCGCCCGCGACGGAGAGAAACGTCACAAGCGCGCCTGCTACCAGGAGGTCGAGATCATTCATGGCGGCCCCCGGTCAGAAGCAGCCCGCCAGCGGACAGAATAGAGGGAACCCACAGGCCCACGAAGAGTCCGCGTTCCCGGTCACCGGAGAACCAGAGCCAAATTGAAAGGAAGAAGGAAATCCCTGCGGCGGCGAAGAATAGAGCTTTCGAAGCACTGATTCGCTTGTGAACACTTTGGGTTTGAATGCTGGGTGCGGAGCTCGTGTATGTTTGATTCATTGCGTACCTCACGAGCTGGTATAGGCCATGTCGATGTTGTGTCAAGGTTTTTTTAGACAAGATATAGACAGCCGTGCGCCCAGACTCTAAGACTTCGCCCATGGAGAGCTCCACAAGGACGATTGCCATTGCTGGCGCCACTGGTTTCGTAGGCAGGCACGTGGTCCCGCGACTGCTGGAAGAACCCGACCTAGTTCTTCGGTGTCTCGTGCGCCCTTCGAGTGACACGGCCGAGCTCGAGGCCTTGGCTCCGCGTGTGAGCCTGGTCCAGGGTGACGTTTGTGAGCCAGGGTCTCTTGCTCCGTTGTTGGAGGGGGCTTGGGCCGTGATCAATCTGGCAGGATATCGGGACTTCTGGAGCCGAAGTCGTGAGCGTTACTACGAGCTCAACACAGGTGGGGCCGAAAACGTCTTCCAAGCTGCTCTCGATGCAAAGCTCAAAAAGGTGGTCCAGGTAAGCACACCTCTGGCCTTTGGCGTGCCGGACGAGATCCCGTTCAACGAGGACAGCCAGCCGGGGCCCCATCCGTCCGACTACGCGCGGAGCAAGTTCTTGGCGGACCAACTTGGTTGGCGCATGCATGCCGAGTTCGGCTTGCCGCTTACTGTCGTTCATCTGTCCGCGGTGATTGGGGCAGGGGACCCGCGGCCGACCATGGAGGTGCGTCGAGCGGTCGAGAGACGGTTGCCCGTATTGGTCGGAGCAGACACTACTTACACTTACGTCTACGTGCGAGACGCCGCCGAAGCCATAGTGCGTGCCCTGCTTAGTCCTACCAGCATCGGTCGCCGCTACTTAATCGGTACGGAACGTGCCTCGACGCGTGACTACTTCGCGTTGATCGGCGACCTTGCAGACGTACCCGTGCCCAAATACAACCTCGGGGAGGCGCTACTCATCCCCATCGCAGTGCTGCTGGAGCTGTTGGCTCGTTGGACCGGAAAGCGCCCCGCCATCCCAGTCGACATCCTCAAGACCACGGCTGCCGGATCGCTCCTTTTTGACGGAAGCCGCGCGATACGCGAGCTCGGCATGACGTACACGCCACTTCGCGAGGCGCTTCGGGAATCGATAGACGAGATTCGATTCGAATCACGCTAGCCGCTGGTCATCCAGCCGATGCTGCGCCATCGGTCAGCGCAATCTTCGGGCCTGCGGCCCCCTTGACGGAGAGACGAATTCCGTCGGCCTCGGCATGGGTCTTGAAGTCCTCGATGACCTCGCGAACGTCATGATCGAGGATTCGGGTGCCCGTCATGTCGATGGTGAGCGTACAGCCTGGAGGCATCTCCCGGAGAATGCGCTTGAGGGCCGCCTTGTTGAGGAAGGTCATGTGCTCGGTCAGGCGAATCGAAAAGCAGCCAGGCTCCGTCTCTTCTCGATAGAAATCGAGCTGGTAGTTGTAGATGAGGATCTCGAAGAAAGCGACGATCATGCCGAGCGTGATCCCCTTCAATAGGTCCGTGAATACGAGGGCAACGATCGTCACGATGAAGGGCAAGAACTGCCAAACCCCTTCCCTCCACATCGATTTGAACAGCGAAATTCTCGCCAGCCGGTAACCGATCACCAGAAGGATCGCAGCCAAACACGCAAGCGGGATCTCATTGAGAAGACTCGGAATAGCCGCGACACAAGCCAAGAGCAAAACGCCGTGAACGAAGGACGCGAGCCGCGTCTTGCCGCCAGAATCGACATTCGCCGAACTGCGGACGATGACCTGTGTGAGCGGGATGCCGCCGCAAAGCCCGGCGACGATGTTGCCTAGGCCCTGTGCCTTGAGCTCTAGATTGGTTGGTGTGACGCGTTTCTCCGGGTCTAGGTTGTCCGTGGCCTCAACCGATAGGAGCGTCTCGATGCTCGCGATGAGAGCAAGGGTGAGGCCCGTCGCGTAGACGGCGGGATTTGTGATTTGAGAGAAATCTGGCCGGATGAAGTGGGATAGGAAGTCACCGAACGAGGATGACACCGGAACTGTCACGAGGTGTTCTGGAGAAATGGCGAGGCCAGGCGCAACCGTGCGAAAGATTGCATTGAGGCCGACGCCGAGCAGTACGACGAGGAGCGGTGCAGGCAAAGCTTTGGCGACCCGCGTTCGTTTGAAGAGTTCGCTCTGCCAGACGATGAGAATCGTCAAGGAAACAATGGTGATGATGATCGCGCCAGGGCTCAGCGCCGAGAACGCGTATCCGATCTCGGTGAATGTGTTGTGGCCATCGCGCTGGAAGAATTCGAGCTCGCCCTCCCAGGATTGATCGTACCCGAGCGCATGGGGGATCTGCTTGAGGATGAGAATGATCCCAATGCCGGCGAGCATCCCCTTGATGACACTCGACGGGAAGTAGTGGGCAATGACGCCGGCTTTGAGAAAGCCAGCGGCGATCTGAACCACACCGCACACGATGACCGCCAAGAGATAGGTTTCTAGCCCCAGGTTCTCAATGCCGGCAGCCACCATCACGGCAAGCCCCGCAGCCGGCCCGCTCACTCCATGCCGGGATCCACTGAACAAGGTGACGACAATGCCGCCCGAAATCCCTGAAATTACGCCGCTGAAAAGAGGCGCACCCGAAGCCAAAGCGATTCCGAGGCAGAGCGGGAGTGCCACGAGGAACACCACCACTCCCGCGCGCAGGTCATCGCCTAGATATCGCCGATCGAACATATCAGGACGCGCTGAGTCCGAAGAGTTCTGGCGAATGTGATTCCTCGACCGCGCGGCTCACCAGCTGAAGAACCCGCGGGTCGAAGCCTAGAGAAAGGTGGCTCGCATCGACCTCGATATGCTCGCAGTGCGCATTGTAATCGTCGATGCAGGCTTCCCAGTTGACCACGGCGTCACGGCGACTGTAGATCGCGGTGAGCGGGACCGAGATGGGGATGCGGTTTCGTTCCTCGACGGCCTGTTCGATTGCGTCGAGGTCTTCTCCAAGCACACGTTCGTAGAAGGCCGCCGCCCTCGTGTACTTAGGTCCGCCTATCACCGGCGAGCCCAACGTGACCACGTTCTTGACGAGCTCTGGGCGTTCGCGCGCGACCTCTCGGGCAAGGACGCCGCCGAGGCTCCAACCGACGAGCGAGACCGGTTGCCCATAGCGCTGACGAAGCAACTCGGTCCGCGAGACCACTTTCGGGATGAGCATGGGAACACGACCTCGGTTGACGCCCAGCCGCCACCGGTGAACCTGGTGCCCGGCGTTCTGCAGGTAGCGTCGAATGACGAACGTCGAAAGGTCGCCTGCGCTGAAACCTGGAAAAACCAGGACGGGAATGGCCATTGCCGATTCTTAAGGGTCTCGGCTACGAATAGCAAGCAGCGGCTGCGAGATCCCCCTCCCCTCAGCAAGCTACGATCGACAAAGGGCCCTTGCTGCTGCTATTCGCTTCGGAATCATGGGACTCCAACGCAGCGCCATTTCATCGACCGTGATCGCGGGCGCCGTGATCATCGCCAGCGCCATCGCCTGGGCTGGCAGCCAGGGAGGCGCAGAGCTTTGCGGCATTCCGGTGATGGCCTTGTCCGCGGCGATCGCATTTGTGGTGCAGTGGCTCGCGTTCGTGCCCGCATATTGGAAACAGACCGAGCACTTCTACGACCTAGTAGGAAGCCTAACGTACATGCTGGTTACGGGCTTTGCGCTCGTGGCTTCCCGACCGAACGACGCGCGCTCCGCCATCCTCGGGCTTCTGGTCTTCATCTGGGCGTCTCGGTTGGGTAGCTTTCTATTCCGACGCGTCCGGAGTGCAGGCTCCGATCCACGCTTCGACGAGATCAAGCCCAGCGCCTCACGCTTTCTCGTAGCCTGGACCCTTCAAGGGCTCTGGGTGTTCTTGACGCTCTGCGGGGCAGTTGCCGCAATCACGACGACAGCGCCATCTCCGCTCGGACTTCTCGACGCTTTGGGGGTTGGAGTCTGGGCTATCGGTTTTGCGATCGAGGTCGCCGCCGACCGACAGAAGAGCCAGTGGCGAGCCAACAATCCTGGCCAGTTCGTCCACAAGGGCCTTTGGGCCTGGTCGCGTCACCCGAACTATTTCGGTGAGATCGTCCTATGGCTGGGTGTGGCTTTGATGGCCGCGTCGACCCTCCGAGGCTGGCCATGGGTCACGATGGTTTCGCCGGTCTTCGTGTTCTTTCTTCTCACACGCGTGAGCGGAATCCCCCTTCTCGAGAAGCGTGCGGATCAAAGATGGGGTGATGACGAACGCTATCGTGCGTATAAAGCGCGGACACCTGTCTTGGTCCCGCGCAGGCCTCGACGCTGAAGCCGCGCCGGGCGAACTCTAGCCGAACCCGGGCTCGAGCCCTAAGATAGCCCAGCACTATGGCCGAGCTCTCTTTCCCGAGTCGCTATCAGAACAGAGCAGAAGCGAGGCTGCGCTTCGGGTCCGATGCCGATCGCTACGCGGGGTACTATCTCGTCGGTGACCCAGTGGCCGATGACCTCGTAGAGTGGATGGGGCGAAGCGGCGCGTTGGCAAGAACGCAGTTCGAGCGCGCGCTGGAACACGGCATCGCCGCCGTCCCCGATGCAGCTCCCGAGCTCGACCGCTTCTTCGCGCGTGCAGAGGGCTTGCCCAGCTGGGTCGACTTCGAGCAGCTCCAAACTGGCGCGCTAGCCTACCAGCGCTTTGGCATCCTCGGGATGATCGTCCTGAGCGCCTGGTCCCTCATCAACGGATACCACTCGAGCGCGGCAGTGAAACCGCTCGCGTTCACCGGGCAGCTCCACCACAACACCCAGCGGCGTCTAGCTGAAACTGCACGGTTTGTGAGCGAGGTTTCCCAGGTCGACGGGCTTCGGGCCGGACGCCCAGGGCGTGATATCTCGCTGCGCGTAAGCATGATCCATGCGCACGTACGTCGCGCATGCCTGCAATCGAACCAGTGGCGGAGCGAGGCCTGGGGGCTTCCGATCAACCAGGCCGACATGTTTGGGACGCTCCTCGAGTTCTCACTTCTGATGATGGATGGCGCCCAGCGCCTCGGCTTCTTCCTCACGCGGAAAGAGCGTGAAGCGATTCTCGCGATGTGGCGGTATTGCGGCCATTTGAGCGGAGTCGACCCCTGGCTGCTCGATCAGCTCGGGAGTGAAACCGAAACGCGGCGCCTCGCCGATCTCCTAAGGCTGGTTCAGCCTGGCCCCGACGAGGATTCATTGACGCTCACCGAGCAGCTCCTGAAAGTGCCGGGGCAGAACGCCGAAGGCAAAGCCCCCCCCGTGCTCGCGCTCGCGGTCAGCCGAATCCACAACGGGCTGGCCCGAGCCTTCAACGGTCCCGAGATCGCGGATGACCTCGGCATTCCCGATGACCTCTGGCAGTACGCGATCTACCCTATCCGAGCGGCAGTCACGCCAGTCGAACTGCTTCGCCGCAAGGTCCCAGGCGCGAGTCGTTTTGCAGCGCACCTCGGGAACCAAGCGGTCCGTTCGGACCTGACTCGCATCCTCCGTGGTGAAGAGCCGTCCTTCGAGATTTCATAGGTTTCGCGGTCGGCCAGGTGATCTCCGAGCTTGGAAACGACCGCGCGGCTCAGCCAACCGGATACATCACGAAGACCAAGATGTCCCAGACGAGATGGGCAATCAGGGGTGCCGCGAGCCCCCGGGTTTGCACACGAAGGCTGCCCCAGAGCAATCCACAGAGAAAGGCTACGATGATGAGCAGCGGAGACCGCAGAGCGAGCTGAGGAAGCACATAGAGTAGCGCCGAGAAGAGCATCGCGCGCCATGGACCGAACGACTTCGAGAAGAGATCGATCGCGACTCCGCGCCAGACAAGCTCCTCCGCCGCAACGACGAGGAACAGCAAGGGGAGTGCGCGAACCGGCCCTGGAGCTTGACGAAGCAACGCATAGAGTGTCTCCACCTCCGTTTGAATCGGGGGGAACACCGAGACGCTGACTGGATAGAGCCACCAAGTTGCCAAGGACATGAACAGCCCGACGGCGAGGCCGGCGATCAGACTCGCTGCTGTCGGCGGTTTCAGGTTGGATCGAACCACGGGGCGCGCGCCGAGCCACAGCACGAGGATGGAGGCCAGCGCCGCTGCGCCCGTTCCGATCCAAATGTTGAGGACCTCGCGTAGGCCCATCGCCACGCAGAACGCAGCCACACAAGCTGCCAGTGCGACCGCCTCGATTCGAGAGACGCACTGCACCTAGCTTTGGCCTTTTAGGCGGCCCCGCATCCGGCGCACCAGCTTGGGCGTAGGGTTTCTGGGGGCCGTTTCGTCTTCTAAGGCCTGGTAGACCGCGCTCTGGAACTCGGTCGGATGCTCGTCCCCTAGCGTATCCCAGATCGACTCGCCACTTGGATCGAGGTCGCTTTGCAGACCCTCCACGAGCTCCTGCGCAAGCGCTAAGTCCGCCCGCGTCACCAGGGCGATCCAATAGCTCGAAAGCCTAGGCGTGATGACGGGCACGCCTATGAGCCGCGGATCCTTGCCCATGCTCTTTGCAATGCGCGAGAGAAAATTGGCATGCGTCATGCGTTCGTTTCCCGGCACATCGAACCAAACGCTGCCTTCAACGCGCATATCGAGCGCGCGGACAATCGCAAGCACGACGTCTTCGATCCAAACCGGCCAAGATGAGTACTGAAGCCAGCGCGGCAGAAGCATGGCGGGAAGTCGCGCCGCCAGGTCACGAACCATCATCCAGGAGCTGCCTCCGGCGCCGATGATCAGCCCGCAGCGAAGCTCGATCGTCGAGACCGAGCCCGAGCGGAGGATCTCGCCGGTACGAAGTCGGCTACCAAGATGTCGCGAGACTTTGCCCTGGGGTGCGACGCCGCCCAAGTAGACGATGCGGCGGACGCCCTCCCGCTCCGCGGCGTCGAGAAACGCTTCTGCTCCTCGTGCTTCGCGCGCGGGGTAGTCCTTCGAGTCGTCGATCGAGTGGATGAGGTAAACCGCGGCATCACAACCTGCCATCGCAGGGCCGATCGAGCTCGGATCGTTGACGTCTAGATAGACCCAGCCCGGCTGAGATGCCTTCTCCCGGTTTCTGGTCGCACGAACGACCTGCCAATCCGTTTCTACGAGAGCTGCGTCGAGATGACGTCCGACGAAGCCGGTTGCGCCGGTGAGTAGCAGTCTTCCGGTCTTGGCTTGTTCGAGTATCATCGTTTATCAACTAGGCCCGCGGCTTGGGTCGCATACACTGCAAACACCCAAGGGGCCACCCTCCCCGATCCGCCCAGTCTCATAGGCCGACAAGAGCTAGGGAGACGCCCTATCGCACTGCACGCTGGTGGTCGTCTCCCAACGAATACGCTCGATCTCGGCTGCAGCGACAGCCTCGATGTAGCGCATGCGCGCCATGGCCGCTTGCTGCTCGCGGAGGTTGACAAAGACGAGATTGCTGGAGCCGACCTCGAATCTGCGGCGTTCCCCCTCGGCAAGCTCTGCAGCTGTGTCGACGACCTCATCGGTCAGCGCGACTCTCTGCTGCGCGGCCTCGATCGCCGAAGCCGCGTCGCGTGTTCTGGCGCGAAGCCGGTCGGAGACGAAGCTCAGCTGAGCCTCCTTTTCTGCCACCTGGGCGCGTGCGGCGCCCGCCTTGCCGCGCTCCTTTCGAAGGATCAGTGGCATCGAGAGCTTCACGCCTGCTTCGAACACGTTTCCAGGAAGCGTGAAGTCGAGGTCGGTGTTGGTAAGATCCCCGAGGTCTCGGGAGTACTCGAAGATGGCCTTGAGCTCGGGGGCGACCTCGTTTCGGCGAAGACGCTGTTCAACCTCGACCGCTTCGAGCTCCGCACGCGCCTTGCCGACCTCGGGGTGACACATGAGGACTTGCTCGACCGAGCGTTCCACGGCCAGCGCATCGATCGGTGCGGCCTCGATACGCCCTGGCACACGCTGCGGGCCGACGACCAGCGGCGCCCCGTTCGCATCACGGAAGAACAGCGAGAGCTCGAAGGTGGCCTTCTCGAAGGCCCGCTCCGCGGCGACCAGCCAAGCCCTGCGCTCGAGCAAGATTCGCTCATTGTCGAGCACGTCGAACTCGGCGATCGAGCCCGCGTTTAAACGGCGTTTGAGCTGTGAATCTCGCTGCTCGGCGAGATCGAGCAAGGCTTTGGCGACCTCTCGGTTCTGCCCAGAGCCGACCCAATTCCAGTACGTCCGCGCCGCGGCGAGCTCGAGATTCAGTCTCGTGGCCGACAGGGCCTGATCGGCCGCCTCTTCGATACGCATGGCGCGGGCTCGTTCGGCGCGCTCCGGGTCGATGAGGCCGCCGCGCCAGATCGGAACCTCGATTCCCGCTCGGACCTCCCCGCCTGACAGCGTTTGGTCGTCGCGGTAGGTCGGCCAGCGCTCGTTGACTCCGAGGCCGACCCGGTACCCCACGTAGATCTCCGAGCCCCAGAGCGTGGTCGGCTGCCGAAGCTCCACGTCCGCGCTTCGCAAGTCGTAGTAGGCACCCGTCACGAGCTTGCCTTCCCCCTCGAGTCTTGGGTCAAATGCTCCTCGCGCGGCGAGCGTCTTCGACTCGGCTTCGCGAAGCTTCGCGACCGCCTCGCGTATGCGCGGATCATGGGCGGTCACCGATTCCAAAACCTCGTCAAAATGAAGCGGTCGTCCTCTCTCCTCGCTTGCGGAGGCAAACATCGGCGTCATCGAGCCCAAGACGAATACGCCCAAGCGTGCAGCGAGGCTCATGGTTTCTCCTTTGCGGAGGGCGCCATGGGTGGTGGGCTAGTCGTCGGCGGGAAGCCGTTGAACTGCCGCCAGACCTCGAAGCCGAGAGACACTTGATTGAGCAAGACCCAACCCTTAGCGAGAACGCCCTGTCGAAGGTAACTCGCGGCCGGCCAGGGATCCTCCTCCGGGTCGGGAATGACGACGATTCGGAAATCGCCCCCTCCGTCGTCCGTGGCGTCGACAAACGCAACACGACCGCCAAAGGTGCCGACGGCGACCGAGGGCCAACCGGAAAACTGCACGGCGGGCCAGCCTTCGAATTGCAAGCGCACCGGGCTCCCTGGCTTAATCAGCGCGGCATCGTTGCCATCGATGTACAGCTCGACCGCGCGGTCCTCCGTCTTCGGAACCAGAACAGCGAGCACCTCGCCTTGTTTGACCTGCTCTCCGCCGAGTCGGCCGACGACTCGTAGAATCGTTCCGTCGATCGGTGCCCGAACCGTCTGTGCACGTTGTCGTGAAATGCCCATGTCGAGGCGCGCGAGCGTTGCGTTCGTCGATGCCACGTCGGTCTCGGCGCTCCGCATACCGGCTTGTGCGTTTTCGATCTCTGCGTCGGTCGAGGCGATTACCTGCCGCAGGGCCGCGCGGCTCTGCGAGAGCTTGTTCCGAGAGGCTTGTAGCTTCGCCTTTGCAGAAGCCACCTTGGCCCTGCTCTGCCGCATGGCGAGCTCGGCAAGCTCGAGCTCGCGTTGAGATGCAAGGCCATCGTCGAACAAGCCTCGCTGACGACGCAAGTTGAGCTCGTTGGTTTCGAGCTCCGCGGTCGCAGCCCCGAGGTCCTGCTCAGCAGCCTCGACGGATTGCTGTGCAATCTGGATGCTGGCCTGGGCCGATTCGGCCTCCGCGCGTTGCGAGCGGCGAACCGATTCGACCCGGGCCCTGAGGGACTCGGCGCGCTGCGACTGCGCGATTCGTCGCAATTCGATCGCCGAGCGCTCGGCGCCGAGTCGGTCGAGCATCGACTCGTCGTTGTCCGTCAACTGCACGATTGGATCACCCTTCTTGACTTGCGTTCCTTCTTGGACGAACCACTTCTCGACTCGTCCGGAAATGGTCGCTTCAAGAGGCTGTTGACGTTGGTCAGGCGCATAGGCGAGCACGCGCCCGCGTCCACGAATGTTCTGGGTCCACGGGGCCAGCAGCGCCGCAATGAAGAATAAGACGAAGACGGCAACCAACACTTTGGCCACCAGAGCCGCGCGTTGTGGCGCCGAAACTCCGAGGGCTTCGGGGAGCGTGTCGCGCTCGAAGCCCGACCAGCTCGGGGCCTTGGTCGAATTCCGGCTCATGCTGCTGCTCCTTCGTGCTCGATGTGTTTGGAAATCTCGATGTGCTCGTCCATTTGCGCTTGAATCGCGGAGTTCTCCGAAACGATCAGGAGCCCGCTCTCGGGATCTTCGGACAAAGATTCGGTGATGCGGGCACCTGCTCGGGGGTCAATTTGATCGAGGGTTCGGTCGAGGATCAAGAGCGAGGGCTTGCCGGCTAGCGCTCTTGCGATCGTCAGCGCGACCAACTCTGTTCGAGAGAGTGGTGCTCCGTCTCTCGAGAGGGGCGTCTGAAGGCCTTCCGGAAGGGACTTCACCGTCTCTGCAATACCGACCCGCGCCAGTGCTTCCCATGCATCTTCGGCAGACAGGCCCGACTTGGCAGCTCGAAGATTGTCCAAGATGCAGCCTGGGAAAACCTCGGCACCACGCACTAGCGCGATGCGGTCACGGAGCGCTCCCAGAGAGAGGTCGCGAACGTCGTGACCTCCCAGCTCGATCACCCCTGCTTTCGGAGCGCGCAGTCCAAAGATCGAATCGACCAGCGCAGTGGTCTCGCGCTCGGTGCCGGCAATCGACAGTCGCTTCCCGGGGTCGACCCTAAGCGAGACGTGGGTCGGCCGGTCTGCGAAGTCTGAGTCGATCTCCACGTCGTCCAAGAGCAGTCCGCTCCCCGCAGTGGCGTCCGCGGGCAGAATCTCACCATCGCTTCGTTCCAAGGGCAGATCCAGGATCTCGCCCAACTTGTCCACCGCCGCGACCAGGTCGTAGAAGGTCTCGACCTTGCCGCCGAGCTTCGCGAGGGACGCCACCACGGCGGTCACGATGAGCTCCGCAGCGACGAGCTGACCGATCGAGAGCTGACGCTCGATCACTAGCAACCCGCCGACGGCAAGCAGCGCCACGCTGGCCACGACCTCGATGCTGAGCGCGCCGACGACTTGTCGATAGACGATCCGGAAGTGTCGATCGCGCTTGTCGAGGTACGATCTCGCGAGCGTCTCGACTTGAAACCGCGCGAGGTCATCGCCGCCGGCGAGCTTGAACGAGAGGGGATGGCGCGCCATCTCCTCGAGCCAGCCAACCACCGCGTACTTGGCTTTGGACTCGGCGATGCTCGTCACCGTGCCGCCACGCCCGAGCGGAATCAAGACAAAGGCCGCGCCTAGGATGAGCACGAGATCAAACGCCAGCAGCGCCGGATGATAGAAGGCGAGAACGATCAAGCCCACCAGAGCGATCAAGACCGCATCGATACCGCCGAGCAGCAGGGAGGCTACGCTCTTTTGCGTCGTGAACACGTCGAAGAATCGGTTGAGGAGCTCGGGACCGTTTGCGTCACGAAGCGCAGTCCCGCTCACTCGAGGCAGGCGAGCGCCTATTTCGGTCACCAATCTGACGAACAACCTGCGTTGCAGCATCTCGGCGATACGGATCTGGAGCGCGCGGAGAATTCCGGCCCCCGTCAACGCAAGCGCCAACAAGACCGTCAGCACGACGAGCGGCTGGATTAACGATCCAAAGGCGACAGTATTGACGAGCGACTGCACCGCGACGGGCACCGCAAGCGACAAGAGCCCGAGCGCCACGCCATAGATGACGATGACAGCGATGTCCTGCCCGTCGAGCGCAAGGAGCTGGCGGGCGCGGCGAAGCGGAGACGGACGTGCAGAAGCCGTGGCAGAAGCCCTTTGATTCATGATATTTGAAACATGATATATAATACAGGCTTGTCAATACCTGTTTTATGTTTTATGTAAAAGAAGTCATATGAATGCCAAGCCTATCATGGAAACCCCTCCGCCCTGGACTTTCCTCAGTAATCACGGACACGTACTGGTCTGCATCGTACGCGACCCGAACGTTCGCGTCCGCGAGATCGCGCAGGCGGTGGGCCTCACCGAGCGTGCCGTACAGCGAATCTTGAGCGAGCTGGAGGAGGCAAGCGTGATCGTTCGAACCCGCCAGGGGCGCCGAACTCATTATGAAGTGAATGAGCGTCTGCCCCTGCGCCACCCGATCGAGGCAGAGCACTCGGTCGGCGAGCTGGTGCGAGCGGTCCGGTCTTGAGGCATTGACGCCCCCGTCGTCCACCCCATCGAAAGGGGTGCGCAGGGTCGACGATCAGCTGACCCGCACCAGACCACCGAAGGAGACAAGATGCATACAGTTGGCGACCCATTCCCTGATTTCGAGCTGCAGGCCTGCGTCAGCAGGGAACCCGGTCAGGAGTTCGAAGAAATCACGAATCGTTCGTACCCCGGCAAATGGAAGGTTGTCTTCTTCTGGCCGATGGATTTCACCTTCGTCTGTCCGACAGAAATCGCCGAGTTTGGACGGAAGACCGCTGCATTCGCCAAGCTCGACACACAGTTGCTAGGCGCCAGCACCGACACGCACTACGTCCACTTGGCCTGGCGCAACGATCATCCAGACCTCAGAGACTTGCCCTTCCCCATGCTTGCCGACACGAAGCGGGAGCTCTCGACCACACTAGGCATTCTTCACAAAGACGCAGGCGTCTGTTTGCGCGCGACTTACATCGTCGACCCTGAAAGCGTCATTCGCTTCGCTAGCGTCAACGACCTCTCGGTCGGGCGAAACGTCGATGAGGTGCTGCGCGTGCTCAACGCATTGCAGACGGGAGAGCTCACGGCCTGCGGCTGGAACCCAGGGGAGCCCACCTTGGACGCTGCGTGACGCTTCTCACACAAGTCGCGACCACCTGGGCAATGACGGGCATCATCTGGTTCGTCCAGCTAGTCCAATACCCGTCGTTCGCTCAGGTGGACTCTGCGTCTTTCCTCCGTTTTCACGCCCATCATTCAAACGCGATTTCGTTCATCGTCGCCCCCTTGATGGTCGCCGAAGCGTTCTCGGCGATTGCATTTCTCTGGGAGCCGCTGAGTGTCCAGACGGCGTGGCAAGTCTGGCTTGGAATCGGGTTGATTGTGTTCATCTGGGCGTCGACTTTTCTACTGCAGGTTCCTGCGCACAGCCGGCTCGGATCAGGCTTCGAGGAGGCGAGCTGGCGAATGCTGGTACGCTCGAACTGGCTGAGAACGATCGCCTGGTCGGCGAGGGCCGTCCTGGTGAGTTATTGGCTGTACGAGACGCTCGATGCTGGCAAACGAATGGGCGTCTAGCGCGCTAGGGCGCGGAACTCGACGCCGAGGCTGGCGGTGATGAAGCTGAGCCAGTTCTTGGTGTAGCCGTCGCTCGGGAAAGCCGGGTTGCTCTCCGTTCCAACGGCGCCTCCGCCCAAGTAGCGCAGGTTGAAGAAGCCCGCGACGCGGTCGGAGAAGTCGTAGCCGACACGAAGGCTCGCATCGAGCAACGCGCCTGTGATCTCGTTGCTGCTACCGTTGATTCCGCTGATGGGCGCATAGATCCCGTCGATCTCGGTGCCCCACCAGACGCCGTTGTCAAAGCCCCAGCGACCCCGAAACTTGAGTGCCGGCACAGGCCCGATGTCACGGCGGTCAGCGCGCAGGCTACCGTCCGCCGAGGTGAAGACGATGGTGGCGTTTCGGATCTGAAGCGAAACGCCGATCGACACCTCATCGCCGGCGCGTCGCAAGAAGTCGTATAGGTAGCTGATTCTCCAAAACGGGAATCCGTAGGTCGAGTTGAGGGGCGTTCCTTGGGGGAAGAGAACGCCGTCGAAGGTGGTGTCCTGAGTCAGCACCGTTTCCCCGGTGAGCTTCAGCGGCTGATAGAGGAACACGATGGAGTGCCGCCCTTTAAACTTCAGTTCCGTGCTCAGCCGAAAGAACGGAAAGAGCACGTCTTGGCCGCCGTCGGCGCGGTAGTCGAAACGGGTCCCGTCGTTGCCGAGCTGAACGATGTGGCTGGCCACGGCCAGGAACCCAAGCTCGGCTCCAAGAAACCACTCCACTTTGGGCGGCTTTGCGAGTGTCGCCTTGTACTTCGGGGCAATATTGCTCTCTCCGACGTCTGGGGCGTCGTAAAGGGTGTCATCGCTCTCAGCGTCCTGGGCACGGACCTGCACTGAGAGCAGCAAACTCAGGCCGGCCAACGCAAACCCGAATTTCCAAAACAGTGGCGCCATAGTCATCCGATCCTCGGCCCACGCTAGCACGTCGAAGCACGAGGTCTACAGCGGTTAGCGGGCGGCGCTCTTAGGGGCCCACGAGCCCGTTGTCCAGGACAAGGAGGAATTCTGGCGGGCCACTTACGATTCCACCCCGCTTTGCTATAAGCACCACGATGAACAGGACATCGATCTTCACCTATCGGCTTGCCCTCATACTGGCCCTCGGCTGCGGAACCAACGACAGCAGCACTCCGGCCGCGGGCGTCGACTTCACGACTCTTGAGTGGACCGAGATCAATGCGGACGCTCAATGGGCGGCGCGTGCAGGGCTGCACGTGGTGGAGCTCGGCGGTCGCTTCTACTTAATGGGTGGGCGCACGCCCCTAGATTCGCCGATCCCGGGAGCGAGCACCTTATGGGCCGATGTCTGGGCCAGCGATGATGAAGGCGCCTCTTGGACGCAAATTCTCGAAAGCAACGCGCCCGGCCACTGGGCGCCACGCGGGTACTTCCAAGCGGTCACCAAGGGCGATTCGATGTATGTCGTCGGCGGTCAGGACTTTGGCATCATGTCGAACTTCTACAACGACGTCTGGCGAAGTGAGGACGGTGTCGAGTGGACCGAGCTAACGGCCAATGCGGGCTGGACCCCGAGAGCCGGGCTGCGCGCGGTGGTCTTCAATGATGAAATTTACATTTTTGGGGGTTCCCAGTTTGACGACGGCGCGATCATCGGCCCGGGCGGCCCTTCGCGCGTCTACTTCAACGACGTCTGGAAGTCAGCCGACGGTGTCACTTGGCAACAGATGACGGACAATGCCCCCTGGGAACCGCGCGCCGGTGCCGTCGTGGTGGTCAAGAACGGCTACATGATTCTGCTCGGCGGCGAGGACGGGTTCCTGTGCGAGCCGCAGCCGAATTGCGAGCTGCCGTACTTCAACGACGTGTGGCGTTCTCGCGATGGTGCCAGCTGGGAGCTCGTGACCGATTCGGCCGGCTGGTCGCCGCGTCCAGGGCATCAATGCGCTGTGGTGCATGACAATATCGTCTGCTTCGGGGGATTCGGACTTCCTGAGAACCCGATGGACGTCTGGGTGAGCCCTGATGGCGAGGTCTGGGAGCAGGTCAGCGACTCGCCTTGGAACGCGGTGGATCCCGAAGAGGTCAAATACGATTTCGAGGGGTTCGCCGTGGGCAACGTCATCTTCACGTTCGGAGGCGACCGTGAGACGTTCGACTTCGGCGACCCAGACAACTACCTCCGTGTGGACAACGACGTCTGGCGCTACGCTCTTCCGACAAGCCAGTGACCCGAGGGACACACAAACCCGACGTCGTCGTGATAGGGGCTGGCTTCGGCGGATTGGCCTGCGCACTGCGACTCGCCGAGCTGGGTGCCGACGTCGTCTTATGCGAGACGCTACGCTATCCGGGAGGCTGCGCCAGCACCTTCACTCGGAGTGGGTATCAATTCGAAGCCGGTGCAACTCTGTTTTCCGGGCTCGGTGACGGACAACTTTTCTCTAATTGGAACGACAACTGGGATCTCGGAGTTCGCTTCGATCCCATTGACCCGCTCGTCGAGCTACGCACAGGGCAATGGTCGCTCGCGATTCCACCGGACCGGGACTCGTTCTTTCTGCGATTCAGTGAGCTGCCGGGCGCGGATTCCGAAGCGCTGCGCGGCTTCTTCCGGACCCAGCATCGAATGGCGGATTCACTGTGGAAGCTGTTTGAAGACCCAAGCCTCCTGCCGCCGCTGAGCAGCCGCGCCGTACTACGTCATCTCGGGCGGTCGCTGTCCTACGGCCCTGTAGTTCGGTGGATGGGACGTTCTCTTGCCGATGTGGTGTCGCACCACGGCCTTGCGGGCTGCGAGCCATTGCGGGTCTACCTCGATGCGGCGAGTCAGATTACCGTCCAAGCCAGCTCCAACGAAGCCGAGGCGCCGTTCGCGATGGCGGCCATCGACTACTTCTTTCGGGGCACCGGCCATGTTCACGGGGGAATCGGAAGCCTGGCTTGGGCTTTGGTACGCGCCGTTGAGAAGGCAGGTGGTAGGGTTAGGCTTGCAAATCGCGTGCACGGAATTCGACGCGAAGGAAATGAATGGCATGTGGACACTCGGCAAGGCGAGCTCCAAGCGCGGACCGTGGTGGCCAACGTCCTGCCCCAGTCCCTGTCCGCAATGACGGAGCCCCAGATGAACGGAGAGCTCAGTGATGTCGAAGCTGCGGTCGAGTCCGGATGGGGCGCGGCGATGCAGTATCTCGTCGTCGACGCGAAGGCGGTCGAGGGTGCTGGCGCCCACCACTTGCAGCTGGTCGATGAAGAGAGTGCGCCGTTCGTAGAGGGGAATCACGTGTTCTGCTCGATCAGCGCCGCCGATGAACACGAGCGGGCACCCGACGGACAACGCACGGTGACGGTTTCCACGCACGTGCCAATGCACAAGCTCCGCGACCTCGACCCGAAAGATCAGGGAGCCTACGTGGGCTCGATTCAGGACCGAATGCAACAGACCATAGGTCGGCGGGCACCCGAGCTCCTCGAGCACGCGGTCTTCGAGATGACAGCTAGCCCTCGAACCTTCGCAAGATTCACGGGGCGACATCAGGGCTACGTCGGAGGGGTGCCGAGGCGCGTGGGTTTGAGGCACTATCGGCCACGCGCGCTTTGGCCGCGTCAGCCATCCCCTGGTCTTTATCTGGTGGGTGATTCGGTGCTGCTCGGGCAGAGCACCCTCGCAGTAGCGCTTGGTGGGGTGCGCACGGCCGAACGGATCGCTTCGCAACACGCCTTTCCCGATGGGGTCGCACCGTCATGATTTTCGCTCCCTCCGACCGCGTTCGCGCCCTCAACGACCTGCCCCTTCGAGCCGATGGTACTCATGTCGTCTATTGGATGGTTGGCTTTCGTCGCCCGAGGTGGAACTTCGCACTCCAGCACGCCGCTGCGCACGCAGCGCAGCTCGGTAAACCGCTCGTCATTCTCGAAGCGCTTCGCGTCGGTTACCCTTGGGCAAGCGACCGGCTCCATCGATTCATCTTAGATGGGATGCGCGCAAATGCGAGGCACCTGAAGGGCAAGAACGTCGTCTACTTCCCCTACGTCGAGGCAAAGGGGGGGGACGGACGTGGTCTCCTGGCGGCAATCGCCAAAAACGCCTGTGTGCTGGTGAGCGATGACTATCCGACATTCTTCATTCCGAAGATGCAAGAGGCGGCGGCCTCCTCGATGGACTTCCGACTAGAGGTCGTGGACAGCAACGGCCTGCTTCCGATCCGGGCGGGCGATAAGAGCTTCAGCAGAGCGCATGACTTTCGCCGCCACCTACAACGCGAGCTCCCCAAGCACCTCGGCACCCTGCCCCTGGTGGATCCGCTCGAGGGTCTTTCGAAGCCAACCAAGAAGACGAGTGAGATGCTCCTCAGGGCGACGAGCGGACGCTGGATTGCCGCATCCGATGATGTGCTCAGCGGAACGACGATCCAATCGTTGCCGCTGGATCACTCCGTGCCTGCAGTCGACCTGGAAGGTGGCTTCGAGGCCGGCGAACGCCGGCTGGAAGAATTCCTCAGCAATGGCATCGATCGATACGCCGAAGACCGAAACCACCCCGATAAGGGCGGGACGAGCGGCTTTTCGCCGTGGCTGCATTTCGGCCAGCTCTCGTCACACCAGATCTTCGACGAGCTCAGCAAGAACGAAGGCTGGACTGTTCCCGAAGTCCCGCCGAAGGCGACAGGATCACGCGAGGGCTGGTGGGGCATGAGCGCGAACGCTGAGGCTTTCATCGACCAGCTCGTGACCTGGCGGGAGCTCGGCTTCAACATGAGCGCTCATCGATCGGACTACGATCGGTACGAGTCACTGCCCGCCTGGGCGCGTCAAACCCTCGAGGAGCACGAAACGGACCCGCGTCCTCATCTCTATTCGCTCGAGGATCTCGAGTTCGCGAGAACCCACGATCCCATCTGGAACGCTGCTCAGACGGAGCTACGCGAAACGGGAAGGCTGCAGAACTATCTGCGGATGTTGTGGGGAAAGAAAATCCTCGAGTGGTCACCTACGCCGAGAGACGCACTTGCGGCGATGATCGAGCTCAACAACAAGTATGCGTTGGACGGTCGCGACCCGAACAGTTACTCGGGCATCTTCTGGATACTCGGTCGTTATGACCGAGCCTGGGGACCCGAGAGAGCCATCTTCGGAAAGATCCGATACATGAGCTCGGAGAACGCGAAGCGAAAGCTCCGAATGTCCGACTATCTCAAGCGCTTCGGACCGCCCACGGAGAGACATGAGTAAGAGCATGCTCGAGCGCGGCTTGGTCCCCGACCCGCTTCTACGCTTTGGCATTCGCCGCATCTGCCAGCATAGGCTTCGGAAACTGCGCCAGGCGGGGCCCGACGCGCTAGCGCGCCACGTGGAAGCACTTCGACAAAGCCCCGTTGCCGCTCAGCCGGAGGCGGCCAACGCACAGCACTATGAAGTGCCCTCCGGCTTCTTCGCGGCGGTCCTCGGACCGCGCCTGAAGTACAGCTGCTGCACCTGGAACGACCAAGCCCGGTCGCTCGCTGACGCGGAGATCGCTGCACTCGTGCAAGTGCAGAACAGAGCGGATCTCGATGATGGCCAGAAGATCCTCGAGCTCGGCTGCGGTTGGGGCTCGCTCACGCTCTGGATGGCCGAGCGCCTCCCGAACGCACAGATCACCGCAATCAGCAACAGTCATGGCCAGCGCGAGTTCATCGAACAGCAGGCGCGCGAGCGAGGTCTACACAACATCCACCTCATCACAGCCGATGCGAACACCCTCCGTCTCGAGGGTCCGTTCGACCGAGTCGTTTCGATCGAGATGTTCGAGCACATGCGCAACTGGGAAGCGCTACTGTCGCGCATCGCCGGCTGGCTCTCCGACGACGGCAAGCTCTTCGTTCATGTATTCGCCCACGAACGTTACGCCTACCTCTACGAAGACCAAGGGCCTTCCGATTGGATGACTCGCCACTTCTTTACGGGGGGACAGATGCCCTCCGAAGAGCTCTTGCTCGAGTTCCACAATGACCTCGTCGTCACCGAACGGTGGCGTCTTGGCGGAGAGCACTACGCGAAGACATCGAACGCTTGGCTTGCGAATTTGGATCTTCATCGAGACGAGGCCCTCGCGGCACTCGGAACGGTGACCGACCAGGACGAGGTTCACAGGGCTTACCATCGCTGGCGCATATTCTTCATGGCCTGCGCTGAGCTCTTTGGGTATCGCGATGGACGCGAGTGGGGCGTGAGCCAGTACCTCCTGCAAA
>Ga0316198_10000459_pt1 | contig 21510 bp, 20 predicted proteins | sample OudBieAanoxic_MG_FD_204935 | JGI IMG/M metagenome (GOLD analysis project Ga0316198, IMG submission 204935) | Coastal sediment microbial communities from Oude Bieten Haven, Netherlands - site A anoxic | ecosystem: Environmental > Aquatic > Marine > Coastal > Sediment | place: Netherlands...
CGGTTTACTTCAACTTATTGAATTCCCACTATATCGTTTTCAGTTATAACGCTGGCATGCAACGTGCTCCTGTTCCTTTTGATTCGATGCTGTGGAAGTGACTATGAAGGAAAAACTGATTCTGATCGGAAACGGTATGGCCGGTGTCCGAACGCTTGAAGAGTTGCTGAAACTAGCGCCTGAGCAGTACGACATCACTGTGTTTGCTGGTGAGCCCTATGGTAACTACAACCGGATCCTGTTGTCACCGGTGCTTGCCGGTGAAAAGACCATTGATGAGATCATGCTCAATGATGAGCAGTGGTATGCGGATAACGGCATCACCCTGCACAAGGGTAAGTGGGTCGAGGAGGTTAATCGCGCCACGCGCATGGTGCGCGCATCCGACGGATGCGAAGCCGGTTACGATCGTTTGATTATTGCCACCGGTTCCAGTCCTTTCATTATTCCGGTTCCGGGCAACGAGCTGGATGGCGTTATACCGTTCCGGGACATCGATGATGTCGATACCATGCTGCAGGCGTCCAGGAAGACCGGAGGTAAAGCGGTCGTTATCGGTGGTGGTCTGCTCGGTCTCGAAGCCGCCAACGGTTTGCTGAAACAGGGCATGGACGTAAGCGTCGTCCACCTGATGGATACGCTGATGGAGCGTCAGCTCGACAAGCCGGCCGCTGCCCTGTTAAAAACGTCGCTGGAACAGAAGGGCATGAAGTTCCTGATGAAGGCGCAGACCGAAGCCATCCTGGGGACGGACAAGGTGGAAGGAATACGTTTCAGGGATGGCCTGGAAATTCCGGCCGATCTGGTTGTCATGGCGGTGGGTATTCGTCCCAATATCGACCTCGCCAGAAGGATCGGGCTGCATTGCGAGCGTGGCATTGTGGTTAATGACACTCTGCAAACGTTCGACCCTCGCGTCTATTCCGTCGGCGAATGTATACAGCATCGCGGCGAGACCTACGGCCTGGTTGCGCCCCTGTTTGAGCAGGCCAAGGTATGTGCCAACCACCTCGCTCACATGGGCATAGCCCGATACGAAGGATCGATAACGTCCACCAAGCTGAAAGTTACCGGCATCGACCTGTTTTCAGCGGGTGACTTTCATGGTGATGAAAGCACCGAAGAGCTGGTATTACAGGATCCGGGGCGCGGCATCTACAAGAAAGTCGTTCTCAAAGACCACAGGATTCAGGGCGCGGTGATGTACGGTGACACCATCGATGGTACCTGGTATTTCGAGCTGATGCGTGACGCTACCGATGTTTCCGATTTCCGCGACAAGCTGCTGTTCGGTCAGGCCCACCTCGGGGATTCGGGCCACGGTGACGACAATCGTGTTGCCGCCATGGCCGATACGACCGAGATCTGCGGTTGTAACGGGGTGTGTAAAGGCGATATTGTCAATGCCATTACCAGGAAAAAGTTGTTCACCCTGGATGATGTGCGCGCCCATACCAAGGCGTCCGGTTCCTGTGGTTCCTGTACCGGCCTGGTTGAGGCGCTGCTGTCCCATACCCTGGGTGGGGATTATTCCGAATCACCGGCCAGGAAACCCCTGTGCGGCTGTACCGAATTCACGCACGATGAAATTCGTGCCGGTATGAGAGAACAGAAACTCAAGACCATCCCCGCGGTGCAGAAGTTCTTCGAGTGGAAAGCAGATGACGGTTGCAGCAAGTGCCGGCCGGCGCTCAACTACTACCTCCTGTGCCAGTGGCCGGGGGAGTACCGTGACGACCCTCAGTCGCGTTTCATCAACGAACGCGCCCACGCCAATATTCAGAAAGATGCCAGCTATTCGGTGATTCCGCGCATGTGGGGCGGTGGTACGACACCGCAGGAACTGCGTGCCATTGCTGACGCGGCGGAGAAATACAACGTCAAGACCGTGCACGTGACCGGGGGGCAGCGTATCGCCCTGTATGGCCTCAAAAAGGAAGAGCTGCCGCACATCTGGGGCGAACTCAATGAGGCCGGCCTGGTATCCGGACATGCCTACGGCAAGGCGCTGCGTACGGTGAAAACCTGTGTGGGCAGGGAGTGGTGCCGTTTTGGCACACAGGATTCAACCCAGCTGGGTATCGAACTGGAAAAAATGACCTGGGGTTCCTGGACGCCACACAAATTCAAAATGGCCGCTTCCGGTTGTCCGCGTAACTGTGCTGAAGCGACTATCAAGGACCTGGGCGTGGTATGCGTGGATTCCGGTTACGAGCTGCACGTCGGTGGTAACGGTGGTGTCAAGGTCCGTGCCACAGACTTTCTGTGCCATGTGGAAACATCTGAACAGGTACTGGAATATTGTGCCGCCTACATGCAGCTGTACCGCGAGGAGGCGCACTACCTCGAACGCACCGCACCCTGGCTGGAGCGTGTTGGTCTGAGTTATGTGAAGGAAAGGATTGTCGAGGACGAGGTCGGCCGCAAGGCGCTCGCAGGCCGCTTCCTGTATGCGCAGAAATTCGCCCAGGATGATCCCTGGCGAGAACGTGCTGAAGGTGCGGAAGCCTACGAATTCACACCCATAAAACGGGTGGGTTGACAAATATTGGAGTATGACGAAATGAACCATGCTGAAAAGTTCATGACCCGGCAGGCTGAATGGGTTCAAATCGGTAGAGTGGAAGACATACCGCAACTGGGCGCGCGCGTGGTGCGTACCGCTGAGGGTGACATTGCGGTATTTCGTACCGCGGATGATAAAGTTTTCGCACTGCGTGACAGTTGTCCGCACAAGGGTGGACCTTTATCGCAGGGCATCGTATCCGGCAAACGTGTTGCCTGTCCGCTGCATGACTGGAAGATTGATCTGGATTCCGGTGATGCGGTGGCCCCGGACGAAGGTTGTGCCGCACGTTTTCCGGTTCAGGTCGAGGCTGGTGTCATCCAGCTGTGCCTGATAGCCGATGAAGGTTGTCCCAACGAATAATGTCCTCTGCGGGAGCGGTTTCCTGACCGCGATAGTGCTGTGGCAGAGCGATTCAACCGCGGTCAGGAGACCGCTCCTGCGGTGTAATTGAGGAAGCGTATGCTGTTCGGGCGCAAGAAGAAAAACCCCATAAAAATCAATGATAAGGGTGCAGTGGAGTGGAAGTACACCACCTGCGGTTACTGTTCCACCGGCTGTTCCATTGAAGTCGGTCTTGATAAGGAGGGTAAAGCAGTGTCGGCACGTGGTGTAGGGGACGCCGACGTGAATCGTGGCAAGCTCTGTATCAAGGGTATTTTTGAATACGAGCTATTCGAAACAGCGGGCCGTGGCCGGGTGCCGTTGGTGCGTGACCGCAGCCACCAGCCCTTTCAGCAGGCCAGCTGGAATCAGGCGCTGGATAAAGTGGCTACGGAGATTCAGCGTATCCAGGACAGCTACAGTCGCGACGCTTTCGCTATAGTCTCCACCGGTCAGATCATGACCGAAGAGTTTTATACGCTGGGCAAGCTGGCGCGCGGTGTGATCGGTACCAATAACTACGACGGTAACACCACACTGTGTATGTCTTCAGCGGTGTCCGGTTATAAACGTTCGTTCGGCTCCGACGGCCCGCCCGGCTGTTATGAGGACTTTGAGCACACCGACTGCCTGCTGGCGATCGGCTCCAATCTGCCGGAACAGCATCCGGTTATCTACTGGCGAATGCGTGAGGCGCGTGAAAAGCGCAAGTTTCCGCTCATCGTGGTCGATCCGCGTGTCACCATGCTGGCGCAGAATGCGGATATGCACCTGCCGATCAGTCCCGGTACGGATGTTGTGTTGCTGAACAGCATTGCCCATGTCATTCTGCAGGAGGGGCTTCAGGATCAGGCCTACATCGACGCGCACACCGAAGGTTATGCAGCCTTCAAGGAACTGGTCGAAGACTGCGATCCGGTCAGCGCTGCGAAGATCTGCGGCATCGATGAAGATAGCATTCGTAATGTGGCCCGACTGTATGCTAAAGCTGCATCGGCCATGACCATCTGGACCATGGGTATCAACCAGAGCACCCACGGTTCGGACGGTGTGGTTGCGATCAATAACCTGAATCTGATTACCGGCAATATCGGTAAACCAGGCGGTAGCAGCCTGTCTATTACCGGTCAGTGTAACGCCATGGGTACCCGTGAATGGTCGTCCTGTTCGGGCCTGCCTGGTTACCGTACGCTGGAAAAAGAACAGGACCGACGGGAGATCGCCGAGTACTGGGGTATCGATGCCGATTTCTTTCCCGACAAGCGCGGACTGTTCATGACCGATATTCTGCCTGCCATCGAGACCGGTCAGATCAAGGGGCTGTGGTTGATCGCCACCAATCCCATGACCTCCATGCCGAATACCGCCCGTATTCGAAAGACCCTGGAAAAGCTCGAGTTCCTGGTGGTGCAGGACGCCTACGCCGATGTTGAGACCAACGAATACAGTCATGTGTTTCTGCCGGCTGCTATCTGGGCCGAGAAGGAGGGGGTGTTTACCAATACGGAACGCCGCGTCAACCTCATTCGTAACGTGATCGAACCTTTCGGTGAATCGAAACCCGATTTCTGGATTTTCAATGAACTGGCCAGGCGTATCGAGCGCGAGCGCAAACCGAACTTTCCCGAGACCACCGAACAGGTGTTCGAGGAAATGAAACAGCTGTCCAGCGGGCGCATGCTGGATATCTCCGGCATGAGTTATGAGCGGATCGAACGCAAGCGCGGTATGCAATGGCCATGTCGTGATGGTGATGAAGACGGCGAACAGCGCCTGTACGGAGACGGGGTTTTCCAGTATCCGGACGGCAGGGCAAGGCTGATTCCATTGCGGTTTGTCGACAACAATGAACGGCCGGATGAGCAATACCCTTTCTGGCTGAACAGCGGTCGTGTGGTGGAACATTTTCATTCCCGTACCCGTACCGGAAAGGTCGGTAACCAGAACAAGTTCAGCCCGACGCCCTACATGGAGATGAATCCCGATGCAGCACTCGAGCTGGGTGTCGAACACAGCAGCTACGCGCGGCTGGTGTCACGGCGCGGTGACGCTGTCGTGCTGGTTCAATGCACCCAGCGTGTGCCGCGCGACATGGTGTTTGTCCCGTTCCACTTCCACGAATGTGTGAACCGCGTCAGCCTCGGGTTGCTCGATCCTCATTCACGTCAGCCGGCTTTCAAGCAATGTGCTGTACGCGTGGAAGCCATTGAAGATCAGCAGGCTGCGTCAGCCATAAACCTGGCCGCGAGGGCGTACTGAAGCCTGAATATTATGTATAAAGTCCGTGAAGACGAACCAGACTACGCATTCATTGCGGATGTGCAGGCACCGGAGACCAACTGCTATGGCAGCGCCATTCAGCTGGTTGAGAAAAACGATCCACTGGCCGGTCAAAGCCTGAACATCAACGGTGAATCCGGTGTTGGCAATAACCCCAACCGATATAAACAACACGGCTTCTACTTTACCGCGGATAACTGCATTGCCTGCCATGCCTGCGAAGCCGCCTGTGCGGAAAAGAACGATACCCCGGCACACCTGGCATTCCGTTCGGTCGGATACCTGGAGGGGGGTAGCTATCCTGCGGTTAAACGTCTGAATATCTCCATGGCCTGCAACCACTGTGACAACCCGGTATGCCTGAAGGGTTGCCCGACCCGTGCCTATACCAAGTTCGCAGAGTATGGTGCTGTGTTGCAGGACCCGGACATCTGTTTCGGTTGTGGCTACTGTACCTGGGTGTGTCCGTATAATGCACCGCAGCTGGACCCCAATGCCGGCCACGTATCCAAGTGCAATATGTGTGTGGACCGCCTGGAAGCGGGGTTGAAACCGGCCTGTGCCGCTGCCTGCCTGGGTGGTGCACTGGATTTCGGTGTTATCGAAACCAAACCGGAAGGCCGCGAACAGCTCGAGACTCGTATTCCGGGCTTTCCCGATACATCCATTACCCATCCGAATATCCGCTTTCAGCAGACCGGCAGTCTGCCGCGGGAAATGGTCCGTACCGACAGTACGCCGCTGCGCTATATTCGCGATGACCGGAATGTCAAACCCGATCCTGGTATTAAAGGCGGGCAGGGCCAGTACCGTAGTGCGGTATTGACCCGCAGCAATAAACGCAGGTCGTGGGGTCTGGGCAGTCTGCGTTCACGTGAAGATCCGCTGGTGCTGTTTACCCTGATTACCCAGGCTGTGGTTGGTGCTTTCCTGGTTCTCTTTCTGGGCTCGGTGTCCGGTCTTCCAGGCCTGGATTTCCAGGCGCACCCGATCGCATTCCCCGTTGCCTTGTTCGGCATGATTGTGTTGTTAACATTCGGCCTGGTATTGTCCACCCTGCACCTGGGCAGGCCGCACCGCTTTTACCGTGCGTTTAACAATCTCAGGTATTCACCTGTCAGCCGTGAAGTTGCCGCCGTTGCGGTGTTCTACAATCTGCTGGGTGTCTATGCGGTACTGACCGGCATGCCTCATTTGTTCGCCTGGTTGCCGGAGGGCCTGGTGTTGGCTGTGCGTGACATCAGTGGCTGGCTGGCGGCTGTTGCCGGTCCGGCAGCATTGTATTTCATGCACAGCATTTACCGTATCCCGGCGCGCCCTTACTGGAACCACTGGCAGGTCCTGACCGCGTTCTACGGAAGTATGCTGACACTTGGCCCTCTGTTCGCCGCACTGATCTTTGTTCCGGTCATGCTGATACAGGGGCTTGACTACATCCGTCTGTTACAGTTTCTCTCGCTGCCCATAGCGTTGGGCCTGCTGCTGGAAGGCTTCGGCCTGTATCGCCATGCCTGCCACCTGAAGTCCGATGTAGGTGAGGCCGACGCGGCCGGCCAGCAACAACTTACCACCTTTGGAAAAACCTATCTGGCGCGAAACATCGGGCTCGGTGTAAACACCGTATTGGTGCTGACATTAGCCGGGCTTTCACTGCCAGGCGCGGTGGGTCTGAGTCTGTGGGCAATAATCGCGATTTCAATTACCGCTTTGGCTGTAGTCGGACGCGCCCTGTTTTATGCGGTGGTGATACCAACCACCATGCCGGGTGCTTTTTTCTGGAAAAACCCCGGATTCCAGGACCATGCGCGCCATAGCGGCCTGGCTGAGTTGCAGCAGGTCGGTGTGCAGATCGTTGAGCATTGAAACAGAAGCGTTTTGGTGAGATTGAAAATGAGCTGGAACGTGCGGTTTTTCTTGCCCGCTACAATTCCAGGCGCCAGCGCAGCCTGCGGATTTCGGCCACTTTGTTGATTGCAGCCAGACACGGTTTACGTGGTCTGCTCTATGTATGGCCACTGGTATTACTGCTGTTTGTGGATTTTCCCGGTATCTGGAACAGCCTGCGTCTGCTGTTGCTGGGTCTCGGTGTGGCTGCCTGGTTCCGCTTCATCTACCGCTCGGTAGAGGATGACCGTACCCGTTTCGTCGCCGGTGTGTTGCTCGAACCCGGTGACTTGAGACGCATCCTGTAGCGGCGGCAGTCGGGCTGTGATATTGCACCAGAGGATAAAGCGCCTGAGCACTGGTAACGCTGAGAAGAAAAGCGGGTTATGATTGCTCAGGGCGAAGATTTTCCTGTTCATTCTGCTGCCGGTGATGTGCTCCGGTCGGAGGGTATGAAGAACACGAAGTTTCGCCATGGCTGGAGCATAAGGGGTGAGCAGCATGGATAGTGACAAACGCAAGGGCGAAAAGCCGGTTCCGGACCGCCCGGAAGATGTGTTGAACGAAATGCAAATGCGAGCGCTACATCAGATTGAAGGTTTCGGCTGGCAACTCAGGTTTGTACGCAGACCCTTGTTTCAGGAGCCCGTGCCGGTGGTGTGCAATGCGGAAGGAAACAAAATCGGCATACTGGAAGAAGACGGCAGGATTAACATGGAGCCGGATATCAAGGTGCGGGAGTAGCTGTTGAAGCTCCCGGCTGAGCTTCGCGCCGAAAGACAATGCTCCTAGTGGGCCCTGCGGAAAATACGTTCACATCTTTCATCCCTTCGCCGCACCTGCCTTTGTTGCAAGACGCTTGCTGTAGGAGTGCTACAGCGGCGGTCTTGCGCCGCGGCAGGCACGCCGAATGAATAAAATCTGTTTCCGAATTTTCCGCATGGACCACTAGGGGTTGAGTCTGCAGGCAGAATAATCAGGCATCAGAAGTGGCAAACGTACTGGTGTTTTGCCATTCGATCATCGGCTACACTATCGGCATGTCAGCAAACCCGCCCACGTTTTTTTCGTGCTACTGTGAGGTCATCGTACCATGGCGTTGAAACGCTTCAGTTTTCTTAACTTTCTGATCCGCTTCGTGATGGCGCTGGTGTTGGTGTTCTGTACCTACAATCCATCGGGCCATTCCTGGTATCACTGGATACTGGATTCACCCAACAAGCTTGATCCCATGCTCGTGTTTGCCGGTGTTGTACTGCTGATCGGCTGGGTCATCTATATTCGCTCCACGATTCGTTCATTGGGGGAGATAGGCACTTTCCTGGCCATTGCATTCTTCGCTGCCCTGACCTGGGTTTTGATCGACTACAATGTACTGTCAGTGGAAAACACTACCGTGTTGACCTACGTAATTCTTACCATGCTTTCGGCGATTATGGCCACGGGGATGTCGTGGTCACATATTCGCAGGCGTATGTCGGGTCAACTGGACGTCGATGATGTGGACGACGACTGATAGCGGAGTGTCAGTATGACGGCCGATAATACATCAGGCAGCATGGACAAAACCGCCGGCAAACAAGGACTGCGATGGCACCAGGTAGTGTTGATCATCCTGGTGACCATGGTTGTTACGATCGGCGGCACCTACTGGTTTGTGAAAACCTATGTGTTTGCCAGGGAGTTCAAGCCTGTCGAATTGAGTGTCAGGGAAGAACAGGTTCTGGAAAAGAAACTCAGGGCACTGGGTTATGATGTCGATGTCAAATCGCCGGAACGGCTTGAGGATCAGTCCGCAGATATTGATGACAGGGGCTCTCTGAAACCCGAGCGCTACACGGAGGATGGTGCCCGACGCGAGGTCAGCTTTAATGAACGGGAACTCAACGCCTTGTTGGCGAAGAATACGGATCTGGCAAAAAAACTTGCCATCGACCTGTCAGACGACCTGGTCAGCGCAAAGCTTCTGCTGCCGCTGGAGGAGGATTTCCCGGTACTCGGCGGCAAGACCCTGCGTCTCAATGCCGGTGTGGAAATGGCTTATGCAGGTGAAAAACCCGTCGTTGTCCTCAAAGGGGTCAGTGTCATGGGTGTACCGGTACCCAACGCCTGGCTCGGCGGTTTAAAGAATATCGACCTGGTCGGTGAGTTCGGTGCAGATGAAGGGTTCTGGAAGTCGTTCTCCGACGGTGTGGAAAATATTCAGGTCGAAGACGGTCGCATCAGGGTCAGGCTCAGGGAATAACTGAATGCGGGACTCAGGGTGAGGCCTTGACCAGGGAACAGGAACCCTGTGCAGCGCTTGCCTGGGTCGTAGTGTCAAGGACCAGTTCAGCGACTACGCCACGATGGTCCGATACCACATCGGCAAGGACACGGTAAGAGCGGAACTCGAGTTCGGGCGAAACCAGTATCCAGTCAAGACGTTCATCAAAAGCGGGAAAGGTGTTCAGGTCAGGTCGTTCGGGGCTGTATGCAGACAGATCGAGTTCCCGGCTGAGATACTGCACCGCTGAGTCTTGTAATTGCCACTCGCTGTTCAGGTCGCCCATGATGATCAGCGGTCGCTTCCTGGCCTGTAATGTTTCGATCAGCTCCGCCACCTGTTGTCTGCGCACCGATTTGCTGGCGAAATCCAGATGAATCGAAACAACGTCAAACTCGACACAGGGCCGACCGGGCCAGCGGATAGTCGATACCACGAAGCCCTTCGGGATCGGTGACAGCACAGGGTCAAAGGTGATCGCCTGTGCATTCTGGAGCTCAAGGTTTGCCAGCAGCGCAGTTCCGTAAGAAAGGCCGATGCCATCGACATGGGGCGCGTGCACAGAGTTTTCAAAAGATGCCTGGTTGGCGAGGTAGTCAACGTGGTTGAAATTACCACTCCAGAATGATGGGCCGTCGGCTTCCTGCAGGGCGATCACATCGGCATCGGCGGTCTTGAATAATGTTGCGATTGCCCCAAGATTGGCCAGCGTGGTAGCGGATCGCTGCAATAACTGGTGAAAACTGTCCCCGCGGCCGTGCGCGATGTTCAGCGTCATCACCGTCAGCGCCGGATCGCTGTTTCCGTCAGACGTGAAAACCTCCGCGTGCGGCGTCTGATAAGACTGTACAGCAGGTGTGGACTGAAGGTTGTTTGTTGCACAGGATTGCAACAGCGGGCCAAGCAGGAGCAATCCGCCTGAATACAGTGACGTTGTTCTTCTGGACGTGCCTTTCATCATGAATTTTCGCAGTGATCGAGGGTTACTGCGTTGTCTCCGTGTTCCGCTCACGGTAATCCGCGAGCTCAAGCTCCAGCCATTCGCTGGTCCTGACGTGTTCATTCTGTTCATTGATGACGAGGTAAGCTTTTCCACTCAGCAGGCTCCTGCTTGCGCAGCGCTCGATAAAATCCTCGGCGGTATTGATATCCTTCCTGAAATGCTGGTATTTTTTATTCATGTGCTCGGCCGCTTCTACGGCTGTATAGCTGTCGTTGTTGCGAATAAATGTCAGGCCGGACTCGGCCACGTGGTCGATCAGGTGCAGCACGGTTTTGTCAACATTGTCAATCTGTTCCCCCCTTAGCAGGCAAGGCGTCAGCAGAAACAGGACTGTCAGGGCCACCGCCGGAGGCAGTGCCCGGTATCTGGAAACAGTTTTCATCAGATGTGTCTATGGAGCGTCAACATGGCAAAAGATCCACTGATATGCTGTGCAACTATGCCATAATTCTACCATTACGTTTGGTCCCGGTGCGCCAGCCTGTTGTCTCCACAGCCCGGAGTGGTCGGTTTTTGTCGTTATTGCCTGTTGCCGCACAGATGAAGAGTACTATGAGTGGAAAGATGAACTGTTTGACGCGACTGAAAACAATCACGACCTGCAGACTGTCCCTGTTTGCCGCCTGTGTGTTGGCTGTCGGCTGCGCGGGTACGCCGAATCCCGTCCTCTATCCCAATGCGCACCTGAAACAGGTCGGCCAGGCGGCAGCCGACAGGGATGTGGCCGAGTGTCGACAGCTGGCCAGCGGCTCCGGCGTTGCCGAAACCGGGGACAACAAGGTGGCCGGGCAGGCAGCAGGTGGTGCCGCTATCGGCGGAGCATCGGCCGGGGCCTGGGGTCTGGTGCGGGGAAATGACGCCGGTGAGCGTGCTCTGGCCGGCGCTGCGGCCGGGGCCGCAGCGGGTACGGTGCGGGGCGCAATGAAATCCAGCGAAACGTCGCCAGTGTATAAGAATTTTGTGCAAAGATGTCTGCGTGAGCGTGGTTACGATGTGATTGGCTGGCAATAGCCGCGCAATCACGCTTCTTCAGGTCGGGCGGGTATTCGGTTCACATGGATAGAGCACGAGGCATGGAAAACGCGCGCCGGATACTGAAGAATACCTTCGGCTATCATGATTTCCGTCACCATCAGGCGGAGATTATTCAGGCACTGATCAATGGCCAGGATGCCATGGTGCTGATGCCTACCGGTGGCGGAAAATCGCTCTGTTATCAGATTCCGTCGCTTGTGCGCGACGGCGTGGGTATCGTCATTTCACCACTGATTGCTTTGATGCAGGACCAGGTGGATGCGCTGAGGCAACTGGGACTGCAGGCTGCCTTTCTGAATTCCACGCAAGGCAGCAATATGCAGCGGGCTACCGAGCAGGCCTTGCTCAACGCCGAGCTGGATCTTTTATACATAGCGCCCGAACGTCTGTTGACGCAACGCATGCTGGATCTGCTGGCGCATACCCGTGTGGCGCTGTTCGCCGTTGATGAAGCGCACTGCGTGTCGCAATGGGGACACGATTTCCGCAAGGAGTACCAGCAGCTTTCCGTGCTTCAGGAGCGGTTTCCCGGTGTGCCGCGTATTGCCTTGACCGCTACTGCCGATCAGCGCACCCGCACCGAGATTATCGAACAGCTCAAGCTGCAACAGGCGGCGGTGTATGTTAACAGTTTCGATCGTCCCAATATCCGCTATGCCATCAGCGAGGGACAAAATCCCCGCGAACGCTTGTGGCGTTTTATCGAATGCGAACATCCGCAGGATGCAGGGATTGTCTATTGTCTTTCACGCAACAAGGTTGAGCAGGTGGCGGCCTGGCTAAGCAGCAAAGGCCGGCAGGCCTTGCCCTATCATGCCGGAATGCCAGAGCGCCTTCGTCGTGAGCACCAGGCGCGCTTCCTGCGTGAAGACGGGGTGATCATTGTCGCCACCATCGCCTTCGGTATGGGTATCGATAAGCCGGATGTCCGTTTTGTCGCCCATCTCAATCTGCCCAAAAGTATCGAGGCCTATTACCAGGAAACCGGTCGTGCCGGCCGTAACGGTCAGCCGGCCAATGCCTGGATGGCCTATAACCTGCAGGATGTGATTATGCTGCGGCAGATGATGAGTGAATCGGATGCTGACGAGCAGTTTAAGCGTGTCGCACATCACAAGCTGGAAACCATGCTCGGACTGTGCGAGTTGACCAGTTGCCGCCGCCAGGCGCTGCTCAGCTACTTTGGTGAAACACCGCTGACAGCTTGTGGAAATTGCGATACCTGTCTCCAACCACCCCTCACCTGGAATGGGACGGAGGCGGCGCAGAAGGCGCTTTCCTGCGTCTATCGCACCGGTCAGCGCTTCGGTGTCAATTATGTCATCGACGTACTGACCGGCAAGGATGACCCGCGTATTCGCAACAACCACCACGACCGGCTCAGTACCTTTGCTATCGGTAAGGAACACAGCGCAACGGAATGGCGCAACATCATGCGCCAGTTGATTGCTCAGGCCTATCTCGATATCGACCCGCAAGGTCACGGTGCTCTCCGCTTGACCGAAAAGGCCCGCCCTTTATTGCGTGGGGAAACAGAATTACAGTTGCGCCATCAGGCCAGGGCAGATAAAAAGACCAAACAGAAAAAAGCAAAAACAATCTCTGAACTGGGTGCCTGCGACCAGCCCCTGTTCGAAGCACTGCGCACCCGCCGCCTGCAGCTGGCCCAGGAGCAGGGCGTACCGCCCTATGTCATTTTCCACGACAGCACCCTGCGGGAAATGGCGGCGCAACGGCCGATGAATGAAGCAACCCTGAGTGCGATCAGTGGTGTCGGCGAACAGAAACTGGCACGCTTTGGCAGGACTTTTATCGATGTTATCAGGGATCACCCATCGTCCGGCTAATCGAACATGGATTGAGCCGAACTGGCTGGCTCTCTGTCGCTGACTCGGTCCAGACATAGATTTCCGTCGCCGCCGGGTCACACTGGGTACAGCTGCCACCGCATGATGCAGTGGCCATCCTTTTGTAGACCTTGCCTTTGCGTATCCACACTTCCAGCATGCCGCGCATGGCGTCTGGGTCTGCGTCGAAATGCAGTGCGATATCGGCCAGCGTGGCCTGGCCACATTGTTGCAGGTAACGTCTGACATCAGACAGGATCATGCCTGGGCACTGGCTGGCTGCGCCGCTCGTCCCCGCTCGCGCTGTCCCCAGCGCCGCAACAGGAATATCAACAGCGCGAAACCACCCCAGAGTCCCAGTAGCCAGGCAAGGGAAGTTGTGGGGTGATCGCTGTAGGTCGAGACCTGATAGAAACTGACCGCAGTGATGTAGGCGACGATAGTCGTCCAGGCTGCCACGAATATTGCCCAGGGTCGGCCTGCTTCACGCTTGATGGCACCGATAGTGGCTACGCAGGGAAAATACAGCAGCACGAACAACAGGTAGGCAAAGGCGCCGGCCTGGCCGTTAAAGCGGCTGTGCATGGCGCCGAAGACACCCTGGTTGACGTTCTGCTGCTGGGCGGCAGCACTGATGTCGCTGACATCGCCGATATTCACACCCATCGGGTCAAGCAGTGATTCGCCCACTGCGGCCAGATTTTCCGGTACCGTGGCGGCAGCCTCCTTCAACTGTTGCCAGAGGTCGAAGTCGGCTGTTTCACCTGCAGTCGCTTCGGCGGCCAGGCTGGAATACAGGTTGTCCAGGGTGCCGACGACGACTTCCTTGGCGAGGATACCGGAGAATATCCCGACTACCGCCGGCCAGTTGTTTTCGTCGATACCCATGGGGGCGAAAGCCGGTGTCATGACGCGACTGGCGGCACTCAGCACCGATTTTTCACTGTCTTCATTACCAAAGGAGCCGTCGGTACCGATGGAGTTGAGCAGATTCAGCGCGAGGACCATCAGGATGATGACCTGTCCGGCTTCTTTGACAAACAGTCGCACGCGGTCCCAGGCGCGCAGCGAAATACCTTTCAGCGTCGGCAGGTGATAGGGCGGCAGTTCCATCATGAAACCGCTGCTCTTGCCCGGCAGCAGGGTGCGTTTCATCAACAGCCCGGTGATGATGGCGACAGCGATACCGGTCAGGTACAAGGCAAAGACGATGTTCTGTCCCGAACTTGGAAAGAACGCTGCGGCGAACAGTGCGTATACCGGCAAGCGCGCGCCACAGGACATGAAGGGATTCATGAGAATGGTGAGCTTGCGTTCGCGTTCGCTCTCCAGGGTACGGGTTGCCATGATGGCAGGCACGTTGCAGCCGAAGCCGACGATCAGCGGCACGAATGCCTTGCCCGGCAGGCCGATAGCACGCATGAAACGGTCCATGACGAAGGCTGCGCGCGCCATATAACCCGAGTCTTCCAGCACCGAGAGAAACAGGTAAAGAGCCGCGATGATGGGAATAAAGGTCGCGACGATCTGTACGCCACCACCTACACCGTCGGCAAGAATGACCCGTAGCCAGTCCGGAAAGCCCAGGCTGCTGAGCAATTCACCCAGGCCGGCGACAAACAGGGTGTTGGATGCACCGTCGAAAAAATCGATCAACGCACCACCGATATTCATGGTGAACAGAAACATCAGATACATGATAACCAGGAACAGCGGGATACCAGTCCACTTACCCAGTACCATGCGGTCGATACGGTCGCTCAGCGTACGGGTGACTTTGCCTTTATTGTGCGACACCGTCTGTGCCAGCGTGTGGGCGTGACCATAGCGGGTGTCGGCGATGAGAATATCGGCGCCTTCGCCTGCACGGTCGGCGATCTGATGGCGCCAGTAGGCGAGCTTGTCTTCAACCGACGTTTCCAGTTCATGGTCGCTGTCTATGTTCTCAATCAGCTTGATGGTGAGCCAGCGCCGGTTTGCAGAAGGGAGTTCAGCGAGCGTGGGCTCCAGATCCGTGATTGCCTGTTCTACCACTTCGTCCAGCGCCAGCGCAAAACCGCCCTGTTCCAGACCGTCGGCGACCGCCAGCATGCGGGCCTTCAGTTCTGTCGTGCCTTCACCGCTGATGGCGACTACCGGTGTAACCGGGCAGCCCAGTTGCTGCGACAGCAATTCGGTGTCTATCTGGATGCCACGCTTGCGTGCCACGTCCATCATGTTGAGAGCCAGAACAACCGGCACGCCCATCTCCAGCAATTGCACGGTGAGATAAAGATTGCGTTCCAGGTTGGCTGCGTCAACGACGTTGATGACAAGATCAGCATCGCGTGATAACAGGTAATCACGTGTGATCTCTTCATCTAGCGAACTGGCGTCAAGTGAGTAGATGCCGGGAAGATCAATAGCCGCCACTTCGCGGCCTTCCAGTTCAAAGCGGCCCTCCTTACGGTCGACGGTGACTCCCGGCCAGTTACCGGTCTTCTGGCGAATGCCGGTGAAGGCGTTGAACAGAGCGGATTTGCCGCAGTTGGGATTACCTGCCAGGGCGATGGTCAGAGTCGCCCTGTTTCCCGGCACAGGTCTGCCGGTGTCGTGGCAGTTGCCCATCATTCGAGGTTCTCAGCCTGCAGTTTTTCGGCGATACCTTTGCCAAGAGCAACACGGTTGCCCTGTTTCGCAACGACCACGCCGCGACCACGGTGATGCAGAATTTCGACTTCTGAACCGAGCGTTAGTCCCAACGCGAGCAGGCGGCGCGTCAGCTGCCGACCGCCATCGATGGCGATCAGGCGCACCTTTCGACCCACCGGGGTTTCGCTGAGGGGTTGGCTGGACATGATTTGTTGTCGGTCCGATAAACGAGAATGGTTATCATTATATCCATCTGCAAAGGTATTAGTAAATGTTCAATCTGCGCCGCGGAAAACGTCAGGGGGATATCTGAAACTTCATATTTATGGTAGAAATACGAATCTCATATAAAAATCCGTCATATATATGGTTAATTGACATATATCATTTAGTTATTTTTAGAGCGTGATAAACTTACGAAAGCGATTTGGTAGTACCGAGTATCAGAATTAATCCATGCCAAGTTCCTTATATTGTTGGTTATTAAGGTGTAAATATCACGGAAGGTATGGTGTGGGATCCCTTTTCACGCACAGCAGGTAGCACTATGACGCCCAAAAACATTGAACCGGCACGCAAATATGAAGCAGGTGACACAATGACGCCTAAAAGCCTAGATCCGGTACGCGAGCACATAGCATCCCAGGTTATCGGCCAGCACAACCTTGTCGATGGGATGCTCATCTGTTTGTTGAGCGATGGACACCTGCTGGTAGAGGGGATGCCCGGTCTGGCCAAGACCACGGCTGTCAATGCCTTGTCGGAAGCCGTCGAAGGCGACTTCCACCGTATCCAGTTTACCCCCGACCTGTTGCCATCCGATCTGGTGGGTACCGATATCTACCGGCATGAAAAAGCGGAATTCGAGTTCCGACCCGGGCCGCTGTTCCACAATATTCTGTTGGCCGATGAGGTCAACCGTGCTCCGGCCAAGGTCCAGGCCGCATTGCTCGAATCCATGGGGGAGCGCCAGATAACGGTCGGACAGAAAACCTATCAACTGCCGGAACTTTTCATGGTTCTGGCGACCCAGAATCCGGTAGAACAGGAGGGAACTTACCATCTGCCCGAGGCGCAGCTGGACCGTTTCCTGATGCAGGTGGTGGTGGACTATCCGAATCACGAAGAGGAACTGAAAATTCTTGCCCTGGATAACGACCGCCAGCGTGAAGTTCCCAAACCAACGGCGAAACCGCTGTCCCAGGAAGAGTTGTTTGCCATGCGAACACATGTCGCCAATCTTTTCCTGGACCCGAAACTGAATCGCTATATTGTCGATCTGATCCAGGCGACCCGGAATCCAGAGGCCTACGACAAGGAAATGGCCCGCTGGTGCCGATTCGGGGCCTCACCGCGCGCCACTCTGGCACTGGCACGCTGCTCCCGGGTGCGTGCCTGGCTGCATGGCGAAAATTTCGTTTCACCCGAGCATATCCAGGAAATCGCGGCAGACATACTGCGCCACCGCCTGCTGTTGACCTTTGAAGCGGAAGCCGAAGGTATCACCACTGATGACTTGATCGAACGGCTGATCTCACTGGTGGCGATTCCCTGAAGTTCTTATGAGTCTGCAACCCCGTCTCGACAATCTGCTGGAACTGCGTCACCAGGCCCACACGCTGGGTCTGGCTTCGCACCACATGGTCAATTCCTCTTTCAGTGGTCTCTATGCCTCGGTGTTCCGGGGTCAGGGGCTGAATTTCGAGGAGGTGAGGGAATACAGGGAAGGCGATGATATCCGCAACATGGATTGGAAGGTTACCGCGCGCACCGGCGACGCGCACCTAAAGGTCTTCCGTGAGGAAAGGGAGCGCAGTGTCATGCTGTGCGTGGACACCGGACCACACATGCAGTTCGGTACCCGCAGTACCTTCAAGTCAGTTCAGGCGGCCCGTGCAGCCGCGCTGTTGGGCTGGGCAGCCAATGGCCTGCATGACCGGGTCGGTGGCGTGTTGTTCGGTGGCGGTGACTGGCAAAACAGTTATTTTCGTCCCACCAAGGACCGTCGAGCCTTGTGGCAGATGCTTAAAACCCTCACCACATCAGGCAGCCACGTGGATGAGTCTCCACCCGAACTGCTCTCGGACGTATTGCAACAGGCTGCCAGGGGCATTGGTACCGGTGGGCTGGTGTTTGTCATCGCCGATTTCAATCGTAACCTGAAAGCTCTGGGTAAAGGGCTGGGGCAGTTGCGTCAGCATCATTCTGTGGTACTGGTGCCGGTCGATGATCCGGCCGACCGTGAATTGCCGGATATGGGGGATATCCTGTTCCGCTCTGCCGACGGTGAATTGCTGTCGGTTAATACGGCTGATAAGGCGGGTAGAGAGGCGTACACGCGTGCCTGGCAGGAACGGCGGGACCAGCTCACCCAGCTGGCCAACGGCTCAGGCTGTGCCATGATCCCCCTGCTCACCGATCAGGACGTCCATACCTCCCTGATGAAGGGGCTGGAACGCCGTATGCGCATGAGAGCTTTTCTGTGAACCCTGACCTGGTCACACAACTCAGAGATATAAATGGTCTGGACACCATTCCATGGTGGCCGCTCGCCACCGGCTGGTGGCTGCTTGCCGCGCTGTTTATCGCGCTGGTGTTCGCGCTGATTTCATTGCTGCGTAATCTGCGGCACTATCCCGCCGGTTCCTGGCACCGCGATGCCTGGAAACAGCTGCGGGCCCTTCGGCAGCGGGCATCCAGCATGCCCGTTGAGCAGCTTGCCGCTGATCTGTCGGAATTGTTACGCCGTATCGCCGTCGCCCGTCTTGGGCGCGATCGGGCCGCCGGTCTGACGGGACAGCGCTGGCTTGACTGTCTGCAAAAACACGATCCGGCAGGGTTTGCCTGGACCCGGTGGGGCAAACCCTTATTGGCGCTGCCCTATGCACCCTCGGGGACGCGCCAGGAATACCGGGAACAACTGGTGCCCCTTATCGATGCGGCACTGGTGTGGACGGATAAACGCGAGAGTCCCCGGCATGTTTAATTTTCAATGGCCATGGATGGTAGTGCTGCTGATTGTACCGACCCTGATGTGGCTGAAGAATCGCGATCGCTCCTATGTCTCCACGGATACGCAGGAGCGCAAGGTGACCTTAGTGCACCCCGACCTGCACAATCTGCAGGCCGCTTTCCATGGCGAAAAACCCGCCATGACACTGGGCTCGAAAGTTTATTACCTGTTGCTGGCGCTTCTGTGGCTCGGTCTCACTCTCGCCATCATGCGGCCACAGTGGCTCGAACCTCACACCGAGGAACGTTCCGAAGGCTACGATCTGATGCTGGCAGTCGATGCCTCTCATTCCATGGAAGCGCTGGACTTCACCGTCGAGGGTCGGCAGGTCAGCCGCATGCAGGTGGTCAAAGGTGTCATGGGGCGCTTTATCGAGGGCCGACAGGATGACCGCGTCGGCCTGGTTATTTTTGGCAGCCAGGCCTTTGTCCTGTCTCCCCTGACCGTAGACCGTCAGGCAGTCCGCCATCTGTTGAGTGATCTGGTGCCGCGTATCGCCGGTGACGGCACCGCCATGGGAGACGCTCTGGGTCTCGGCGTCAAGAAACTGCGTGAACGCCCGGAGGGTTCGCGGGTGCTGGTGCTGATTGCCGACGGCGAAAATACCGCCGGCACCATACCGCCGCTGGAGGCCGCACGGCTGGCGGCAAGGGAAGGCATCCGTATTTATGCGATCGGTGTTGGCAGTGATCAGAAAGAGGTTCCCATCATGGAGGGTGGACGGCTGGTGACGCGTGACGATCTTGGTTTCGACGAAGATGTAATGCGCCGAATTGCCAGTGCCACCGACGGTGCCTATTTTCGTGCCACTGACACCAGTGCACTGGAGAATATTTATCAGCGTATCGACGAACTGGAGAAAAGCAAGGCGGAGTCAAGAACGGTCATGATTCCGCATCCTTTGTTCCGCTGGCCTCTCGGCCTGGCACTGCTGGCACTGCTGGTTCTCGGACTTTTCCCGGGTGCCCGCCTGCGTCGATTGAGCCGGAGTCGTCATGGTTGAAACAGGCTTTCATTTCGCACAACCGATCTGGCTATGGGGACTGTTGCTGGTCCCACTGGTCATAGCCTGGCTGCTGTATTCGTCGCCATTTCGTCAGCACGGGCAGGAAGCGAAATACGCTGACCCCGAGCTGATGCCATACCTGAGCGGTATGGCCACCACCAGATCCGTGAGGAGCAGGCGACCGCTGCTCGCCTGGGTCGTTGCGTGGAGCCTGCTGTCAATGGCAATGGCCGGGCCACGCTGGGATTTCCGGCAGATGAATCCGTTCGACCCGGGAGCGGATCTGGTCATTCTGCTCGATATATCCCGTTCCATGGATGTTGCGGATGTCAACCCTTCACGTCTCGACCGGGCCCGGCAGGAGATCCAGGACCTCATCCGCTCGAATCCGGGCATGAGCGTCGGCCTGATAGCATTTGCCACCATTGCCCACGTTGTGACTCCCATTACCGAAGATGGAGAAAGCCTGTTACGCCAGCTGCCAGCCATCTCAACCGATCTGGTCCGATTGCAGGGCAGTCGTCTGTCTGACGCCATCGACCGGGCCACCCAGTTGCTCGACGGGCAGGGAGAGGATGTCGCGCACAATATTTTGCTGATCAGTGATGGTGACTTCGCTGAAACCGGTATTGAACAGAAGGTCAGTGAACTCTACGAGCGAGGCACACGTTTCCACATTCTCGCTGTCGGTACCGGCAGTGGTGGCCCGGTACCCGGCGTGATGGCCGCCAATCGCGAGCCCGTTTTATCCTGGGTGGATGAGGACAAGCTTCGACAGCTGGCGGACGCCGGGGGTGGGAAGTTCAGGCTTGCCGGTTACCGGGCCGACGACATCGATGATATTTTCGCTGCCATTATGTCGCATGCCAAAACCAAACAGAATGAAAAACTGCAAACCCTGGTCTGGAATGAATATTTCTACTGGTTACTGGTTCCGGCGATATTGATGCTGCTGTTTCTGTTCCGTCCCGGAGCAGGTGCCTCTAATTTCGGTCAGAGCGAACGGGCATGATGATGCGGGGCCGGTTTTTGTTTTTTCTCAGCACCTTGTTCGTTGCCCAGGCGGGTCAGGCGGGGTTGTTTGATAATCAGGAACAGCAGGCAGCCAAGCTGTTTGTAAAAGGTGAATACGAAAAAGCCGCCGAAGAGTTTACCGATGATTACCGGCGCGGTGTCGCACAATACCGCGCCGGTGAGTACGCGCAGGCAGCCGAATCCTTCGAGGAAGTGGATCGTCAAAGCGTAAAAACGCAGGCGCTCTACAATCTGGGCAACAGCCGCTTCCAGGAGGGTAAACTGGAAGACGCGGCGGAAGCCTATCGGAAAGTCCTGCTGCGTGATTCCACGCATGAGGATGCACGCCATAACCTGGGGCTTACCAGCGCCATGCTTGCCGACGCCAAAACGCAGACGGCTGAAAAGGAAAAGCAGGAACAGAAAGCCGACGAGAAGAAAGAGAAAAAGGAAGACCAGGAAGAAAAGGAGGAACAGCAGGAGTCCGAGGAACAGCAGGAGTCCGAGGAACAGCAGGAGTCCGAGGAACAGCAGGAGTCCGAGGAACAGCAGGAGTCCGAGGAACAGCAGGAGTCCGAGGA
>Ga0316198_10000460_pt1 | contig 21474 bp, 15 predicted proteins | sample OudBieAanoxic_MG_FD_204935 | JGI IMG/M metagenome (GOLD analysis project Ga0316198, IMG submission 204935) | Coastal sediment microbial communities from Oude Bieten Haven, Netherlands - site A anoxic | ecosystem: Environmental > Aquatic > Marine > Coastal > Sediment | place: Netherlands...
GTTGAAGGCTTATGGTGGAACAATGGGATATGGTGAATTTATAGAACCTGCGATAGATCTCGAGGCGAGTGCTAAAGAGCAGCAGATGGATGTTGTCAGACATACGATTGGTGTAATCAGGGAGATCCAGCATCGTATGGAGCCCCTGGAAAGCGAGGATGAATCCGGCGCTGAATCCGGCGCTGACATGCATTTATCAATGGTTGTGAAATAGCTGGAATAATAAAAAAGCATACCAGTGCTATAAGAGTATATTATGAAAACCAATAATCAACCTGAACTGTTTGCAGTAGATAGCGTGGTCGCGCGTGATGACAGATATTACTCTCAGTTGAAAAGTGCCGCAATCATGATGGTCGACGATGAGCCTATCATGCTCGAAATAATACAGGCCTTGCTTGAAGATGCGGGCTATAGAAATTTCATTCCTGTCGAAAGGTCAAGTCAGTCCATTAACATGGTTATGCAAAAAAATCCTGATTTATTGTTGCTGGACCTGGATATGCCTGAAATTAATGGCTACGAAATTCTGTCAGCGATTCGTTCGAGCAAGGATTATCAACATCTGCCGGTTATTATTCTCACGGCATCAACAGAGCCTGGCGATAAGCTTAAAGCGCTCGAGCTTGGTGCAACAGATTTTCTTTCCAAACCGGTCGATGCAAGTGAGCTTGTGTTGCGTGTCAGAAATACACTTTTCGCAAAAACTTATCAGGATCATCTAGCTTATTACGATAGCCTGACCGGCCTGCCTAACATGAAGCTGTTTATTGAGCGTCTTGCATGGGGGATCGAACTGTCAAAGAGAGACAGGATTCCCTTGATGGTACTTGAGATCGGTCTGAATAAATTCCGGCAGGTCAATGAGACACTCGGAATGTACACTGGCGATGAAGTCTTGAAAGTTATAGCCGAGCGGCTCAGTTCGCTTATACGAAGCTGTGATTTCATTGGGCATGCGGATGATGCAATTAAAACCGGGGAACTTGCCCGGGTAGGTGACCACGAGTTTTCGATAATACTGTCCGGTGTCAACAGTATGGAGGCCGCATATCTTGTCAGTCAACGGATTCTTACCGCGGTCAGAGAACCAGTATTAATTGATGAGCATGAAATATTCATGACGGCCAGCATCGGCATATCTGTTTGCCCCGCAGATGGTGAAGATGTCGAATCACTCATCAAGCATGCCAGCTCGGCAAAAGATTTTTCCAGGAAACAGGGTTCAAACAACTACCAGTTCTTTTCCAGTGAGATGAATGCTCAATCGAAGGAACGCATAAAAATGGAGTCTAATCTCAGAAAAGCACTGGAAAACAGTGAATTTGAGCTGCACTATCAGCCTAAAATCAACTCTGAAACTCACAAGCTTGTTGGCATGGAGTGTCTGCTGCGGTGGAACCAGCCTGAAATCGGTTCTGTTCCACCAGCGGTTTTCATACCTGCGGCTGAAGAATTGGGGCTTATTGTTCCAATTGGGGAATGGGTTCTGCATGAGGCATGTCAGACCACGAGTGAATGGGTTAAATCAGGTTTCGAACACCTGAAACTCTCGGTAAATGTTTCACCGAAACAGTTCAATGAAATAAGCCTGAAAAAATCGATCGCATCCGCTATCATGTCAAGTGGTCTAAGCCCGCAGAATCTGGTGCTGGAGATAACCGAGAGTATGCTGATGGGGGACGTCGAGCACCACATCACTCTGCTTCAACATATTGTTGATCTTGGAGTTGCATTCTCACTTGATGATTTTGGCACCGGTTACTCATCTCTCAGTTACCTGAAAAAATTTCCAATCCATGAGCTGAAAATTGATCGCTCTTTCCTGACAAATGTTCCGGAAGTAAACGAGGACAACTCTATTGTCAGAGCGATTATCTCCATGGCTCATAGTCTTGGCTTGAATCTGATCGCAGAGGGCGTAGAAAGCGTTGAGCAACTCGATTTTCTGAGGCAGCATAACTGCAATGTCATCCAGGGTTTCTATTATAGTAAACCATTGAACAAGGCCGACTTCACAGAATTTCTGACAAGCTACGCTTGATAGTTGAGTATCAGCTTCTGTAATCGAGCATCAGGGCCAAGCAGTCGAGTTCAGCTTCTCGCCTGCTCAGCCCGGGTTTTCTCTTTCTCGACTTACAGCAATCAATGTGCTTTTTTTCATCAAGGTATTCCGCATAATATTGATCTTTAGCAACTGTTTTACAGTTCTGTAGTGTTAATCTGTCGGTCCGTGTGTTGTAATAAAAAATATTTTCTTTTTTAGAAAATAATGCTGAGTACTGTCTATTCACGAAAATCATCTCTGGAGAGTAATTAAATGAACAACAAATATGCTGCCTGGCACTGGCTGCTGCCGGCTGTTCTCTTTACCATAATGTCGAACCTTGCTTTTGCTGCTGACTGTCCCTCTGATATCAAAGCAGTGACAAGCTCTGACGTAAAGGTGCCTGTCGGTGTGCTGTCTCACCGTGTTAAACCGTTGACAAAGTGCGAGCTGGAAGCCGAGGCGCAGGCATGGCTTTTGTTGTTGCAGGAAAAAGTCGCTGAAATCAGCAACGCTGAGGTCGCCGCGATCTACAAGAAGGAAGAAATAAAGAAAGCCAAGAAGGTTGAAAAGGCACTGGATGATATAAAAGAAGCAAAAGAAGATGCAGATGTCAAAGAGACCAGGGAAGCTACTGAGGATGCGAAAGAGGCCTTGAAGGAAGCAAAGGAGATTGAAAAGAAATCCGTTCAGGATGCCTCGGTGCAAAAGGCTATCAAGGCTGCGGAAACCAAGGCAAAGGAAGAAGGTGAAGCTGTCACCGCAGCAGATGAGACAAAAGAGGCCAAGGCCGATCTCAAAAAGGCATTAATCAAGCACGTCACCGATTTGAAGGCAGAAAGAACCGCGCTTATCGATCGTTTCAATGTTGTATTGGCTGAACTGACTGCCAAGGGTGGCGATAGCAAGGAATATGATGCGTACATTAAAGCCGTATCCGGGATCAAGGTTGATGTCACCGACGCAAGTGCAACATGGACAACGATTACCGGCTGGCTGATGTCGCCAGAGGGCGGTTTTCGCTGGGCTGTCAACATGATCCAGTTTGTTTTGATTGTGATTGTGTTTTACCTGTTGTCGATTGTTGCGGCAAAAGCGACTCAAAAAGCGCTTTCAAAATCAAAGACTTTCTCATCGTTGCTGCGAGAGTTCCTGGTGATAAGTTCACGTCGACTGGTATTGTTTATCGGCTTCTTTGTCGGCCTCTCGGCGCTTGAAGTTAATGTTGGTCCCGTGCTCGCTATTATCGGCGCCGCCGGCTTTGTGATTGCATTTGCATTGCAGAACTCTCTGAGCAACTTCGCCAGTGGCATCCTGATGCTGATTTATCGCCCGTTTGATGTAGGCGAAGTTATCAGCGTGGCAGGTGTGCTAGGCAAGGTCGAATCAATGAACCTGCTGTCTACACAATTAAGAACACCGGATAACCAGCTTGTAATTGTTCCCAATAACTCTGTGTGGGGCGATGTCATTACAAATATCACAGGCATCACGCAGCGCCGTGTAGATCTGGTGTTCGGCATCGGTTATAACGATGATATTGATAAGACGCAGAAGATACTGGAAGAGATCGTAAGCGAGCATGAGCTTGTTCTGAAAGAACCGGAACCCATTGTGAAACTTCATGAGCTTGCGGATTCATCGGTTAATTTTATTTGCCGTCCATGGACCAAACCTGCGGATTACTGGAATGTCTATTGGGATATTACACGCGAGGTTAAACGCCGCTTTGATGCTGAGGGTGTTTCAATACCATTTCCACAGCGCGATGTTCATCTTTACCAGGAAACCGCGAGCGCAACATAGGGCTTCTGTTTCAGGAAACTCTGATTAATTCAGAGTTTCCGCAACACATGGATGTGTTGCCATTTTCAGTGGCAGATAAGCCATTGAAAATGAAGAACAAGATAAAATCGCACTAATCTTGTTCGTGTTCTGATAATTCATGGATGAATTACTCAGAGCGACTTCAATATAACCGCATAGACAGGATGCAGTGAATCTCGGGACAGGCTAATGTTTGCTAAACGTTTCAAGCTGTTTATAGCGCTTGTTATTATTGCTGCGGCAGTAACGGCACTTTTTGTCTGGTTAAGCAGGGATAAACCCGTCAATGTTATCGTCAAAAAGGCTGATACAGGTGCAGTGCAGGAAACGGTTGCGAATACTCGCGCAGGCACTATTGAAGCATGTCGGCGTGCAGGCATCTCTCCGTCTATAGGCGGGCAGATTTCCCGCCTGCCGGTCAAGGAGGGCGATATTGTCGCGCAGGGGCAGGTGCTGATGGAGTTGTGGAGCCAGGATATCCAGGCCCAGTATGAACTGGCCCAAAGCGAAACCAAGGCGGCAAACGCAAATGCCAACCAGGTATGTGTTAGAGCTGAGGTTGCGAGTAGAGAATCCGAGCGGCAGAAAAAACTGCAAAAGAAGAGTCTCAGCTCTGAAGAAGCCGTTGACAGGGCAGATGGTGAGGCGCGTGCGCAGAAAGCTGCCTGCAATGCAGCCAGGGCGACGTCGGAAGTCAGTAAAGCCAAACTGAAAGTGATTCAGGCTGAGCTGGAGCGAACGCGCTTGAGTGCTCCATTTACGGGTATTGTTGCAGAAGTCAATGGTGAGATTGGGGAGTTTGTTACGCCATCACCGGTGGGTATTCCTACGCCGCCTGCGGTGGATCTGATGGATATCAGCTGTCTTTATGTGTCGGCGCCGATCGATGAAGTGGATGCGCCGCGCATACGCGTCAAAATGAAAGCCAATATTTCACTCGATGCCCTGGCTGGCGAGGTATTCGCAGGTACTGTAAAACGCATTGCGCCTTATGTACTGGAAGTGGAAAAACAGGCGCGTACCGTTGATGTGGAAGTGGATTTTATATGTCAGCAGGATTGCGAAAACATGCTGCCCGGCTACAGTGCTGATATCGAAATCGTTCTTGACGAACAGGACAATGTGCTGCGAATTCCAACGGAAGCGATCCTGGAGGGCAACAAGGTGCTGGTGTTTACGGCTGACAACCTGCTGCAGCAACGTGAAATAAAAACCGGATTGAGTAACTGGGAATGGACACAGGTTATCGAAGGATTGTCTGAAGGCGAAGAGGTTGTGGTATCGGTCGAGCGCGAAGGCGTGGAGGATGGTGTGGCAGCGCAGCGTGATACTGCAGGGCGACGATGACTCACGATGATTGAGCTGGCCGAAATCCATCGTGATTTTCTGGTGGGCGACCAGGTGGTGCATGCGCTTGATGATGTCACCCTGACTATTGATTCAGGCGAGTATGTGTCAATCATGGGGCCGTCCGGGTCTGGCAAATCGACACTGCTCAATCTGCTTGGCTTGCTGGATCGCCCCACTTCAGGTGTGTATTGCCTCAATGGGCAGGATGTTACTTCACTCAGCGATATCGAACAGGCGCAGGTGCGCAACCGTGAGATCGGTTTCGTATTTCAGATGTTTCATCTCGTGCCCAGACTTACAGCAGCAGAGAATGTCGAGTTGCCCCTGATACTCGCCGGCATGCTGCCAGAGAGGCGCAAAACGAAAGTTGCAGTTGCGCTTGAAGATCTTGGCCTGGCCGATCGTAGTCATCATAAGCCGGATCAGCTGTCAGGAGGCCAGCGCCAGCGCGTTGCGATTGCGCGCGCAACCGTGACTGAACCCAGGGTGTTACTCGCCGATGAGCCTACCGGTAATCTCGATCATAAATCAGGTACGGATGTGATCCGTATTCTTGAGCAGCTGAACGAGCGTGGTATCACCCTGATTATGGTTACGCATGATCCAGAAATGGGTCAGCGTGCAAGGCGTCAATTGCGCATGATGGATGGAGGTTTACGCAGTGATGTTTTGAGCAGTGATCATATTCATCACGGTAATGAAGCTTCATAGTCCCGATATAGCATGGTTTTCATGGGGTGCGTTACGCGGTTACCCGACACGAACCTTGTTGATGCTAACAGCGATGGCGATTGGGGTATCGGCTGTCGTGGTGCTGACATCGCTGGGTGAGGGGGCGCGTTTGTATGTCATGGACAGGTTCGCATCACTGGGCACCAACCTGATTATTGTTTTCCCGGGACGTTCTGAAACGGCCGGCATTAATCCAACCACGATGATGGGTGAGACACCGCGAGATCTGACATTGAATGATGCGCTGGCTTTAACACGCAGCTACAAGGTAAGAAGAATAGCGCCGATTAACGTCGGTTCAGCAGATGTCAGCTATTTAAGTCGTTCGCGCGAAGTCGTTGTGCTGGGTACCACTCATGAGATGCTGGCTATTCGACACTGGGAGCTGTCACAGGGAAAGTTTTTGCCGGCAATCGATCTTGATCGGGCCTCATCGGTGGCTGTGATTGGCAGCAAAATACGCGATGAGTTATTCGGTGCAGAGCGTGCGCTGGGTAAATGGATCCGCATCGGCGAGAGTCGTTTTCGCGTAATAGGGGTTATGGGATCAGAAGGGCGATCAATCGGTGTTGATGTGCAGGAAACCATTATGATACCGATTGCTTCAGCACAACAAATCTTCAATACTTCATCGGTGTTTCGTATCCTGGTGGAAGCAAAGACACGCGAAACCATCGAACCGGTAAAACAGTTCATTATCGATACACTGCAAGAACGGCATCAGGGGAAAAAAGATGTCACTGTAATAACGCAGGATGCCGTACTTCAGACATTCGACCGTATACTCGGGGCGCTGACCTATGCAGTGGGTGGTATTGCTGCTATCAGCCTCGCGGTAGCCGGTATTTTGATCATGAATGTAATGCTGGTTGCGGTGTCGCAACGCACCGCAGAAATCGGTTTACTCAAAGCGCTTGGCGCTTCGCCACGGCAGATAATCATGCTTATTCTGGCTGAAGCCTTTATGTTGTCTTCATTGGGCGCGATCGTCGGTTTTTTACTGGGTCAGCTCGGTAGTTGGTCAATACGCTATGCTTTCCCGGATCTGCCGGCCTACGCGCCTGCATGGGCAATTATTATTGCACTGGCAGTTGCTGTAATAACAGGGTTGCTATTCAGTTTAATGCCAGCACGCCGTGCAGCGCGGCTGGATCCCGTGTTGGCCTTGTCAGGGCGCTAAAGATGCGTACCCGGGATTTTCTCAATTTGACCGGTACTTCACTGATCGCACATCGTATGCGCAGTTTTCTGACGGCGCTGGGTATTTCAGTTGGTATTGCGGCAGTGGTTCTGCTCACCTCCATTGGCGAAGGCCTGCATCAGTTTGTGCTTTCTGAATTCACCCAGTTTGGCACAACACTGATCAGTATCAATCCAGGCAAGACAACGACTTCCGGAGCCAACGTGGGTGGATTTGGAACCGAGCGTCCTCTGACTATTGAAGATTCTGAAGCATTAAAACGCTTGCCTTATGCGCGTGCAGTTGTACCGCTGGTACAGGGTAATGCCGAGGTTGAAGCAGATAATCGGCGTCGACGTACGACGATTTATGGGGCAGGTTCCGAGTGGCCGGAAGCTTACAAAATGCGGGTTAAATCCGGGCGTTTTTTACCCGATGATGATCCGGTGGCGCCTCGTGCTTTTGCTGTGCTTGGCAGCAAGTTAAGGCAGGAGTTGTTCGGTGAGCGTAATCCGTTGGGACAGCGCATCACGATCGGTGGTAGTCGCTATCGCGTGATAGGAGTGATGGAATCGAAGGGCACAGTACTGGGATTTGATCTTGACGATACGGTTTATATCCCTGCTGCACGGGCATTGAGCCTGTTCAATAAAGATACCTTATTCCGGATTGATGTGATGTATGAAGAGGGAACGACCGTTGATACTGTGGTAGAAGGCATCAAAAGTCTGCTTGAGGCGAGGCATGACAGGGAGGACGTAACTATCACAACGCAGCAGCAGATGCTTGATGTGCTGGGTTCGGTGCTGGATGTTCTGACTTTTGCTGTAGGTGCCATCGGCGGTATTTCCTTACTTGTCGGTGCAATAGGCATCGTGACGATCATGACGATAGCGATTAATGAGCGCACCAATGAAATTGGTTTATTGCGCGCGCTTGGCGCCAGGCAGTCGCAGGTTTTGAGCCTGTTTCTGGGCGAGGCGATCGTGCTGGCCGCGATCGGTGGTTTGAGTGGGCTTGTGCTGGGCATTGGCATCGCACAGCTGTTGCATTTTGCATTACCCGCGCTCCCTGTACATACACCGGTACTTTATGTGTTGCTGGCAGAGGCAATAGCGGTCGTGATTGGCCTGCTGGCCGGTGTGCTGCCGGCGAGACGTGCTGCTTTGCTTGATCCGGTTGAGGCATTGAGGTCAGAATAATCTGTTCATAAATAAACACTTATCCGGATGTTAATAAGCCCGCATAAAGCGGGCTTTTTTGATAAGATTCGCCCCCAGGTTTTGCGAGAGTGGCGGAATTGGTAGACGCGCTGGTTTTAGGTACCAGTGTCTTTGACGTGAGAGTTCGAGTCTCTCCTCTCGCACCATATTCCATATTAAATCAATTAAGTACCGAGGTTATTATGCAGGTGTCAGTCGAAGCGGGCGAAGGTCTCGAGCGCAAGCTGAAAATACAGATTCCTACCGAAACAGTAGATATGCAGGTCGAGAGCCGACTGAAATCGATGCTGCCACGCGTGAAAATAGACGGTTTCCGTCCCGGCAAGGTGCCACTGAAAGTCGTCAAGCAGCACTATGGTGCACAGGTCTTCCAGGAAGTGGCCGGTGAACTGATGCAGAACTCATTCCGCGATGCCCTGGTACAGGAAAATCTGAACCCGGCCGGTGATCCGTCCATTTCCGCTGAGAGCTTCAAGCAGGGTGAGCCGCTCGAGTTTACCGCCACATTTGAAATCTATCCTGAATTCGAGCTGGCAGCTGTTGCCGGCATGAAGCTGGAAAAGATTAAATCATCAGTGACCGATGCGGATGTCGAAAAAATGATCGAGACCCTGCGTAAACAGCGCTCAAGCTGGAGTGAAGTAGAACGTGCCGCCGGTGATGGCGACAAGGTTGTCGTCGACTTCAAGGGCATGATCGATGGTGAAGCATTCGATGGCGGTAGTGCTGACAGCGTGCCTGTAGCCATCGGTTCAGGCTCCATGATCCCGGGCTTTGAGGACAATCTGAAGGGTCTTACAGCCGGCGAAGAAACGACATTCAAAGTCAATTTCCCTGATGATTACAAGGCTGAGCATCTTGCGGGCAAGGAAGCCGAGTTTGCGGTCACGGTAAAAACCGTCGAACAATCTTCATTGCCGGAAGTGGATGAAGAATTTGCCAAATCATTTGGTGTTGAAGATGGTAGTACAGAGAAATTACGTCAGGATATTCGCGGTAACATGACGCGTGAACTGGAAAACCGCATTCGAACTGAAATGAAAAATGCTGTTATGGACAAGCTGCTTGAAGCAAACCCGATCGATGTTCCAGCTGCGATTGTCAGCCAGGAAGCAGAAACCCTGCAGAAGCAAACGGCTGCACAGTTACCGGGATCAGAGCAGCCGGTTGAAGCCTACACGGATGATGCAATGAGGCGCGTCAAACTTGGTCTGATACTGGCGGAAGTGGTAAAAACAGCCGCAATCCAGCCCGATGCAGAAAAAGTGCGTGAACGCGTTGAAGCAATGTCGAAGGATTATGAAGACCCGGACGAATTTGTCCGCTATTATCAGAGTAACCCGCAGTTATTGAGGGGCATCGAAACGCTGGTAATGGAAGATATGGTGGTTGACTGGATCATGGACCAGGCAGAAGTAAATGAAACTGAACGTTCTTTTGATGATCTAATGAACGCTGAAGTATAAATCAGCTATATATAAGCTGTATTCAAAATTAATTCACAGGTAACTTAAATGCAACATAATGATCATTCTGAAGGTGCGCTGAATACCAAGGCGTTGAATCTTATTCCAATGGTCGTAGAGCAAACCTCGCGAGGGGAACGCTCATACGATATCTATTCACGCTTGCTCAAGGAGCGGGTGATTTTCGTCGTCGGGCCGGTGGATGACCATATGGCCAACCTGGTTGTTGCACAGCTGCTTTACCTGGAATCAGAGAATCCGGACAAGGATATTTCGCTCTACATCAATTCACCCGGGGGCGTCGTTACTGCCGGGCTGGCGATCTATGACACCATGCAGTTCGTAAAACCGGACATCAGCACCTTGTGTGTTGGCCAGGCGGCCAGCATGGGCGCAGTGTTACTGGCAGGTGGCTGCAAGGGCAAGCGCTATTGCCTGCCGCACTCTCGCGTGATGATTCATCAACCACTGGGCGGCTTCCAGGGCCAGGCCTCGGACATCGATATTCATGCGCGTGAAATCCTTAAAATTCGTGACCAGTTGAACAAGATTTTGTCCGATCACACTGGCCAACCTATTGAAAAGATTGGGGATGATACCGAACGCGATAATTTTATGAGCAGCGCAGATGCCGCTGCGTATGGAATCATTGACCAAGTGCTAAATACCCGCACAATGAGTTAAACATAGGCCCGAAAGGGTGTATTTTGACTGCTTGATGTAGAAAATGGCTGTTTTGTCAGGAAATCGCTGATGAAATTATCGAATTGCGCTATTGTCTATATTATATCGTAATCCTTCGTAAGCACTTGCAAGCGCCACGCAAAATTGGCAATGTAGAGCTGTAGTCACAACTAAGGGGTATTCATGAGCGACGACAATAACCATTCAGGTAACGATACCGAAAAGCTGCTTTATTGCTCTTTCTGCGGCAAAAGTCAGCACGAGGTTAAGAAACTGATTGCGGGACCTTCGGTTTATGTCTGTGATGAATGTGTCGAGCTATGCAATGACATCATTCGCGAAGAGTTGGAAGAGGAATCCACCACGGCAATCCGCAAATTGCCAACTCCTCAGGAAATCAATGCCATATTGAACGATTACGTGATTGGCCAGGAACGCGCCAAGAGGGTGTTGTCAGTTGCGGTTTACAATCACTACAAACGTCTCGAAGTGAAGCACAAAAAAGACGATATCGAACTTTCAAAAAGCAACATCCTGCTGATCGGTCCCACAGGCTCGGGTAAAACCCTGCTGGCGGAAACCATGGCGCGCCTGCTCAATGTGCCTTTCACCATCGCTGATGCGACAACATTAACCGAGGCTGGTTATGTTGGCGAGGATGTTGAAAATATCATTCAGAAACTGCTGCAGAAGTGCGATTATGATGTTGAAAAAGCACAGACCGGTATCGTTTATATCGATGAAATAGACAAGATATCACGCAAGTCAGATAACCCGTCCATTACGCGTGATGTATCCGGTGAGGGTGTACAGCAGGCATTGCTCAAGCTTATCGAAGGTACCATTGCCTCTGTTCCACCTCAGGGTGGCCGCAAGCATCCGCAGCAGGAGTTCCTGCAGGTTGACACTGCAAGGATACTGTTCATTTGCGGCGGCGCATTTTCAGGCCTCGATAAGGTTGTCAGGGACCGCTCGGATAAAAGCGGCATCGGTTTCGGTGCGCAGGTACGCAGCAAGGATAATCAGTTGAGCCCCTCAGAAGTGCTCGCCAATCTGGAAGCAGATGATTTGATCCAGTATGGCTTGATCCCGGAATTTGTTGGTCGTCTGCCGGTTGTTGCTACGCTCGAAGAACTGGATGAGGACGCACTGGTGACCATTCTGAAAGAGCCCAAAAATGCACTCGCTAAACAGTATTCCAAGATGATTGAGATGGAAGGCTGCGAGCTTGAATTGCGCGATGATGCCTTGAGAGCAATAGCAAGAAAGGCAATGGCGCGTAAAACAGGCGCTCGTGGTCTGCGTACTATTCTTGAAAATGTACTACTCGATACCATGTATGAACTGCCATCACAGGAAGATGTCGCCAAGGTGGTGATCGATGAATCTGTAATTGAAGGGATCAACAAGCCCTTCCTCGTTTATGACGGTGGTGAAAGCCTTCAGGCGTCACAAGAATAACAATAAGGTGGCCCGGCAGGCTTGAAGTCTTCGAAACTGACCACATAAACAAGGAAACAACCTTTTGAGGCACCCATGGCCACAGCTACTGATCAGAACGATTTGAATCCCCACGCGACTGAAGTTCCCGTATTACCGCTAAGAGACGTCGTGGTTTACCCGCACATGGTAATCCCCTTGTTTGTCGGCCGTGAAAAATCCATCAAGGCGCTCGATGCTGCCATGCAGGACAACAAGCAGATTCTTCTGGTCGCCCAGAAAAGTGCTGATATCGATGAGCCTACAGTTGATGACGTACATGAAATCGGCACCATGGCAACCATATTGCAGCTACTGAAACTGCCTGACGGTACCATCAAGGTCCTTGTCGAAGGCGTGCAGCGAGCAGAAATTAAAAATCTCAGGGATGGTGATGAATTCTTCGTTGCCGGGTATACGCTGCTCGAAAATGAAGTGGCTATTGATGACAAGGAACTGGAAATCCTTTCCAGGTCAATTCTGGGTGCATTTGATCAATACGTAAAACTGAATAAAAAGGTGCCGGCTGAAATCCTGACATCGCTGTCAGGCATAGACGAGCCATCGCGCATGTCAGATACCATTGCAGCACACATGTCATTAAAACTCGATGAAAAACAGAAGATTCTCGAGATTATAGATGTGCATCAAAGACTTGAGTACCTGATGAAGCTGATCGATGGTGAAATCGATTTGCTGCAAATCGAAAAACGCATACGTGGACGCGTCAAGCAGCAAATGGAGAAGAGCCAGCGTGAGTACTATCTGAACGAACAAATGAAAGCCATCCAGAAAGAGCTGGGTGACATGGAAGATGCGCCTAATGAAATCGAGGAGCTGGAACAGCGAGTCGAGAAGGCCGGCATGCCCAAGGAAGCCAAGAAGAAGGCAATGAATGAACTCAACAAGCTGAAAATGATGTCTCCGATGTCTGCAGAAGCGACTGTTGTGCGAAATTACATCGACTGGCTTGCGGACTGTCCCTGGAAGAAGAAAACCAAGATAAGTAATGATCTTAGCGAAGCCGAGAAGATACTGAATGACGACCACTATGGCCTGGAGAAGGTCAAGGAACGTATTTTAGAATATCTTGCAGTACAGCAACGCGTTAAAAAGCTCAAAGGTCCGATTCTCTGTCTTGTTGGACCCCCGGGTGTTGGTAAGACATCATTGGGTCAATCCATAGCGCGAGCGACTAATCGTAAATATACACGTATGGCGCTTGGTGGTGTGCGAGATGAATCAGAGATACGCGGTCATCGCAGAACCTATATTGGCTCGTTACCAGGCAAGGTGATTCAGAACCTGAGCAAGGTGGGTACACGTAATCCATTGTTCCTGCTGGATGAAATAGACAAAATGGCGGCAGACTTCAGGGGTGATCCCGCATCGGCACTGCTTGAAGTGCTCGATCCAGAACAGAACCACACATTTGCTGATCATTACCTCGAAGTGGATTTCGATTTATCCGACGTCATGTTTGTCGCGACGGCCAACAGCATGAATATTCCTGCAGCGCTGCTTGATCGCATGGAAGTCATTCGTTTACCGGGTTATACCGAGGACGAGAAAGTCGCTATTGCGCGTAACTATCTGTTGCCCAAACAGATGGAAAACAATGGCCTGAAAGAGAACGAGTTACAGGTCAGTAATTCAGCTATGCATGATATTGTGCGTCTGTATACACGTGAAGCCGGTGTGCGAAGCCTGGAACGCGAAATCGCCAAAATTTGTCGCAAGGTTGTGAAGAATGCTGTACTCAAGCCAACAGAAAAAGCGACCTCGGTAACCTCTCGTAATCTGGACAAATACCTGGGTGTTCATCGCTTCCGTTATGGTGAGGCTGAAGAAAATGATCAGGTTGGCCTGGTAAACGGCCTTGCCTGGACAGAAGTCGGTGGTGAGTTACTTACAATTGAATCAGCAGTTATGCCAGGTAAAGGTAAGCTGTCTTTTACCGGTCAACTGGGAGATGTCATGCAGGAGTCTATCCAGGCGGCAATGACTGTTATGCGTAGCCGTTCAGCTACGCTGGGTCTTGAGCCGGATTTTCAGGATGACATCGATATTCATATCCATGTGCCTGAAGGTGCAACGCCCAAAGATGGCCCAAGCGCTGGTATTGGGATGTGTACCGCTATCGCTTCCATATTAACCGGTATACCTGTTCATGCCAATGTCGCCATGACAGGTGAAATTACTCTACGCGGTGAAGTGCTTCCGATCGGCGGCTTGAAAGAAAAATTGCTGGCTGCCCACCGGGCTGGAATCAAGACGGTTCTGATCCCGGAGGAGAACAGAAAAGACCTGGTCGAAATGCCGAAGAATATTCTGACTAAACTGGACATCAAGCCGGTTCGCTGGATTGATCAGGTGCTTGAGCTCGCGTTGCTAAAATTGCCGACTCCACTTGAAGAAAAGTCGGCAAGTGACAGAAAAGCAAGTAATCAGGGCAAAGGCAAAAAGAACAGAGATGGTCTTCGACATCACTAAAAATTAGTATTACATATCAAAACACATGCGATAGTGCTTGCTATTGCATGTGTTTTGTTATTACTGAATCCCGATTATTTCCCGGCAAAACAGCAGTTTTTTATACGTAATCATTGACATAACGCGTTGCTGACGGTATAAAAACACAGCCTTTTACATCTACAGTGTTTTTGCTGCCTGATTTTCAAGTGATACAAAATAATAACGATTTACAACACCTAATGGGAGATACTATCAATGAATAAATCCGAACTGGTTGACGCTGTTGCTGACGCAGCAGATTTGTCTAAAGCTGACTCCGCGCGTGCACTCGATGCTGTTATTGGTGCTATCTCAAATGCACTGAAATCCGGCGATCAGGTCAGTGTTGTTGGCTTTGGTACTTTTTTAGTTCGTCAGCGTGCAGCTCGCACTGGCCGTAACCCACAAACAGGCGCAGAAATCCAGATTGCGGCAGCAAATGTACCTGCATTTAAGCCTGGAAAAGCGCTGAAAGATACCGTAAACTAGCGCGCTCTTTCAGTAGGGGTGCTTAGCTCAGCTGGTAGAGCGTCGCCCTTACAAGGCGAATGTCGGGGGTTCGATCCCCTCAGCACCCACCAATTGGAGCGGTAGTTCAGCTGGTTAGAATACCGGCCTGTCACGCCGGGGGTCGCGGGTTCGAGTCCCGTCCGCTCCGCCACATTTCTTACAGCAAACCATACATCGGGTTTTCGTTACAACGATAACTCGTGTGGTTTCTGCTGTTTGATACATTCTGTATAATCCGTACTTTATTAAATACTACACAAGAGCAATTTGAATCATGCTGCAGGCTATCAACGACCGCATCAAAGGCTGGTTAGGCGCACTGGTCATTATTTTGATTACTATTCCTTTTGCATTTTGGGGAATAGAGTCTTATGTCGGCGGCGGCGGTAAACAATTCGCCGCGGTGGTGAATGGTGAGGAGATACCTGTCAATCAATTTGAGAATGCTTACTCTAATCAGCTTGCCAGATTGAATCAGCAATTTGGAAGTGCTCTGCCGTATACCAATGAACAAATCAAAACGCAGGTTCTTGATCAGCTCATTAATTCTGTGGTTCTAGAAGAAAACAGCTATTCATCCGGATACAGGGTTTCTGATAAAAGTTTGAAACAAAGTATCGCGACATTGTTCAGTCGTGATGGAAAGTTCGACCGGGATTATTTTGAAAATGTTGTTGCTTCGAATGGCATGACTGTCAGCCAGTATGAATTGCGGTTAAGAAATGAACTGCGCGTGCTGCAGAAACGGAATGCAATCATTGCATCAGCAATACTGACAGATGAAGAAGTCAGCCAGCTTGCAGCGCTTGAACAGCAGCAGCGCGAACTTCGTTTTATTAAATTCAATGTTGATAAAGATTCAGCTGATATTGTTGTCACAGAGCAGGATATCGAAGCTTTTTACAATAACAATGCTGATAGATATATGACACCTGAACGCGTCAGTGTTGAATATATTGAAATCACCAGCGATGAGCTTGCTGATAGCGTCGATGTTGATGAAGACAAGCTGATGGAGATGTATGACGACTACAAGAGAAACACACTTGCGAAAGAAGAGCGCAAGGCACGGCATATATTAATACAAATTGGCACTTCAGCAGAGAACAGTAAGGAAGCATTGATGCCGCGTGTCGAGGAGTTGCAGCAGAAATTAAAAGATGGTGAGTCATTCGAAGACCTTGCTCGTGAATATTCGGATGATCCGGGTTCCGCAAAGCAAGGCGGCGATCTTGGCTGGGTAGCAGCTGGCGAGATGGTCAAGCCATTCGAGGATGCGCTGTTCAGTATGAACAAGGACGAAGTCAGCGATGTCGTAGAATCCCAGTTCGGATTGCACCTGATCAAGCTGGACGATATCCGCACGCCAGAGGTGCAAACCTTAGCCGAAAAACGCAGTGAGTTCGAACATGAGCTGAAACAGGATATCATCAGCGCTATGTTCTATGACGTCTCTGAAAACATGGCTGTTACAGCCTATGAAAACCCCGAAAGTCTCGATGCTGTTATCGATGCAGTCAACAAACAACCGGTGAAAACCGGGCTGTTTACACGTGATTCAGGAACCGGTATCGCTGAAAATCAGAAATTCCGTACAGCAGCTTTTTCATCTTCAGTCATCGAAGAGAGTATGAACAGCGATATTATTGAAATAGCACCGGATCATGTTGCCGTATTGCGGTTACTCAAGCATGAGCCGGCAAGTAAGAAACCGCTGCAGGAAGTAGGGTCAGAAATCGAGAATATTCTACGTATGAAAGCCGCACATGCGGTGATTATGGCCGCTGCAGAAGACGCGAAAAATCAAATCATCGCAGGCGCTTCAGCTGAAAGCGTGCTGGCGGAAAATCAAAATATAGAAGGTCCGTTTACCGTCAAGCGTACAGCCCCCGGGAATGTTGATCCCATGGTTGTAGGGGCGGCCTTCCAGATGCCATATCCGGAGAGTGGCAAACCATCAGTTCAGGTGGTTAACCTGATATCCGGGGACGTTTCCGTGGTGCTGGTTGATAAGGTTACAACTGCTGTTGATGTCGCCAAAGACCAAATCGATGCCGTCAGGCAGCAGCGTAAAAATGATGTGGCAAATTCGGATTTTGATTTTGCGCTTGGCGCTATCAAAGATGCTGCTGAAATACAGCGTAATACCAGCCTGCTTCAATAATCAGTTTAGCCCGCATATTGCACGAAGGCGGACGCAAAATGATCGATAGTGAATGATATTATAAGAAGTTACGATAAATTTAATGGTTTTTAATCAGTTGCAGTTTGTCTTATTTGGTTTTATGAACAATATTTTGTCCGGAACAAAATATCGCGTTAGCCCCGAAGGGGTAAGTCTCATGGATGAGACGAACAACCTGGCGTCGCATCTTGAACGATACCCCTTAATCCATAGCTATGGCTATGAATCTGCGGGCGATCGTCCAACCTGCTTAGCCAGCTTGTCCCTAAATTCCAAATCCTTCATGCATTATGCGGGCTAGCTGATAGCAGGCGCATGCTGAATATATTTCGTTTAGCGCTGCATTGGCAGATTTTTATTGCCCTGGTACTGGCCGTTCTGGTCGGTATATTTCTGGATCCCGCAACAACGCTGTTCGGTATTAGCTTAAGCGCTGTCTTCAATTTTGTTGGCACGCTGTTTCTTAATGCGTTGAAGATGCTGATTGTGCCATTGATCATGTCATCGATAATCGTGGGCATGATGGAGATAGAACCGGATGCTCTGGGACGGCTTGGGTACAAGACGCTTATTTATTACGCGGCGAGTAGTCTGGTCGCTATTCTAATCGGTCTGCTCGTTGTTAATGCGCTCCAGCCGGGTATAGCCGATGGGGAGCCTGTGCGTGAAATGATTGGCCTTTCAGCCGATACCGGTGATGTTGTTGAGCGTGTTGAAGGTAAGGGCAGTGGTGATCTCGCTGAAGTATTTATTCGAATGATCCCGCCAAATATCGTTTCGGCGGCAGCAGAGGGAAAAATGCTGGGACTGATATTCTTCAGTCTGCTATTTGGATTCTTCATATCACGCGTCAAGGGACAGCCTGGAGAGACATTAAAGAATTTCTGGAATGGCCTGCTCGATGTGATGATGCAAATGACCGAGTGGGTGATGCTGTTTGCGCCAATCGGTGTGTTCGCACTGGTGGCCAAGGTGCTCATGGCTTCAGGACTGGATGCGTTCAAGCCTCTGGCAGTATTCTTTATTACCGTTCTTATAGCGCTTGCGATACATCTTTTTCTGGTGATGCCTGCAGTACTCAAATTCATTGCCAGTGTCAGTCCGGCTGCTCACTTCAGGGCAATGATGCCTGCGCTGTTGACGGCATTTTCCACCAGTTCATCATCAGCGACGCTGCCAATAACGATAGATTGCGTTGAAAATCGCGCAGGTGTCTCCAATCGGGTGAGTGGTTTCACGCTTCCGCTTGGCGCCACCGTGAATATGGATGGAACGGCGCTTTATGAATGTGTGGCAGCGATGTTTATTGCACAGGCCTATGGCCTGTCACTGGATCTGACTACCCAGTTCACGATTGTGCTGATTGCGTTACTGACATCGATTGGCGTGGCAGGAATACCGTCGGCCAGCCTGGTTGCGATCACAATTATCCTTTCCGCCATCGGGCTTCCGGTTGAGGCGGTCGGCATGATTCTGGTTGTCGACAGAGTGCTGGATATGTGCAGGACGGCGGTGAATGTGTTCAGCGATTCAGTTGCCGCGGTGACGATTGCACGCCTGGAAGGAGAGTCCACGAAGTTAACAGTGAATAGTTAACAGTGAACAGAGGATTCAAAGCTCTCACTGTTCACTATTAGTTGTTAACTATTAACTGTTATTCTTTGGTGTTTCCCATCAGTCCGGCCGTATGATAGCCGGCATCGACATAGACCACTTCACCTGTAATGCCACTGGCGAGGTTCGAACAGAGGAAAGCGGCAGTATCGCCAACTTCTTCTATGGTTACGTTGCGGTGCAGCGGGGCGCTTTGTTCGACATGATCGAGAATTTTGTTGAAACCTGAAATTCCCTTTGCAGCAAGCGTTTTGATCGGGCCGGCTGAGATAGCATTCACGCGAATACCTTCTGGCCCCAGTGAGTGCGCCAGATAGCGCACATTGGCTTCCAGGCTGGCTTTGGCCAGGCCCATGACGTTGTAGCCGGGGAAAGCACGCACGGCGCCGAGGTAGCTTAGCGTCAGAATAGATGCATCTTCGCGATTTTGCATCATATGGCGGCCTGCTTTGGCGATCGCAGCAAGTGAATATGAGCTGATATCGTGCGCCTGGTTAAAACCATCGCGGGTCAGGTTATCAAGATAATCGCCTTCCAGCATTTCCTTCGGCGCAAAAGCGACTGAATGAATGATGATATCCAGTGACTCCCAGAAATCATCAAGATGTTCAAATACCGCTTCGATATCATTGTCATTCTCGACATCGCATGGAATAACGATATCCGAGTCGCATTCACCGGCAAGTTTCTCAACGCGCTCACGCAGGCGCTCACCCATGTAGGTAAATGCCAGATCCGCGCCCTCGCGGTGCATGGCTTTTGCGATGCCCCATGCGATCGATCGGTTACTTGCAACTCCGAATATAAGTGCACGTTTGCCACTCATAAAGCCCATATCAGTTACTCCCCAATTAAAAGTGCTGTAAACTTGGACGGCCCAATGTTAGGCGGATTATACAGCGAAAAGCAACAATATAAATCATGCAACGCTGCATACGCGTTTTATTTCAAAATTTATTCCTGTTTCTGCTGATTCTGCTTCAGATATCTGAAGCTCGGGCTGTTCCTGCAATGGGGATGGGCTATGTGCCAAAATATCCGGCTGATTTTACGCATTTTGATTATGTCTCTCCCGGTGCCGAGAAGGGAGGCGAGATAACGCTTTATGGTCTGGGTACCTTCGACAGCCTCAACCCCTATCTGCTCAAAGGCCTGTCAGCTGAAGGGCTTGGTACACTGGTATTCGAGAGCCTGCTGGAGAAGAGCCTCGACGAACCTTTCAGCATGTACGGCCTGATTGCAGACGATTTCTATCTTGCTGAAGATGGCCTCTCTGTGACGTTTCACATCAATCCTGCGGCGCGCTTCTCCAACGGCAAGCCCATTACAGCCGAAGACGTCAAATTCTCTTTTGATACCCTGATGAGCAAGGCGGCGCACCCGCAATTCAGGGTGTATTACGGAGATGTGGAATCAGCCGACGTCATCGATCGGCTCACGGTGCGGTTCCATTTCAAGAGCAGGAACCGTGAATTGCACATGATCGTCGGCGAGATACCGATTTTTTCCAGGGAATGGCTGGGCTCAGAGCCATTTGACGAGGTTGATGATGTACCGCCGATCAGCTCGGGACCATACCTTGTGGATGGTTATGAACGCGGCCGTTATATTCGATATCGCAGAAATCCGGATTACTGGGCGAAGGCATTGCCCGTGCGCAGGGGAATGTATAACTTTGATACAGTCACCTATAAATATTACAAGGACTCGACGATTGCGCTGGAAGCTTTCAAGGCTGGTGAGTTTGATTTCTTTTTCGAGAACTATTCAAAACGCTGGGCGCGTTCACATGTCGGCCCCAAATATGATTCCGGAGAAATTCTGAAAACCGAACTGGCTCACAGCAACAATGCAGGCATGCAGGGATTCGCCATTAATCTGCGCCGCGAAAAATTCAAGGATGTACGCGTGCGCAAAGCGCTGGGACTGGCTTTTGATTTTGAATGGTCCAATAACCAGCTTTTCTATAACCAGTACGAACGATGCGACTCGTACTTCAGTAACAGCGAACTGGCTGCAACCGGATTGCCACGAGGCAGGGAACTGGAAGTGCTGAACGAGTACCGTGAGCAAATACCGGCATCTGTATTTGAAGAGGAATGGTATCCATCGACAACAAATACCGAAATTACCTTAAGGGATAATCTGAAAAAAGCCCGTGACCTGCTGGCCGAGGCGGGCTGGACTGTGCAGGACGGGGTGTTGAAAAACGCACAGGGCGAAGCATTTGTTATCGATGTGCTTCTGGTGCAAAAAGGCTTTGATCGGATTTTTGCACCCTATGCGCATAACCTGAAGAAACTGGGAATCGATATGAATTACCGCACTGTAGATGATTCGCTCTACAAACGCAGAATGGATAAATTTGAATTTGATATGGTTGTGACAAGTTTCCCACAGTCGGTGTCACCAGGTAATGAGCTGATGAATATGTTTCATTCGCAGGCCGCGGAAATGGAAGGCTCGCGAAACCTGCCCGGCATATCCGATCCCGTGGTTGATGCCCTGATTGAAAAAATAATCAATGCAGAGAATCGTGATGAACTTATTATCTCTGCACATGCACTCGATCGGGTATTATTACATGGCGAATACCTGGTGCCGAACTGGTACATAGACACGCATCGAATTGCCTATCGCGATAAATTCAATATGCCGGAAAC
>Ga0316198_10000461_pt1 | contig 21395 bp, 18 predicted proteins | sample OudBieAanoxic_MG_FD_204935 | JGI IMG/M metagenome (GOLD analysis project Ga0316198, IMG submission 204935) | Coastal sediment microbial communities from Oude Bieten Haven, Netherlands - site A anoxic | ecosystem: Environmental > Aquatic > Marine > Coastal > Sediment | place: Netherlands...
ATCATAAAGATCTTTATCCATCGCTTCACCCGGGTGGATCTTGTTTTGAATACCGTCAAGGCCAGCCATTAACATTGCTGAGAATGCCAGATACGGGTTAGCCATTGGGTCACCGAATCTGAGCTCGATACGACGTCCTTTTGCACTTGGTACCATTGGGATACGGATTGAAGCAGAGCGGTTAGCTGCAGAATAAGCAAGCATTACCGGCGCTTCGAAATGTGGAATAAGACGCTTGTATGAGTTAGTTGATGGGTTAGCAAAAGCGTTGATTGCACGCGCATGCTTGATAATACCACCAATGTAGAACAAGGCCATCTCGCTCAATCCGCCGTACTTGTCACCGGCAAATAGGTTAACGCCATCTTTCGCCAGAGATTGGTGAACGTGCATGCCGCTACCGTTATCACCAACAATTGGCTTAGGCATAAAGGTAGCCGTCTTACCATAAGCGTGAGCCACGTTATGGATAACATACTTAAGCACCTGAACTTCATCGGCCTTCAGCGTAAGTGTATTAAAGCGAGTCGCAATTTCGTTTTGACCGGCAGTTGCCACTTCGTGGTGATGTGCTTCAACTACCTGGCCCATCTCTTCCAAAACCAGACACATTGCAGAACGCAGATCCTGTGAAGAGTCAACGGGTGCAACAGGGAAGTAACCACCTTTGACGCCCGGACGATGACCCGTGTTGCCTTCATCGTAATGAGTGCCAGAGTTCCAAGAAGCTTCTTCAGCATCTACCTTGTAGAAACAACCAGACATGTCCGAGCCATATTTAACGTCGTCGAATAGGAAGAACTCTGGTTCTGGACCAATCAATACTGTGTCAGCGATACCGGTAGAACGAAGGTACTCTTCAGCTTTCTTTGCAATCGAGCGAGGGTCGCGGTTGTAGCCTGTCATTGTGCCAGGATTAAGAATATCACAACGGATGTTTGCGGTGGTTTCAGCAGTGAAAGGGTCAAGTACGAAACTTGCTGCATCAGGCATCAATACCATGTCTGATTCGTTAATGCCTTTCCAGCCAGAGATTGAAGAACCGTCAAACATCTTGCCGTCTTCGAAGAAGTCAGCATCAACCTGATGGCTTGGGATGGAAACGTGCTGCTCTTTACCTATCGTATCGGTAAAGCGCAGATCAACAAACTTAACTTCTAATTCTTCGAGTTGTTGTAAAACTGATTCAGCTGACATTCTAAGTCTCCGAGTAGGGTAAAGGGGGGGCCCTTTTTATATTTAAATTCTTTAGCGCTCAAATATGAATTTGGCTTCTGTCTTTATTATAAAGCTAGAGTCATGCCAATTGTTTAAGTCTATGATTTTAATGAGGGTAGAGCTGGTGGGTTACGAACAACAATAGACGGCCGCACTAAAATGGTGCGCCCAATGTTCGATGTTGGTGCGTTCACCAAGGTGGTGCGGATGCGTCTAAAATGAATTATTCATAGCTGACTAAAAAATAATCCTGTGCGAGAGCCCTCGGCTAGAGTAGAATGGCACGTTTTTTATTGCAACAGCTATTATTAAAGCTGTTACAAATACCCCCTATATTTTGATGGTAAGAGGTTTATCTGTGTTAGAGAATTTACGTAACATCGCCATTATTGCACACGTTGACCATGGTAAAACTACCCTGGTAGACAAGATGCTGGCGCAGTCTGGAACCCTTGAAACTCGAGGAGAAGCCACTGAGCGGGTGATGGATTCGAACGATCTTGAAAAGGAGCGTGGAATCACGATTCTGGCAAAGAATACGGCCATCAAGTGGAATGATTACCGCATCAACATCGTAGACACACCCGGTCACGCCGATTTCGGTGGTGAAGTTGAGCGTGTTCTTTCTATGGTTGATTCAGTACTGCTTCTTGTTGATGCGGTTGACGGTCCTATGCCGCAAACTCGCTTCGTAACCAAGAAAGCATTTGCTCAAGGCCTTAAGCCTATTGTTGTTATCAACAAGATTGACCGTCCAGGCGCTCGTCCTGATTGGGTTATCGATCAAGTTTTCGACCTATTCGACAACTTAGGTGCTACCGATGAGCAGCTAGACTTCCCAATCGTTTATGCTTCTGCACTAAACGGTTTCGCATCTCTTGATCCAGAAGTAACAGAGGGTGACATGACTCCTCTGTTTGAAACTATCGTTGAGAAAGTTTCATCTCCTGATGCTGATGCTGAAGGTGACTTCCAGATGCAGATCTCTCAAATCGACTACAACTCATACGTGGGTGTTATCGGTATCGGTCGTATCAAGCGTGGTAGTGTTAAAACTAACCAGCAGGTCACTATTGTTGGTGCTGATGGTAAGACACGTAATGGTAAGATGGGCCAGGTATTAGGTTACATGGGTCTGGATCGTCACGAAGTTGCTGAAGCAAATGCTGGTGACATCGTAGCTATCACAGGTCTTGGTCAGTTACAAATTTCGGACACTATCTGTGCACCTACTACGGTAGAAGCATTGCCTGCACTGTCTGTTGATGAGCCAACACTAACTATGACCTTCCAGGTCAACACCTCTCCATTCGCTGGTAAAGAAGGTAAGTACGTGACTTCACGTAACATCCTTGAGCGTCTAGAGCAGGAGCTAGTTCACAACGTAGCACTTCGTGTTGAAGAAACTGATAGCCCGGATCGTTTCCGCGTATCAGGCCGTGGTGAACTTCACCTATCTATCCTTATCGAAAATATGCGTCGTGAAGGTTATGAGTTAGCCGTTTCTCGTCCAGAAGTTATCGAAAAAGAGATCGATGGTGTGATGTGTGAGCCGTACGAAACACTGACCGTTGATGTTGAAGAAGAACATCAAGGTACAGTTATCGAGAAGCTTGGTACACGTAAAGGTGACATGAGAGACATGCAGCTAGATGGTAAGGGTCGTGTTCGTATCGATTTCGTTATCCCTAGCCGTGGCTTGATTGGTTTCCAAACTGAGTTCATGACAGCGACTTCTGGTACTGGTCTTATCTACCATTCATTCGACCACTACGGTCCATTGAAAGGCGGTGATATCGGTCAACGTGCACGTGGTGTATTGATCTCTAACGGTACTGGTAAAGCACTGACATTTGCATTGTTTAACCTTCAGGAACGTGGTCGTCTATTTATCACTCACGCTGCAGAAGTTTATGAAGGTCAAGTTGTTGGTCTACATGCCCGCTCTAACGACCTTACAGTTAACTGTCTGAAAGGTAAGCAGCTTACCAACATGCGCGCATCGGGTACCGATGAAGCACAGGTACTGACTCCGCATATCGAAATGACACTTGAGCAAGCGCTTGAGTTCATCGATGATGACGAGCTGGTAGAAGTAACGCCGCTGAACATTCGTGTTCGTAAGCGTTTCTTGACAGAAAACGAACGTAAGCGTCATAACCGTGCGGCTAAAGACGCTTAAGCGCTAGCTTTGAGATAGCAGTTACGAGATAGTCGCTGCGAGTTTTAAGCTGTAAGCGTTAAACCTTAAAAAGCCCTGAACATGAAAATGTTCAGGGCTTTTTGTTATCTGCTGATTGGGATACTTGTCGGTTAACAAGTTTTAAGTAACTTTGTAGGTTGGTTTTATTGGGCTGAATGGGTACTTTGCCATTTATCCAATAGCATGATTCATTGATGTTCATTGCTTGCAGCAGGTGTAGTGCATGGATGCACAAATGTCGTGATCACATGAATGTGAAAGAACGACCTTATGTTCATATAAGTATCTGCACATAAGGTGCGAGGGTCCTAGAGTCTAGGTTCTAGGACCTATAAGCTGATTTTTAATGCCCAATCGACTTCAAATGTTGTATCAGATAGATACGATCTTGATCTAGGGTTTGGCTGTGCCAGAAACCGCCGACATAGGCACCTAATGGAATGAGGAACATAACGAGTAACAGCATTATGCTTAACCCCCTTGCGGATAGCTTAACCCCATTTCGGGTGCTGAAGTGCAAGGCTTCCTTCTTAGGGCAAGCCGATACGCAGCGCATACAGGCTTGGCATTCATCCGAGCGAATGTTCTTTTGGGTGTGAACCGAGATGTTAGCCGGGCAGGCGCGGGTGCATTTATCACAGTTCATCCCTTTGGTCTCTATCAGGCAGTGTTGAGTGCTTCTGCGGATCTTAAATGGGCTCAGGAAGCTTATGATGCCAAGTAGCGCACCATAGGGGCATATGTAGCGACAGAACCCCTGACGGCGCCACGCCGCTAAGGCCAGGATGAATGCGAAGCAGGCTAATGTAATGAGCCCCGGAGTCACAAAGAACAGTGCCATCTTGAGATCGGCTATCTTATGATAGTTGCCCTCTAAGTATTGCGGAATTGAGGCTGTAGGCATACTTATGATTATATACAGTAGCGCAGCTAACAGCAGGTATTTCAGCATTCTTAGCGGCCAGTCTAACCAGGCTGGTGGCATGAACTCCTGTTTGATGAAACGCTTTCTTAGCTTATAAAGGTATTCTCCGGCAAGGCCGAGGGGGCATGCCCAGCCACAGAAGGCGCGCTTACAGAGCAAGCCGGTTAACAGTACGACGGCAAGCATGACTGCGGCGGCCGGGTGGGTTTGATCCCATAAGCCCAGCGTCATAATCGCCTTGAGCTCAATTCCCCCCGCGATAGGAAGAAACGCATCGCCGACATCGGGACGGGCCAGCCAAGGGGTTATTCCGGCCTTGAGCATGGCGGTGTTAGCGGCAAACTGAGCGCCGACCAGCAGCATCGACAGGGCGAGCAGGTGTTGAATGCCATCACGCATCGAGTTGGCCCTGAGTTCCCCCTTGGCGGCCTCCGGTCGTAATCTGGTGAACACTGTCAGTGAGATGGCTGCGATGGCAAGCGCCGCGATTAGTGGCCAGTATAGTGAGCTTATACCAGCTCCTATTGTAATGAGAATGGTGGCAAGCGCCCCCGACTTTTTACCGCTCCAATAAAGCAGGCTTGCACTGTAGGCGAGTGCCAACATTAAGGTTAAAGATTCAACAAAGCTCATATTCTTCTGATTTAGTAACGACTTGTATCAGTGTGAGGATTATTGTCAGGATAAGTTCTTTACTGATAGATATTTTGTGCAGAAGATCTAAAAAATATATGACTTATCCGCTAAGAAACCGCTTGAGATCACACCGTTAAAATATGGTTAATATCATTTAAGCGTAAAAATAGGCGGGAGAAAGTTTGTTAAAACCTCTCCACCTGAATTTTAAATTCTCTCGAAAAAACACCGGTATTGGTGCTGGTGTTTCTCCTGCCGCTATCATGCTTAGCTTTAGAATGACTTGGTCAAAGTAAAGACGAAGGAAGAACCTTCAGCGGTATTTTGGGTGCTAAATTCATTCATGTAACGCAGATTCCCCTGAAGTAGCCAGGGCAGATAGAACACGTTGAGCTCACCGCCAATACCATAGCCTGTCTTACGTTCACTGGCTAATGTGCCATGACCATCGCGGCTGTCATCGCTGATCTGCCAACTGGCGCAATAGCTCACCCCCGGGCGAAGCAGCCAATGTTCATCCAGTGCGAACTGCTTGCCTATGCCACCCTCTATAATAAATTCTGCGCCCGGACGAACGTTGGTATCGTCTTGTTCCGAGTGCACCAGGGTTCGGGTTAGGCCGCTTACGCTCCAGGACTTATCAGAGTCCAGGTAGTAGGTGCCACCAAGCGTTAACATGCCAGACCAATAACCCATACCCGGCGACGCGGCGTCTGCAGAATCATAGTCACCCGTGGGCACTATAACCGATAACCCAAGCGCTGCTTCATAGTTATCACGGAACCAGAACAGGGCCAAAGGTTCCAGAACAACATCTCCCAAGGCAAAAGAGGTGCTGTCATCGACACCGAAATCGGCAATCGAGGTCTCTTTGTTAACCATGGGAACGATGACGTTATGGGCCCAGTTGGCGCCGAAGAGTTTCTTTTCGGTTACGTGTACCAACCTATGCACCTGAACGTAGGCATCGATATCGACATCCAGACCCGTGTCACCTCCACTATCATTGGTCAGCGTATCGGCTTTGTACCAGGTGTTATACATTCGATAGTGTATGCCTGGTGGCGGTGGAGTACCTGCGGCGACGCCCTCTCCACCAGTCGGGTAGTGGGAGCCGGAGGTTGCAGCAAGGGCGGAAGAGGCACTTAAGAGTAAACCTGTTACTTCTGCCAGTCGGAGCAGGGCTCTTTCTACATTATTCAATGATATTCTCCTTAATTTATCGCGTGGTATGGTTAATAACTGTTAATTCAATATCTGTGCAGCACTAGGTGGTGCTTTGTGGCTCATCCTCGATGTCGAGTTTTTGATGCTGATTAAACGGCGCCAAGCCTCTTTGCTGTGGGAGATTAGTTTTTGCATCTGCTGTCGACAGATGAAAACAGGGAGGGTTGAGTATTTAGGGCAAATATTAATATCGCTGAAGCTCCTATTATTCCTGCCGAGTAAAATACGGCGTCTATGCCGAAGATACTCAAGATAAAAGCGCCAAAAATGGGGCCGAAAATAAAGCCTAAATTCATTGCTCCATTGAATATTCCCACCGTGTTACCCATGCCGTAATGTGTCCCTTCTTCGACCAGCATGGCTGTGCTTGCGGGTTGTGATAGGGCGCTAAATAAGCCGAGTAGGGTGGTTGCTAAGATAATTTGGGTGAAGGTGATAGTGGCCGGAATAATCAAATAGGTTACAGAGACTGATATGCCGCCAAGGATGATTAACAGGGGGTGGGAAACCCGGTCCGCAAGCATGCCCATCGGCCGTAGAAGCAGCGTAATGGCGAGACTGCCGGAGGCCATCACTATCCCGATTTGAGTCCCGGTTAACTTAAGTTCCTCGGTTAGAATAATGGGCAGAAATGTGCCAATAAGAGAGATGCAGCAGGCTCGCCCAAAGATAAAGGCCAGTAATCCTCTTAGGTTCCGGCTTCGGATGATGGGCTGAATCAGGGATGATTGCTTATTACGGCTCGAGTGTATGCTGCCGACATGAGGCGAGCTATCTCGAATGCCGCAACCACAGAGCGCTATGGCTAAGATACAGAGGAGTATCAGGCCTGAGAATATGGCCGTGAACCCCAGTTGATCTTTCATGTAACCACCGATCACCGGCCCGAGTGATAGGGCCGCGTAGAAAGAGATATCGAAGGTCCCCATAACTGAGGAGCGTTTCTCTTTAATGGCAGATCCACTGACCAAGGAGACAATCACCGGCCTGAACATGGCACAGGCAACGCCCTGCAGTAAGCGTGAAACCGCGAGGATGAACAGGTTGGCCGACACAAAATATGAGACGGACACCAAGAGGTAAAGAGTGAGAGAGACAAGGATTATCTTTTTGGGGCCGAAGATGTCTGCACATCGCCCCATAAAAGGGCTGAAAATCGCTTTTGCCACAGAGTAGGATATCAGCGGTAGGGCCAACAGTGCGCCTCTCGCGCCCAGTTCAAACAGATGTACAGAGAAGAAGGTATCGCTGACCCCAAATCCTAAGGTAACGATAAAATTGATCGCGAAGAGGAGCAGAAAATGATTGCGATGCGTCATCCTTGTAACCCTATAAGAAGTACAGGTGATCACGTCTCATCCATCAAGATGAGGTGAGGGGGGACCGACAGTGTGGCTAAGCCATGCTGTCGGTCCTGCAGAGATCAATAAATATCAGGGGATTGAATAATTTATGTATCTAAGGCAGCTCGACTTCATACTGATGGCAATCGTTGCAATACAAGACAGAGGGTTCATGAGTCTTGTGGCAGGCGGTGCAACGAACTTCGCCGTGTGGAGACTTATGGACGTTTACCATTCTCTCCTCTACCTGAAACTCTTTAACTTCAACCAGATCTCCATGGCAGTTTTTACATAAGGAGGTTTTCCCTCGACGAGTGGGGGTATCGGTTCCATGGCAATCCATGCAGGTGATGTCAGCGTCTTCATGTACCTTGGAAAGTTCACCAGCATAACTTTGAGAGTTAACGGCAAGTATTAACAGGGCTGCGGTAGCGATGGAGCTTAAATATTTCATAATCATCTATTCTTTATTGGATAAAAAAAACCGAGATCCTAAAAATCGGATCTCGGTTAAGGGGGACTACAGCTTCATCTTCTGAGCGATGTGCTCGGCAGCGAAGCGGCCTGAGTTGATGGCAAATGAGCTGGCCATTCCCTCAAGAGTCAGGTTATATGAGTCACCATATACGCCGCCCACTTCGCAACCAACGACATAGAGGCCGCCAACAGGCTTCATATCTTTTTCGCGAAGCACTTGCATATCGGTATCTGTGGTTGGCCCACCTAGGGTGATTAGCGTGGCGTTTTGACCTTTAACGGCAAAGTAAGGAGGCTTGTCCATAGAGCGAACGTACTTGCGGTTTTTAGGGTACTCTTCATCTACACCGTTGATGGCATAACGGTTGGCGTCAACCACAGTTTGCTTAAAGGTGGCTACATCGACGCCCATCTTCTTAGCCAGGCCTTCGATGGTGTTTGATTTAACCAACCAGCCCTCTTTTTGGCCGACTTCGATGCCCTCATCCAGCAAGTCGAGCTTATGACCAACACGCACCCAGTCACTGTGAGAGATGTCGATACCATCAGTCTCCATGTACTCTCTCATGTTGTCATCGAAGACGGCGAAGTAGCCATTGCCCACACGCTCTACCGCAGGGCCTGTGTTGTGCCATAGTGGCGCCTGGCTCTCATCGATGAAACGCTTACCGTCTTTAGCAACCCACATGTATGGCTGGCGCAGTAGAGAGGCCATCTGTGAATAGACAGTCGTATGCTCAGGGTGACTTAGCTGAGTGTTTGGATCTTTGCCATATAGCCATGCACCGATCGCCAGATGGGTCTTCATGCCTTCCAGTCTTGCACCAGTCTCTTCCCACCACTTGATACTGTCCCCATCACGACCCTTCTTAGGGCCAACAATCAGGTGGTCGGTGCGGATACCGAATTTCTTTAGCATCTTAGGGTTGTTGATGAAGCCACCGGTAGCAACGATGACACCGCCTTTAGCGTTAAAGGTATAGGTATCGCCTTCGCCATCTTCGGCGATAACACCGACCACTTTGCCGCCTTTATAAACAAGCTCGGTTGCCGGAGTTTCTGTGTAGATCTTACCGCCGTTTTTGGTGAAAGACTGCTCCATCTTCTGCACGAACTCTACGCCTTTACCATCTTTAAAGATGTGCCAGGTACGGTAACCGTCTTCGAAGAGGGTACGCACGTCATGGAAGGTGACGCCTTTCTCTTCCATCCATTTGATAGAGTCGTCTGTACGGTTAATCCACTTGCGCATTAAGGGGCCATTGATGAAACCATGGTTGAACTCCATATGGTTCTTGTACGCCCAATCTTTAGTCAGGCCGATGTACATCGATTTTTGCTGTTCAGTTTCAACGGCGAAAGTGCCTTCGATATAGAGCGCCGAACCACCAATGTTTGCTTGCTTCTCTAACAGTACGGTTGTCAGGCCTTTTTCTTCGGCGGCAGCCGCGGCTGCCATACCGCTGGCACCGGAGCCAATTACAACCACATCGACATTTTTGGTGTAATTTGCCGCATAACTACTCGCGCTTAATAAGCTCAAAGCAATTGCCATGGAAAGTTTGTTCATTCAGTACCACCTCTTGTTTAACATTCGATTTAAAACACATTTTTATGTATAGGTTTCTGTTAACTTCTCGTTATACAAATCTGTAGTTAATGACTGCTGCTGGAGTTCGAATGCCCTTCTAATTCAGTTTCAGTCACAAGATCTGTATGGATAACATTAGAGACATCACATATGCGTTACAGCGCATCTCATTGATAAGGCTTACTTAATTGACCCTAGTCTCGTGATTTAAGATTGCACTTTGCATGCCAATATATAAGTGGATGAATTTATTGGCTTTATGTTTTCTTGTGCAAGGTGTTGTAGTTCCGAATGGGAACGGTTATCCCGAATTGGAACCTGTACATAATCATTAGGTAAATTAACAAGATGCTGATAAACGACATAGATCCGAAAGATTTTCTGGAGTTTGTTCCTGAAGAGGGGGTTATTAAGCTCAAAGATCAACGCATGTTACTGTTCGATGCTGTCGCCTTGGGTTTACTGCGTAAGGAGCTGATAGATACCTTCGGCCATTTCGCCGCGCGTTGCATTTTGACCCGGTTTGGTTATGCCCATGGCTGGCGAACTGCAGAGTTACTGCGCTCAGAATATCCGGCAATCTTTTCACAAGGTGAGGGGGGCTCCTACCTTCATATGTTGTTCGGCTTGACCAGAACATGCGAGTTCCACCATTCGGATAACCTGGCTTCAGGTTTTTCGATGCAGGTGTGTTGGGATAACTCCTATGAGGCGGAACAGCACCAGTTGATCTTCGGGGTTGCCGAGGAACCTATCTGCTGGACCCTGACAGGTTTTGCCAGTGGTTATGAGTCCTGTAAGCAGGAGCGTGAAGTCTACTTTATCGAAGATAAGTGCCGCGGGGCTGGCGATCCGTTTTGTCGTATCGTGGGGAAATTCAGAGAAGACTGGGGAGATGAACTCGAGGCACACCAGTCGTTTTATAGCATGGAGTCTGCCGACACCCTGCTCAAAGGACTGACTCAAAAATTAAAGAGAACCGAGTTGGACCTCAAGCGGCAGCAGGAACAGTTGAGTCTATATAATGCCAACCTGCATAACATCTCCGGCTTAGTTACCCGCAGTAATGAGATGAAACGGATTGTCGAGCTGGCCCGGCGCATTGCCAAGGTGGACTCATCCGTCGTGGTCTCGGGGGAGAGCGGTGTCGGTAAAGAGCGTGTATCCCGGTTTATTCATGACCATTCATCGCGTGCCTCGGGTCCCTTCGTGGCGGTAAATTGCGGAGCATTAACAGAAACCTTGCTGGAGAGCGAGCTCTTCGGCCATAAGAAGGGCGCCTTTACCGGCGCCGACAGAGATCATGTCGGCTTATTTGAGCAAGCCAATGAAGGCACTCTGTTTCTCGATGAGATCGGCGATATCACGGCTGCGATGCAGGTTAAGCTGCTTCGGGCACTTCAGGAAAAAGAGATAAGGCGGGTCGGGGATAGCCAAGACCGAAAGGTCAATGTACGTATCATCGCGGCCACTCATCGAAATTTGAGTGAAGAGGTGAAAGCCAACCGTTTCCGGGCCGACCTATTTTACAGGCTCTGTGTGATCGAGCTGACCATTCCCCCTCTGCGCGACAGGGCGGAAGATATTCTGTTTATTGCTAAGGTCATTCTGGAGCAGGTAAATAAGGATATGAATCGTAATGTCATCGGCTTTTCACCGAAGGCTTCCGAGCTGCTGCTTCGTTATGGCTGGCCTGGCAATGTGCGGGAGTTACAGAATGTGGTTGAGCGAAGCGTTGCCCTGTGTATGGGTCAGGAAATCACTGTTGATGATTTTCCCGAGACAATGACCCAAAACCCGGTATTGCTGTCTCAGCTCTCAACGCCAACCCTGTCGCTGGAGGAGATGGAGATGGAATATATTCTATCTGTGCTTAAGTCATGTGGCGGAAGTAAAACCCTTGCCATGGAGAAGCTTAAAATCGGCAAGACGACCCTATATCGAAAGCTCAATGATTATAAAAAGTTGTCAGAGGATCAGGCGAAGGCTTGATAGGTCACTTCGCTGGCTGGAGGATATTGACTGTGTCAGCGATGAGACGCCTTCGGCTAAAGGCTGCTTTTTCGATTAGCCAACTCGTTGGTGTCATCTTGGCTTTAGCAGGGCGCAGCCCGTCAAATAGCAAAGCGTCGTCTTAGATTTTCCAGCGCGTAGCGCGTCCAGTCCTGTTAATTGCCTTCCAGAGAGGCGATAAACTTATTCGACTCATCGATAGACTTGTTCATCTCCTTGATCAGACCCGAAATGTCGGTCTGCAGACTGGTGAACTCTCCCTTGATGGCACCTATGGCTTGGGCATTTAAGTTATGCTTGAGGTAGAGCATGTTGTCTTTCATGGCCGTCAATACAGGTGGCATCTTACTCTCGGCGCGGCGCATGCTTCTTACCAGCTGATTGTATGAGCGTTGTGTGTCTCTGAGCTTAGTTTCACTGTTACGACGTAGGCTCGCCTTACTTATCTCACCGATCTCTGCCTGCCACTCGTCAAATAGTGCCTCGGCGACATCTTCGACCTTGTCGATTCGCTTAGTGACGTCATCGGCGGCATCTTGAGCAGATTCATACTCATCTTTAGCCTTATTGTAAGCGCTTTCTAAGTCACCACCATCGTGGTTTAACAGTGCCTGCATCTCTTCCAGTGCAGAGCTGAACTGCTTCTGTGCGTCTTCCTGAGACTCTTTAGCGTCTTCGACTCTGTCGACCATGATGTCACGCTTGTGATAGCCCACTTTTTCCATGGCGCCGTAATAGGCGCTCTGACAACCTGTCAGCAGTAGGCTGGTCGCGATAATCGCAATAGAGATATACTTTTTCATCTGTAGGGGTCCTTGTCCACGGGGCTCAAAAATGGTGATAGTTAATCGGCTTTAAACTTTGCTGCGTCGATAATGCTCCACAGGTGGGCGATACCGCCTATGATTGCAGGTACAATCAACCACCACATGGCATAACCAACTATAGTTATTATACAAAAAAGCAGTGCGGCCATTATTCTGCCCTGCACTAATTGTCCTAAGCCCGGGAAGAAAAAGCTTGCGATAGCGGCAATGACATTGCCTGCCGATCCTTGTTGTGACATCTATTTATTCCTTACGCTTGTAAATCTTAGGTTATAAGCTTTATTGTACGAAGATACGCACTCAACACCAACTTAATCAAGAGATAGTAGTGATAAAGAAGATAGATGGAACACAGCTTCATACATTTGTGCTGAGCACTTGGCACTTCATGATACATCTAAAGCAGCGCCTGGCGGAAGATCAGATAAATATTCGTGCCGGGCACTTAGCCTATGTCACTCTGCTTTCTCTGGTGCCTATGGTTGCCGTGACGATGTCAATGCTGTCGGCATTTCCAGTATTTAGTGGAATAAGGGGGCAGATCGAAGGGTTTATCTATAATAATTTCCTGCCTGCCGCCGGGGACACGGTACAAGTTTATATTAATGAATTTGTTGGTAATGCATCTAAGGGAACAGCAGTAGGTATTGCGGCTCTGATGGTGGTGGCGATCATGTTGATCTCTGCTATCGATAAGGCGTTAAATAATATCTGGCGAACGACTGAGAAACGTTCCATGGTGGTGTCATTTTCTATGTATTGGATGGTGTTGACCTTAGGACCGGTATTGATGGGGGCGAGCCTGGTTGCCACCTCCTATGTCGTGTCGTTAAAGGTGTTTAACGGTTCTGATTTATCCGGTGTTGTTCCCGTGCTGGTTGAACGATTACCTATGTTCTTCTCGGTTGCCACCTTCCTGTTGATCTATATGGTGGTGCCTAATATTAAGGTCAAGTTCTTTCATGCCCTGCTCGGCGCTATTGTCGCCGCCCTGCTGTTTGAGTTCGGTAAGAAAGGCTTCGCAATTTATCTGACTAAATTTCCAACCTATGAGGCTATTTATGGTGCCCTGGCGACGATTCCCATTCTGTTTATGTGGGTCTATCTCTCCTGGATCATCGTCTTGTTAGGTGCCGAGATCACCGCTGCCATGCCTGAATATCTCGATAAGAGAGAGTCGAGCAAAGATAAGGAGTCAGAAAAGCAGGTGGAAGCCCATGACCCGCAGATTAGCTTTTCAATCTCAACTGCCGTTAACGAATCTGAAAAAGAAACCCGTCAATAATGAGTAGCCACTTGCCCGCATTTATTCGCCGTGACTGGCTGGATGTTGGCGATGGGCATGTGCTTCATCTGGCGCAATATGGCAACCCGGAAGGGATCCCGCTGCTCTTTCTGCATGGGGGCCCGGGTGGAGGCTGCGCCGTAGAAGATCTCAGGCTTTTCGATAGAGATACATTTCATATTTTTTTGTTGGATCAAAGAGGGTCCGGACGCTCCAAACCACACGGCGAGCTGAAGCAAAATGACCTGTTGCACCTGTTGGGGGATATCGAAAGAGTACGCCTGTGGCTCAATCTACAAGCCTGGTGTGTTGTGGGAGGCTCATTTGGTGCGACATTGGGTTTTATTTACAGTTGTCTATATCCTAAACGAGTGCTGTCACAGGTGCTTTGGGGGTTATTTATTCCCAATGAAGAGGGAGCCAATTGGCTTTATGGCAATCAGGGAGCTGCAACCCTATTCCCACAGGACTATTTAGAGTTTACCGCTTTAGCCCCTTTCAGCTCAAAGATCGATACACTCTTTAAGCGATATCGATCGGGCTTTCTCGACCCGGATGCCGATACCCGCCTCGAATATGTGCGTGGCTGGTTAAAGTGGGAGTTGGCGCTCGCTCTTCCTGGGGCCGAGCTGCCGGAGTCGGGTACCCCTTTGGCGAAGAGTCTGGCTGAGATAGAGCTACATTACGCCAGCCAACAATACTTCGGTGCCTATGCTCTGATGCGTGAAATGGCGTGTGGAATAAAGGCGAAAACGGTGATACTACAAGGTGAGATGGACTGGGTTTGCCCCTCTGTCATCGTCGAGAAGTTTTTAGAGGAGTTTGGTTCCGTTGATATGAAATATACCCTGATCAAAGGTGGGTATCATGTGCTGGCCAATGATAAGATGTTTCTGGAAGTCGTCTATGCCGTACAGGAAATGGCTAATAATATAAGGAAAATAGATAAATGAAAAAACTAATTATAGCAGGGCTTGTGACTATGCTTAGCGCCTGCGCGGCCACCGACAAGAACGATACCACGGCGAGCGCAACTGTTGCACCGGAGCGGGTGACATTAGGCGGTATGACGAACGAGGATGCGGCTAAGACATTGTTCGATGCCTTGATTAAAAAGAACTATCTCGCCACCATGGCCTCACCAAGTCGTATTGCATTGCAGTTTGATGATAACCAGTTTGTACTTCAGCCCAGTATTAATCCTGATGGGATCGATCGCATCATGATGAACCGCTTCTACGCCGTTCATCCGAAATTAGTGGGTAGTCAAGATCTGCTTATCTTGATTGGCACGTTAAATCATAAGCTTAACTTTGCAAAGTTTACCCTGCGTGAAAACGGGGCCATCATTCAGGTGCAAGGCGCAGCGACCTTTGTGAATACCATCGAACTCGAAGAGATACGTCGTTTCATGCTGTGGACCGATGAAGGCCTGCGTCAGGTCGGTCATTCATTGCCAAAAGGCTCTGAGCAGTTGATTAAGCCGATACCGGTAATGCAGCAGTCTCAGTCTTTGTAAGTTGAAAACTAACCAAAAAATTCATGGGCCTAGGTTCTAGGTCTTTCTAAATTGGAGATAATTGAACGTGATAGCCCTGATCCAACGTGTGACTCAAGCCAAAGTCGATGTCGATGGCAAAACCATAGGAGCCATAGATAAAGGCTTATTGGTATTGCTTGGGGTCGAGCGTGAAGATGACTCGTTGAAGATGGAGAAGCTTGCGAATAAAGTCATGAGTTATCGGGTGTTCAGTGATGAAAATGGCAAGATGAACTTGAATGTGAGCCAAGCCGGTGGCGCCCTGCTTGTCGTATCGCAATTTACCTTAGCCGCCGATACCGGGCGTGGTTTAAGGCCAAGTTTCTCCGGGGCGGGGACGCCGGATCAGGCCAAAGTGCTCTATGAAGAGTTTGTGGCATTTTGCAGAGCCAAAGGCATGCCGACTCAGACGGGCGAGTTTGCAGCCGACATGCAGGTGAGCCTGGTCAATGATGGCCCGGTGACCTTTAATCTTCAGGTGTAGCCTCTTAAAAGTTCTATGTTATACGGCTTTATAACTGAACCGTTATAAAGCCCTACCGTGCAAAGGTGGTTATCGGGATAAAATACCGATAACCTTCTATTATCTTGCCGTTATATATCTACTAAATGTAAGTTTAATATAATCCGTATTGGTTTAAGTATTAGTTCAAGTATTGTTTTATCTTATTTTAAGGTTATTGCTTCTATCTGTTAGTTCTATATATTTTGTATTGTTCTAGTTTGGGTATATATTCAAACTAGAATAATATTTTGTGTTGGTCAAAATGAGTTCTTTCTGTGTTCTTATTTTAAATAGATGGTAAAACTTCTTTTTATCAGCGCCTTGGTAATTGTTTTCTGTGATTATTTACTCTTAACTTTTTCTCACCCATTCCAACTTCCCTGCTGTGTAGTGCTTGTACTTGCTGGAATTGAGATTGCCTGATGGTGCTAGGGCTGCTGCTGGTGATGATAGTTGTTCAATTAAGCTTATACTCTTTTTATGGTTCTACATAAACTGGTGGCTTAATAGTTTAATTAAGATCTGTGGAAAGTAGAGATTAGATATTCAGTTATTAACTATCTTGTTCTGGATCTTAGTTCTAATAAATACCCTGTGTGTTTTGTCACATGGCGATAGGCATTCTGTTGATCCTTATTATTTCGATGGGTAAGTTATTAACATGTTGTGCATGTGGGTGACTCTGTTTATGAATCTGTTTAGAGCCTGTTCTTTGATATCTCTTTTAATGGCGATTATGCCATTACACTCTGTGGCCCAAGAGCCTAATACTCAAGATTCATATGTTAAAACATACAATATATATGGCAAGACTATGGGGAATAACTATCGGGTCACTTGGAACTCCGATAGTACTACGCCTGAGCAGGTCTTTTCTCTTCGCGAAAAAACTGAGTTCAGACTGGAGGAAATCAACGCGTCTATGTCGACGTGGCGAAAGGATTCTGAAATATCCAAATTTAACTCTCATACCGCTAATGATGAAGTCCAGATCTCAGCCTCATTAAACCATGTGCTCTCAAAGGCGAGCTCCATAGGAAGAGTGACTGACGGAGCTCTCGATATCACGCTTGCTCCTTTGATAGAACTTTGGGGGTTTGGACCGTCAACCAATGCACGTCAAGTACCCACTCCTAGTCAGATAAATGAAGTGCTGCAGTATACGGGGTTAGACAAAATTAAGCTGACGAACTCAAAGCTGTCAAAACAGGATCCTCGTACACGGCTGGACCTCTCCTCGATAGCTAAAGGATACGCTGTCGATGAAGTCGCGGCGTTGTTGGAGACAGAAGGAGTTCATCACTTCCTGGTCGACATTGGTGGGGAGTTGGTCGCAAGAGGCAAGCGTCTGGATGGTACGCCATGGCAAGTCGCGATTGATAAGCCAGTTGCTAACGGTCAAGGGCAAGTGGCGATGATCTCTATTAGCGATAAGGCGATCGCAACCTCCGGCGATTACCGTAATTTTTTTGAGCAAGACAGCATCCGCTTTTCTCATATTTTAGATCCTAAGACGGGTCGCTCGGTGCAGCGACAGGTGGTATCGGCCACAGTGATCGCTAACGACTGTGCCAGCGCCGACGCGTTTGCTACTGCAGCAGTGGTTATGGGAGTAAAGCCTGCACTGGCAATGGCTGAACAGCAGGGGATCGCCATGATGTTAATTGAAAATTATTTTGGCGATCTGAAATTTCATCACAGTAAAGAGTTCAAGGCATTTCTCCAGTAAAAGTACTTGGGGATTGGGGAAACAACGATAAATAATGTAGCAGGGGATGATAATGAAAAAAAAATTATTGATGACGTTAATGTGTTCGTCTTTGGTGGTCATGACAGGCTGTAGTGAAGATACCGTTTATGAAACAAGCCAAGAGGTGTTAGATCAGTTAGCGGTGTTAGAAACGGCTAATAGTGAACTTGGTATACAGAATAGTCAGCTTACCGATGAGAAAGCTAAGTTAGCCCAAGAGAAGGCTGCATTGCTGTTAGAGGTAGGCGATCTTAAGGATGGCATGTTGGCTCCTTATGATTTCTCAACCCAGTGCGCTGGTATTGATGTGGCTTTCGACTATTTAGATCCAAATGCTAAGGAGGTCGCGCAAGTGGCTAAAGCCAACGTTGGCGTTACCGGCGACGATTGCCTCTCTTGCCACACCTATGATGGTAGTGGCAACGCTGGAATTATTCCGCCTCATAATGACTATGGTGATTGTGCGGGTTGTCACGTCCCGCATGCAACGGCACCGGATGATTTGGCTGGTAACCCCACTGATCCAACTTATACACAGCCCGTATTTAGACCTGGAGCGATTGATGGCAAAACCGGTGCGTCAGGCTTGTCCTATTACGGTTCAGGTTCCTACTTAAATGCTGAATGGCTGGAAGCCGCTGTAAACACCAAAATCCATAACTATCGCTGGACAGAGGCGGCAGAAGGAGAGAGCGGTGTGACTACGCTAGCTCAAGCTTGTGTCGTCGAAAATCGTGAACATATGAAAGATATGTTCCCTAATGATGGTAAGGCCTATGTAGTTGAAACAAGTGATAACTATCTGGGGAGCAAGCTGGTTGCTACGGTAAACAAGTATGTTGAAAATGGGCTGGCGGTTGAAACACCAAATGTAGCTACATTTGGTTGGGGTATGAAAAATATCAATGGTGAGTATTTTAGCTCAGTATTTATAGGTAAAAACAATACCTGCTACAACGCAATTATGAATGGTGGTGCACGTTTATCCTACTATCAATATGATGAGACTCAGTTTACTAAAACGGGCTTCGAGGAGGACAGTCGTAACCGTGGGGCACGATTAATTGTGACTACAGATTATACCCGTACCGGTTTATTTGCAGCAGATTGGGCAACCCCGGTTCCCGGTGCCGGCATTGGAGAAGCATTTGCTCCTGCTGATATCGATTGGAGCCAGGTAGGTGCGTGTAATATCACCTTTAAAGTCGAGAAAATCATCCCACTTGGATAGCTCGTTAGCAAGAGCATAGCTCGGATGACTAGGGAAAGGGCTTACTGTGGAGTAAGCCCTTTTTTGTTCGTATCTTGGATGCAACAGACTGCCTAAGTTGGACGAATTTAGGCGAAAGTGTGAGTTTTACCCTCGACATAAAATGGCGATATATTAGACTTAGCTAAGGGTTTCTTATGGGGAATTTTGCTACCTTAATGATTAACGATATAAGTCGATTAGACTATTTCACTTTGAATGTGATGGTGGAGTTGTGTGAACATAAAAGTGTTACCGTGGCCGCGGTAAGGCTACAAGTTTCTCAATCTAAGGTCAGTAGGGCACTGACTTGTCTGCGTGAAGTGTTTGGTGACCCTCTGTTTGTCAGGCAACGTTATGGTATGGAGCCGAATCGTCTCGCTGAGACTATCTACCCGTTGGCTAAGTCTGTGGTTTCACGCTATCAGGTACTTGCTCGCACTGCAGCAAATAGTCGCCTATGTAAGCACGAAATAAATATCGCAGCCCAGGAGCATTTGAGCTCAGTGCTGATGGACTGTCTCCATAATAGCCGTACTGAAACTCAGTCTAACCTTACCTTTAATCTTCATCCCTGGACCAATGATGTTCAAAACCAGATGAACCAGTCCAAGTTAGATTACTGTATATCTATTAATCCAGCCGATAGTGATAACGTGGATCTTCATCAGATTGGCCAGATACGAAGCTTTTATCTGGTAGCTAAGAAAGGTCATCCAATCTTCGAGCGTCCCCTAGGTGTTGATAATCTGTTTTTTTACCCCGTTGCCCTGTTTTATTACTCAATGAATGGCCCTAAGAACCATAGACTGGAAACTATTGCTACCGAATTAAAGCAACCTTTATCGGTATCGATGAAAACCACCAATCTGTGCCTGTTGCTTGAGCACCTTGAGAAAACAGAATGTGTTGGCTTTCTTGCATCTGTTCTGGTGCTTGAGGCGATAGATGAGCGGGGAACACTCGATTATATCGATATGACTGACTTTTGGAAAGATAAGGTTAAGCATACCGGTGAGCGCCCTAAGTACAATATCTATCTACAGAGCAACAAGGGGGCAGACCCTGTTTTCACCAATACTTTAGTGGAAAACCTGAGGAGCCGAATCTTATCTCTGCAGGTGTAATTGATATGATGACAGACCAAGTTGAATCTTCTTACAGTGAACCTAAAATGATTGACGATTTGCTTACAGAGCTAAAACAAACCTGGCATCAAACGATTCCCGTTAGTGAGTTTATGCAAATATCCCCGCTTGGATATCGTGATAATCAGCTGATGGTCACAGCGCCGCTACCTCCTAATATCAATTTACATCAAACCATGTTCGCCGGAAGCATCTATACCCTGGCAACCTTAACGGGATGGGGAATGATTTGGTTGCAACAGCGTATAGGCGGGGTCGAAGGAGAGATAGTGTTAGCCGATGGCCATGTTCGTTACTTAGCTCCAATTTCAGGGTCGTCAACAGCAAAGGTAAGCTGGCCGGATGTTGATCTTTCCCGATTGACTCTAGGGCGTCGGGTTAAGGTGAAATTGGTGGTGGAGATATACGCTAGTGATCGTTGCTGCGCAGAGTTTGAAGGGATTTACATCAGTCAGCCAGTTCCTCATACATAAGCTAAAACCTCTCACAGGATAACTCTTACATCAGAGGTCGGCATCTGTTTCGATCTGAAGGGTCTATTCCCAAGCCCACTCCCCTTTCAGGCTTTACACTTGATTAACATTTGATGCGGATCAATACCCTGGTACTCATAAGACGTTATTTTAAACGCTTGTTTAAATCTGTTGTTTTATTATGTCGAGGTCTGCACGCTATGTACGAACTAACGGTTAAGCTTCACCTGTTGTTGATATTACTGAGTTTTGCTAGTTTTTTATTAAGAACCCTGTGGGGCTTTCAAGGCTCAGCGCTCTTGAATAATGAAATCGCTCTTAAGGCTCACAAGGTTATCACTCTGCTAATGCTGCTCAGTGCGTTGGTGTTATGCTTTTTTATTGGGCAATATCCATTTCTTGATGCATGGGTGACAGAGAAGTTGGTCTTACTTATCGCCTACGTTGCTTTCGCTATTCTGGCATTCAGGCCTGAGATCAGCAAAAAGAGTCGTTATATCTTTGCGTCGATAGCGAGTGGGTTATTTGTCATGATGTTTGTTATTGCCAAACTTCACACGCCATTATTGTTGGGATAGCAGTGCAACTTTTAATCGGGGGGCCTGGCTTCCTCCGTTACGATGGCCAAACGTTCGATTTTTTGGGTTTTTTTGTCATATTTTATCCGCTTTTTATCTTGTTTATCGTAAATTAAACTGGCTTCATCGAATTGAGAGACGGTTCTCAATCACAAATGATGTGGAGTCAGTTATGTCAAAAGTACTAATTTTAAAGTCGAGCATTTTAGGCGATTACTCTCAATCCGGTCAGCTGGTTGAACACCTTAAGCAGCATTGGGAACAGCAGGGAGCCGAGATCAGCGTACGCGATTTGGCGGCTGAACCTCTGCCAATGCTCGACGGTGAAATTGCATCGGGTTTACGAGGTGGTGATCAGCTATCGGCCCGTCAGGAGCAGGTAGTGTCACTGTCTGACTCACTGATTC
>Ga0316198_10000462_pt1 | contig 21386 bp, 18 predicted proteins | sample OudBieAanoxic_MG_FD_204935 | JGI IMG/M metagenome (GOLD analysis project Ga0316198, IMG submission 204935) | Coastal sediment microbial communities from Oude Bieten Haven, Netherlands - site A anoxic | ecosystem: Environmental > Aquatic > Marine > Coastal > Sediment | place: Netherlands...
GCTTGTGAGGCAGGCGCAACTTCTTCGCGGGGGCCCTCGTGAAGCGCAAGATCCGCGCCGTCTGGGCGGTCCTTTCGCCGCGTTTTCCCGCCGTGGCTCTCGTTGCTGGCGTCCGTGGAAGATTGGCGCGGCGGATGCATGTGATTGCCGCCCATGGCCGCGCGTATCGAGAAGCAGCTTCGGAAAGGGCAGGCCGCGCCGAATCTGAGCGACTACGAAGGCGAACGCGCGTCGTTCTCGTGGGAGCGGGCGAAGCGTGAGCTCGACGGGCTTCCGGGCGGGCGCGGACTGAATCTCGCGTACGAGGCACTTGGCCGCCACGTCGTGCGCGGGCACGGCGATCAGACGGCGCTCATCTGGCTGGGCAAGAGGGGCGAGCGCAGTGAGATCAGCTACGCAAAGCTCGATTCGCTCACCGATCAGTTTGCGAACGTACTCACCGGGCTCGGCGTCAATCCCGGGGACCGCGTGTACTCGCTCGCGGGGCGCATCCCTGAGCTCTACGTTTGTGCGCTTGGCACGCTGAAGCATCGTGCGGTCTTCTGCCCGCTGTTCTCGGCCTTTGGGCCGGAGCCGATCTTGCAGCGGCTGAACCTCGCCGAGGCCAAGGTGCTCTTCACCACCGAGCGTCTTTTCAAGCGCCGCATCGCTGCGATCCTCGAGCAGATCCCGACGCTCGAGCACGTGATCGTGCTCGCTGATCCGAGGTGGCCCAAGCGGCCCGAGGGCACGATCGACTGGGCAGAGGCGATGGCGGCGGCACCGGTCGAGTACGAGATCGCGGACACGGACCCGGAGACGCCGGCCCTGCTGCATTTCACCAGCGGGACGACCGGCACGCCCAAAGGGGCCTATCATGTCCACGGTGCAGTGCTGATGCACTACGTGACGGGCAGGCTCGCGCTCGACATGCATCCCGATGACATCTACTGGTGCACGGCGGACCCAGGGTGGGTGACCGGAACCTCCTATGGGATCAGCGCACCACTCACCAACCGCGTGACGATGATCGTCGACGAGGCGGAGTTCGATCCGCAGCGCTGGTATGAGATCCTCGAGGACGAAAGGGTGCTGGTTTGGTACACGGCGCCGACCGCGATTCGAATGCTGATGAAGGCGGGTGCAGAGCTTCCGCGAAGCAAAGACCTCTCGGCCCTGCGCTTCATGGGGAGCGTTGGCGAGCCCTTGAATCCGAGTGCGGTTGTCTGGGGCAACGAGGTGTTCGGCATGCCCTTCCACGACAACTGGTGGCAGACCGAGACCGGCGGGATCATGATCGCGAACTACGCGTCGATGGACGTGAAGCCCGGCTCGATGGGCCGGCCGATGCCCGGGGTCACTGCAGGCATTCTTCGGGAAGGCGACGACGGGCACCTGCACGAGGTCGACGATGCTGACGTCGACGGGGAGCTCGCGCTGCGTCCCGATTGGCCATCGGTCTTTCGCGGCTACTGGAACAACGAGAAGCGGTACAGGGAATGCTTTCGCGACGGCTGGTACTTGTCCGGCGATCTCGCCCGCCGCGACGAGGACGGGTATTACTGGTTCGTCGGCCGAGCGGACGATGTGATTAAGTCGGCCGGTCACCTCATCGGCCCATTCGAGGTGGAGAGTGTGATCATCAAGCATCCGGCGGTCGCTGAGGTGGGGGTCATCGGAAAGCCGGACCCGGTCGCCGGCACGATCATCAAAGCGTTCGTCAGCCTGCATGCGGGGTACGAATGGAACGAGGACCTCCAAAGAGAGCTGCTCGGTTTCGGTCGGAAGAACCTCGGCACTGCGGCGCCCCGCGAGATCGACTACTGCGTGTCGCTCCCGAAGACGCGGAGCGGAAAGATCATGCGCCGACTTCTGAAGGCGCGGGAGCTCGGGCTGCCCGAAGGGGACACCTCGACCTTGGAAGGAGGAGACAGTTGACCATGGACATCTCACGCGATCACGCGCTCGAGCTCCTACGCGACATGATCCGGATTCGCCGGCTCGAGGAGAAGAGCGCCGAGCTCTACTCCAAGCAGAAGATCCGTGGCTTTCTGCACCTGTACATCGGCGAAGAAGCTGTGGGCGTCGGCGCGATGCATGCCCTTCGCGAGGACGACAACATCGTGGCCACCTACCGGGAGCACGGTCAGGCGCTCGTGCGAGGCATTCCGGCCGCACAGATCATGGCCGAGATGTACGGCAAGGCGAATGGTTGCTCCGGTGGGCGCGGCGGGTCGATGCATTTGTTCTCGGCCGAGCGGAACTTCTACGGGGGCCATGCCATTGTGGGCGGCGGCTTGCCAATCGCCGTAGGGCTGGCGCTGGCCGACAAGATGAAGGGCCAGTCACGGGTCACAGCTTGCTTCTTCGGGGATGGAGCCACCGACGAGGGCGAGTTCCACGAGTCGTTGAATCTAGCGGCGTTGTGGCAGTTGCCCGTCCTGTTCCTGTGCGAGAATAACGAGTACGCGATGGGCACGGCGCTCTGGCGTCACGTATCGGATCGAAACATCGCGAACAATCCGCCTGCATATGGTGTGCCGGCTGATTCGGTGAACGGGATGGATGTAGTCGCCGTCGAGCGCGCGGTGCACAACGAAGCCGAGCTGGTTCGAGAAACCAGCAAGCCGCGGTTCCTCGAGCTCAAGACGTATCGTTTTCGAGCGCACTCGATGTACGACGCGGAGCTGTACCGCTCGAAGGAGGAAGTCGACGAGCACAAAAAGGACGACCCCATAGAGGGCTTCCAGAAGCGATTGCTCAAAGAGGGCTTAGTCGAGCAGTCGGACATCGACACGATCGAAGACGCCGCCGCCAAGGAGATCGCCGATGCGGTCGAGTTCGCGGAGCAGGGCGAGTGGGAGCCGATCGAGGACATCACCCGCCACACCTACGCGAGGAATTTGTCGTGACGACATACCGAGACGCAGTTCGCACCGCGCTTCAGACCTTGCTCCGTGAGGATAAGCGCGCGTTCTTGATGGGCGAAGACGTGGGCCGCTACGGCGGCCCCTACGCCGTGAGCAAAGGCTTGCTCGAAGAGTTTGGCGAGGAGCGGGTCCGCGACACGCCACTTTGCGAATCGACGTTCGTCGGTGCGGGAATCGGGGCCGCGCTCGGCGGGATGCGACCGATCGTCGAGGTCATGACGGTGAACTTCAGCTTGCTGGCGCTCGATCAGGTGGTGAACAACGCGGCGGTGATGCGGTACATGTCCGGAGGACAGTTCCAGGTGCCCATCGTGGTCCGCATGGCGACGGGTGGCGGCAAGCAGATTGCGGCACAGCACTCTCACAGCCTCGAGAACTGGTACGCGCACATTCCCGGCATCAAGGTGCTCGCACCCGCCACGGTGCAGGATGCGCACGACATGCTTCTCGCTGCAGTCGAGGATCCGGATCCGGTGTTCGTGTTCGAGCACCAGATGCTCTACGGCATCGACGGCGAGCTCGACACCACCGCGACGCCACCATCCCCGTGGAAGGCGCTGGTTCGGCGCTCGGGGACCGACGTGAGCCTCATCGCTTATGGCGGCTCGATGCACAAGGCGCTTGGTGCAGCGGAGGAGCTTGGCAAGGGGGGCATCAGCGCAGAGGTCGTGGACCTTCGCAGCCTCCGTCCCTTAGACCGCGGGACGCTCCTCGACAGCGTGCGCCGGACGCACCGGGCGGTTGTGATCGACGAGGCCTGGAAGACGGGCAGCCTCGCCTCCGAGATCAGCGCCATCCTGGCCGAGGACGCCTTTTACGACCTCGACGCCCCAATCGAGCGCGTCTGCACGCTCGAGGTGCCCATGCCGTACGCGAAGCATCTCGAAGAGGCGGCGATTCCACAGGTCGATCGCATCGTCGATGCCGCGAAGAGGAGCATGGGCGGTGACTGAGTTCTTGATGCCGTCCCTCGGGGCGGACATGACCGCCGGGACGCTCGCGAAGTGGCGGGTCGCCACCGGCGACACCGTCCAACATGGCGACATCATCGCCGAGGTCGAAACCGACAAGGGGATCATCGAAGTCGAGGTGTTCGAAAGCGGGGTGGTGCAGAGGCTGCTGGTGAGCGAAGGGGAGAGAGTGCCGGTGGGCACGGCGCTCGCAGAAATTGGAACCCGCGGCCTCGGCATTGGACCTTCGGGAACCGGATCCGAACCCGAGGCCGGTGTCATTCTTTCTCATGGGGCCTCCGACGTTCCGCTCGGTGGCCCCATGGCCTCACCTGCGGTGCGGCGGAAGGCGCATGAGCTCGATGTTTCTCTCGGGCGCGTTCGCGGGAGCGGGGAGCAGGGGCGCATTACGCTCGACGATGTGCGAAGCGCGGCGCTTCCAGCGGCCGCCTCGAGTGAGCGTGTCCGAATCTCTCCTTATGCGCGCCGGATCGCCGCCGAGCGAGGCGTCGATGTCTCGGTGCTTCGTGGTACCGGCCCTGGCGGTGCGATTCAGGCGAGCGATGTCCTGAGCGCCAAAGCAGCGCCTCCCTCGAAGCCGGCCTCGTCCGCCGAGCGGATGCAAAACGCGATCGCTGCGGCCATGACGCGGGCCAACGACGAGATCCCCCACTACTACGTCGAGCACACGATCGACATGGGGAACGCGCTGGCGTGGCTGAAGGAGGTCAATGCGACACTCGGTGTCAGCGAACGCTTGGTGTCCGGGGTTCTCGTGCTCCGTGCGGTCGCTCGCGCACTCCAGAAGCACAAGAAGCTCAACGCGACCTGGCAGGCGGGGAAGGTCGTGCCGAGCGACGAGGTGCACGTCGGGATGGCCGTTTCACTTCGTGGCGGAGGACTCGTCGCGCCGGCGCTTCGCAACACCAACCAGGGTAGCCTGTCCGACTTGATGGCGCGCATGACCGACTTGGTGTCCCGCGCCCGAGCCGGCGCGCTTCGAAGCTCGGAGATGACGTCGGCCACGACTACGGTCACGTCTCTTGGAGAGCGGGGTGTTGAAGCCGTGACGCCGATCATCTTTCCCCCGCAGATCGCCATCGTCGGATGCGGCGCGACCCTCGAGCGCCCATGGGTGGTCGGCGGCCAGGTCGTTGCGCGACCTGTGATGCGCGTCACACTTGGTGGCGATCACCGCGTCAGCAACGGCCACGAAGGCGCGCGCTTCCTAAGCGCGCTTGATCGACTACTGCAGGAGCCTGAAGAGCTATGACCAGCGAAGAGATCCGCGCGACCTTGCTCAAGTGCTTGTCCGACGTTGCACCCGAGATCGCCGACGAGGAGATTGAGGACGAGATGGACCTCCGCGACGAGCTCGACCTCGATTCGATGGACATCCTTCGCTGGGTCCAAGGGATCCACAAGGCGCTCGAGGTCGAGATCCCCGAGGAGGACTACGGAAAGATCGCAACTCTTGGGGAGGCGGTCGACTATGTCGCAGCCCGGGTCTAAAGAGGCGCCCGCCTGGCACGCGCTGTCTGTCGACGCGGTGCTGTCGACGCTGTCGTCTGCGCGCAGAGGCCTCGCCAAGGTCGAGGTCCAGCAGCGATTGGAGCGCGACGGCCCAAACGAGCTCCAAGCAGCCGCCCGCGTGTCCCCCTGGAGGATTCTCCTCGAACAGTTCAAGAACGTTCTGATCCTCATCTTGTTGGTGGCGACCCTGGTGTCGGCGTTTCTCGGCCATGGCGTCGAGACCATCGCCATCGCAGTCATCGTGGTGTTCGCTGTCGTTCTCGGCTTCATCCAAGAGTATCGCGCGGAGCGCGCGATCGAAGCACTCCGGGAAATGGCGGCGCCTACGGTCATCGTCATTCGCGACGGCCGAGAGATGGAGATTGCCGCGCGCGACCTCGTGCAGGGCGACATCATCCTGCTCCAGGCAGGCGACAAGGTGGCTGCGGACGCTCGATTGCTCGAGTCGGTCAATTTGCAGACTGATGAAGCCGCCCTGACCGGCGAGTCCCTACCCGTACACAAGAAGATCAAGGCGTTGCCCGAGGAAGCTCTGTCTCTCGGCGACCGCAGCAACATGGTGTTCGGGGGCACGATCGTCACCTATGGGCGAGGCCGTGGCATCGTCGTGGCGACCGGTATGAACACCGAGGTCGGCCAGATTGCCGAGATGCTCCAGACCGTCGAAACCGGCCGCACACCACTTCAGCGGAACCTCGACAGGGTAGGCCGGGTGCTCGCGCAAGCGGCGCTGGGCATCGTTGCTGTCGTCGTCGCCGTGGGATTTTTTCGGGACGAGCCCTTGCTCGAAATGTTCATCTTCGGGATCGCACTCGCGGTCGCCGCCGTCCCCGAAGCCTTGCCTGCTGTGGTGACGATCTCGCTGGCGATCGGTGTGCAGCGGATGGTGAAGCGAAACGCGCTCGTCAGGCGCCTTCCCGCGGTGGAGACCTTGGGAAGCACCTCCGTCATCTGTTCGGACAAGACTGGAACGCTCACTCGGGACGAGATGACGGTGCGTCGGCTTCGTACGCACGACAGAACCGTGTTGGTCTCGGGAAGCGGGTACGAACCGCAAGGCGAGCTCTTCGTGAACGGCTCGGCCGTCGAGCCGTCCGAGCTCGAGATGGAGCTGTTGACCGCCGGCGCGTTGGTCTGTGATGCGCACCTGGTCGAGGAAGAGGACGGAGGCTGGGAGCTCAAAGGGGACCCGACGGAGGGCGCGATCATCGTGGCCGCTGCGAAGGTCTCCCTCCACAAGGCCGATCTCGACGATCGATTTCCGCGCGTCGACGAAATCCCTTTTACGTCTGAATCCAAACGCATGACGACCCTTCATACCCTCGGGGACGGCCGGGTCGCATACGCAAAAGGCGCGCCGGAGGTCGTTCTCGAATCCTGCTCCCGGCAGCTCACGAGCCAAGGCGAGGTGACCCTCGAAGAGGTCGATCGGAAGGCGATTCTCGACGCGGTTCGAGAGATGGCCGGCGAAGCCCTACGCGTGCTCGCCGTCGCGAAGAAGGGGAACGCGACGATCGAGGATGCAGAGCGCAACATGACGTTCCTCGGCCTGGTCGGGATGATCGATCCGCCTCGTCCTGAGGCACAGTCTGCGGTCGCCCAGTGCAACCGAGCCGGCATCCGGGTGATCATGATCACCGGGGATCACCCGCTCACCGCTCAGGCGATCGCGCGAGAAATCGGCCTCGTTCATACCGGGCGTGCAGCCACCGGCGCCGAGCTCGAAGACCTGTCCGACGAGGAGCTGGCGCAGGAGGTCGAAAGCATCGAGGTGTACGCGCGCGTGTCACCGGCGCACAAGCTTCGAGTCGTCACCGCGCTTCAGCATCGAGGCCACACCGTCGCCATGACGGGCGACGGTGTGAACGATGCGCCCGCGCTCAAGAAAGCGGACATCGGCGTGGCGATGGGTATCACCGGCACGGACGTGAGCAAGGAAGCCTCCGCGATGACGCTTCTCGACGACAACTTCGCGTCCATCGTAGCGGCCGTGGAGGAAGGAAGGGGGATCTTCGAAAACGTCAAGAAGTACCTGATGTACCTTCTGTCGGCGAACATCGGAGAGATCGGACTCGTCGCCGGCGCGACGCTGGTCGGTCTGCCGCTTCCTCTAACCGCAGTGCAGATCCTCTATGTGAATCTCGCCACCGACGGCCTCCCCGCGTTGGCGCTCGCCGTCGACCCTCCCGAGGACGATCTCATGGAGCAGGCCCCGCGCAACACCAACTCCGGGGTGTTCACCCGGTCGGTCGTGACGCTGATGCTGGTCGGGGGAGGGTGGTCGACCGTGGCCAATCTCACGCTCTTCACCTGGGCGCTGGAGTCTGGGCGCAGCGTCACTCTGGCCATGTCGATGACGTTCGTCTCGTTGGTGCTCCTCGAGTTCGTCAAAGCGTACAACTTCAGGTCCGACCGGCACTCCATATTCCGTCGGCCATTCGCCAACAAATGGCTGAACCTGGCGATCCTCTGGGAGGTCGTGCTCCTCGTGTTCATCTTGTCGTTCGAGCCGCTGCATGAGGCGTTTGGCACCAGCCCGCTGTCGCGAACCGACTGGCTCATGGCTGGCGTTCCCGCCCTGAGCTTGACCCCGGTCCTCGAACTGACGAAGTGGATCGTGTCCAGGCGTCCACACTCGTCTCCATGAGAGCGCCGGAGAACGGCGATGGCAGAACCGCCTGACTGTGGTAGAGCTTCCCACATGGAAAAGAGTGCTCCTATCGCCGACTTCATGACGCCGATGCCCCATACCGTGGGCAGCGAGCAGACGATCACGTTTGCGCAGAAAATGATGCGGAAGTACGACATTCGCCACTTGCCTGTGCTCCACGGCGGGGAGCTCTACGGCATCGTCAGCGATCGCGACCTCGGCATGATTGCCGGCCTCAACGAAGTGAATCCCGACGAGACGACGGTCGAAGAAGCGATGACGCAAGAGGCCTACACGGTGGCCAAAGACGCCGCGATGTTCGATGTGCTCCGCGAGATGCTCGAGCACAAGTACGGCTCGGCCGTCGTCGTGGAGGGCATCAAGATCATCGGCATCCTCACGACGCACGACGCCCTGCAGCTCCTGGTCGACAACTTCCCGAACGTCTAGCGCCGAGCGTCAGTCGCCGACGCCGAGCTCGTCGATGACCTTGGTCAAGAGGGGCGGGTCGTCGGTCATGATGCCGTCGACGCCGAGCGCAATCAGATCGCGCATCTCTTGCTCGTCGTTGATCGTCCAAACGTGGACGTACATGTCGAGCTCGTGCGCTCGGGGGACGAAGCCCGGGTGTAGGACGTCGACAATGCGGTCGCCGACATCGAACTGCGTGGGCACCTGCAGAAACTCGGCGGGAGGCTCGTACTCCGGGTCGAGGTCATCAAAGGCTTTGCCCCAAAATACCAGTGTCTCGTTCACACCGGTATTGGTGGCGATCTCGGGTGCGGCTGCTCGGAGCTCGGCTAGGACGTCATCGGAGAACTGGGAGCCGATCATCTTATCCTCGACACCGCTATCCCGCAGCGTCTGGACGAAGTTGTCGACGATCGATGGGCTCTCCTGCTTGATCTCGATGATGAACGCGACGTCCGGGTAGCGGTCGAAAACCTCTTGCAGAGTGGGAACGACCAGACCCATGCCGCGGTAGGGATACGTCTCGCCGTCATCCGGGGTGAACTCGTAGCCCGCGTCGCATTCGCGAATCTCCGCAAACGTCATCTCTTTGATCAGGCCCGTGCAGTCGGTGGTGCGATCGACCTCGTCATCGTGCATCACCACCAAAGCGCCGTCGCTCGTTTCCCCGACGTCGAGCTCCAGGATGTCGGCACCGTCTTCGAGAGCCTGGTCGTACGCGAGTAAGGTGTGCTCCGGCCGAATACGGCGTCCGCCGCGGTGCGCGATGTTGAGCACCTTGTCGCAGCGGAGCATCGCCTGCGGGGTCGTGCATTTGGGCTCGGTGCCACCACTGCCCGCCATGCCACCACTGCCGCCCGCGCCACCCATGCCGCCCGCGCCACCCGTGCCGGCTGTTCCGCCCGTGCCGCTGTCACTGCTGCTGCCGCAGCCAGCGGTCACGACGATCATACTGAGAATTAAGAGAAGCTTGTTCATGGTCACCTCGCCTGAGCGGCCTGTTTAGCAGGATCAGCCCGGGCTGTCGCATCGGCCTTGTCGTCGCCGCTCGCGCCTGGCACCTTCTCGGCCGTGTCGAGTCGAACTGAGTACACGTTTTGTCGCATCTGTGAGGCCACTTGCGGCCTTCGAGCGACCATCGAAGGAGACCGCGTCGTCGCTCTCGAGCCCGATCGCGAGCACGTAGCCAGCAAGGGCTACTCTTGCATCAAGGGCCTTCGCTATCACGAGATCCATCATTCGCCGGACAGGCTCCGGGTGCCGTTGAAACGGGTCGGCGACCGCTTCGAGGAGATCACTTGGGCGCAAGCCCTCAAAGAGATCGGCGAGAAGACGCGGCAGCTCGTGAAGGACCACGGCGGCGACTCGGTGTCCGCCTATCTCGGCAACCCAATTTCGTTCAGTCTGCTGCCGCCCATTCTGACCGCCGCCTTCTTGCAGGGGCTCGGCTCGCGCAACCTGTTTCAAACCGGTTCGCAGGACTGCAACAACAAGTTCGCCGCGGCCGAGCGACTCTATGGCTTTCCGTTCATTCAGCCGTTCCCGGATATCGACAAGACGAAGTGTCTCATCATCATCGGATCGAACCCGGCGGTGTCTCGTGGCAGCTTCGTTCAGCTTCCGGATCCAGTTCGCCGCCTCAAGGCGATCGAGACGCGGGGCGGCCGCGTGTTTCACGTCAACCCTCGGCGCACCGAGACAGCCAAGCAGCTGGGCACTCAGGTCTTCATTCGTCCGGACACCGACGTCTACTTCCTGCTGAGCTTTCTGAACGAGGTCCTGTGCCGGGGCGGTGCGGATGCGGACCGCGTCAGGCGCTACATGCGGGGTTTCGAAGCGCTTCGAAAGGTCGCAGAGCCATGGCCGCCGGAGCGGACCGCCGAGATCACGGGCGTTTCCGCCGACACGCTTCGTTCGATGGTCGGCACGTACCTCGAAGCCGGGGGCGCGGCCCTTCATCTGTCGACCGGCGTCAACCAGGGCAGCCACGGAACGCTCGCCTTTTGGATTCAGGAGGCGATCAACGCGATCACGGGCAACCTCGATCGACCCGGTGGCACCATCGTCGGTCACGGCTTCATCAAGGACTTCCCGAAGCTCGCGCGCAAGGGCGGCCACACGATGCGCAAAGACCTCTCCCGCGTCGGCCGGCTTCCTTCCGTGGCGGATACGTTTCCTGCCGGCTTGATGGCAGACGAGATTCTCACGCCGGGCAAAGGGCAGGTTCGAGCGCTCTTCTGCCTTTCGGGAAATCCCTTGCTGACGGTGCCCAACACGAACGGCCGGCTCGAGGTGGCGCTCAAGGCGCTCGAGCTCCTCGTCGTCATCGACATCTTCCGTAACGAGACCGCGAATCATGCCCACTACATTCTCCCGGGCACGAGCGCGTTCCAGCGGCCGGACTTGCCCTTCGTGTTCCAATCGTTGATGGGCGTGCAGCCGATTCCGTACGCGCAGTACACGGACGAGCTGGTCCCGCTGGATGGAGAGCAGCGGGACGAGACGATGATCCTATTGCAGCTCGCGCGCGCGTGCGGGTCGACGCTCTTCGGTTCTGGTGCTGCAAACGGGTTCATCGGCGCGTGGCTGGGGCTCGGCAGAGTGCCTCTGCTCGGTCGGTGGCTTGGGCTGACACCCAAACGCTTTCTGGGGTTGATGGCCCGGGCCTTCCGCCTGGGCTCGCTCGACAGCCTGAGGAAGGAACCGCACGGACGGTTGCTCCATCCCTACGAGGGCGGTGACTTCCTCGGAGAGCGCGTCGTGACCGACGATGGATTGATCGACCTCGCACCCGAGGACCTCGTGGCTGCTGCGAAGCGGCTCGAAGGCGTCTTCAAGACTGAGCTCGCGAAGCGCAACAAGCTGAAGCTGATCAGCAAGCGCGAGCAGCACAGCCACAACAGCTGGCTTCATAATCATCCGCGGTTCGTCGAGGGGAAGCGGTCGACGAACTACCTCTACATGAACCCTGAGGACGCCGCGAGGGTCGGCGTCGAACAGGGAGCGATGGTCGAGGTCCGGAGCAGTGTCGCCAGCGTCAAGCTACCGGTGCAGCTCACCGACGAGATGATGGTGGGTGCAGTCGCGCTTCCACACGGATGGGGACACGAGGACGCTGACGGTCTGAGCGTCGCGAGCAAGACCACCGGGGTGAACGTGAACCTGCTCGCTGCGGATGGGCCGGAAGACCTCGAGTACTTCTCGGGGATGGCCAAGCTCAATGGAATTTGGGTGGATGTGACCCCGGCAGACTGAGGATTGTAAAAGTTCTGTCACCATACCCCCGATCTCTCGTAACCGGCTGTCGGGTCTGCCATACAACGAGCAGTCCGTGATGATTAAGCGCTTGATCGGAGAGGCGTTCCTGAAGGTCGCCGGTTGGAAAGTAGAAGGCGAACGGCCGGCCCTGGATCGGTACGTCATCATCGCCGCACCGCATACGTCCAACTGGGACATGCCGTTCATGCTCGCGTTCGCGTTCATCTACGACATGCCGGTGAAGTGGATGGGAAAGCACACCCTGTTCAAGGAGCCGTATGGCACCTTCTTCAAGTGGCTTGGGGGCATGCCGATCATCCGTCACCGTCCCGGCGGTGTCGTTGGCCAGATGATCGACGCGTTCGAGGAGAACGAGTCGTTGATCCTGATGGTGCCCGCCGAGGGAACGCGCGCGCACGTCGACTACTGGAAGTCTGGCTTCTATCGGATCGCCTGTGGTGCGGACGTCCCGGTCGTTCTTTCGTATCTCGACTTCGGCAAGAAGGTCGGTGGCATCGGCCCAGCCCTGAAGATGACCGGTGACGTTAGCGCCGACATGGACAGGATTCGCGCGTTCTACGCGGGCATGCAGGGGCACAAGCCCGAGAACGTCGGCGTGATTCGGCTGAGGGAAGAAGACGTCGAAGAGGTCGTCGCGCAAGACGCCGATCGGCCTGAAGACATCGAGCGGCTCGCCGGTAATCTGTAACCTTTCGGCGCTTCGGACATCCTTTACATCGACCAGCCGATGGAGGAAGGTCGTGGCTTGCTTGCGCCTAACGCGCGAGCCCGTCTGAAAGGCCCAGGAATGAGCACCGACAAGGCCCTCTGGTTGAAGGTCCTCGATACCGATGAGCTTGCCGAAGGCAGGGTCAAGCCTGTCACCTGCAAACATCGCACACTCTGCCTGACGCATTTCGAGGGGCAGTACGCGGCGCTCGACAACAAGTGTCCCCACCAGGGTGGGCCGCTTGCCGAGGGCTCCATCGAAAAGGGCCTGCTCCGCTGCCCGTGGCACGGTTGGGACTTCCATCCGCTCACTGGAAAGCCCCCGGGCGATTTCGACGATGGCGTCGAGACCTTCCCGGTCGAGGTGCGCGAAGACGGTGTCTACGTCGCCTTTCCTCAGGAGGAGGCTCACGTCCGGACGTCGAGCGACGTCATGGTCGAAACTCTCGTCAACTGGGGCGTGAAGTGGGTCTGGGGGATGGTGGGGCATTCGAATCTCGGCTTTGCAGACGCGATGCGCCGCCAAGAGCAGAAGGGCGCGCTCGGGTACTTCGGGATCCGCCACGAGGGCGCTGCGTCGTTTGCGGCCTCTGCGTACGGCAAGCTCACGGGTAGGCCCGCGGCCTGCTTCTCGATCGCCGGGCCCGGCGCCACCAACATGCTGACGGGTCTTTGGGACGCCCATGTCGACCGTGCGCCGGCACTGGCTCTCACGGGACAGGTGCCGACCAAGCTGATCGGTCGAGGTGCGTTTCAAGAGGTCGACCTCGCTGCGGCATACGGTGGCGTTGCCACGTACACGGCGGTTCCCGCCAAGGACTCCAACTTCGCCGAGATCGCCAGCCTTGCGTGCAAACACGCGATCGTCGAGCGCGGCGTCTCGCACCTGGTGCTGCCCGACGACGTGCAAGTCGTCGAAGCAAAAGACACGGACGCAGGCTCGCCCGACGGCCGTGTGCCGTTGCCCCAGATCGCACCTCCTGCCGAGGCTCTCAGCGAGGCCATAGAAAAGATCGCCGGGGCCAAACGGCCCGTGATCGTCGTGGGTCATGGTGCACGTTTCCAGATGGAACCGGTCATCGCTCTTGCAGAGCAGCTGCACGCCCCTGTGCTGACGACCTTCAAGGCCAAGGGGCTCATCCCCGACGATCATCCGCTCGGCTGTGGGGTGCTCGGCCGGAGCGGGACGCCGGTGGCCAGCTGGTTCATGAACGAGTCCGACTTGCTGATCGTCTTCGGCGCGAGCTTCAGCAATCACACGGGGATCACGAGCTACAAGCCCATCGTCCAAGTCGACTACGACCCGATGACCCTGGGCCGCTTCCACTCCGTCACCGTTCCGGTGTGGGGGGAGATCGGAGTAACCGCTGCGTTGCTGAAGGCGCGACTCGGGTCAACCAACGCCGAAGACCAGCGTTCCGACGTAAAGGAGCGTTGGCGCATTTGGCGCGAGGAGAAGAAGAAGCGCCTCGCGGAAGGCGAAGGCGCCGGCGTGCATTCGGCCGCGATTTTCGCCGCTCTCACCAATGCCGCGCCCGACGATGCGATTCTCGCCGTCGATGTAGGCAACAACACCTATTCGTTCGGTCGTTACTTCGAGTGCAAGCGCCAGTCGGTGCTGATGAGTGGCTATCTTGGCTCGATCGGCTTCGGGTACCCAGCGGCGATGGGGGCATGGGCCGCCACGCAGGAAGACGACCCACGCTTCAGCGGTCGCAAGGTGATCGCAGTGACCGGCGACGGTGGCTTTGCGCAGTACATGGCCGAGTACACGACTGCCGTGAAGTACGGCATGAACATCACCCACGTGCTCCTCAACAACAGCGAGCTCGGGAAAATCAGCAAAGAGCAGCGAAGCGCGGACTACGACGTCTGGCAGACTTCGCTTCACAACCCGAGCTTCGCCGAATACGCCGAGCTTTGCGGTGTGCTCGGAATCCGCGTGACGTCTCCCGATGAGCTCGAAGGCGCCCTCGCCGAAGCGCTTGCACATGAGGGGCCGGCCACCGTCGAGATCCTCGCAGACTCATCCTTGATATGAAGTTGGAGACAAGATGACCACCACCCAGATCCGAACACAGAACAAAGTCCCCGTTGCGAAATGGAGCGAGCTCGTCGATCGTGAGCCGAGCTACGCCCTGGTTGCCGAGGTCGACTTGGTTGTGATTCGGTACGATGATGAAGTCTCGGTCTTGTACGGGCGTTGTCTGCACCGAGGCGCGCTGATGGCCGACGGCCGGGTCCAGGGCGACAACTTGATCTGCGGGCTGCACGGCTGGGACTATCGTTGCGATACGGGCGTGAGTGCGTACAACAACGAGGAAGCTCTCCATAAGTTCCGCGCGTGGGTCGACTCCGAGTCCGATGCAGTGCTGGTCGACGAGTCCGAGATTCGCGCATGGGCGGAAGACTCGCCGCAACCCTATGACCGTGACACGTACCTCGGCCTCTACGCAGACGTGCACGGAGCGCCCGAGGAGCCTTTCAACAATCACATTCAAGAGCTCGCCCGCAATGGCCTGAAGAACGTGGGTCACGACGGTCCTGTGTCGGCCATGGGCGTGCCGCGTCAGCAGCTTCCCTCCTGGGATGATGTGTTGGTTCTGACGGCCCAGTTGGCCAAGAAGCCCTTGCTGGGCGAAGTGCCGGTCGGGACGGAAGTCGTGATCGGGCCCAACGCCGACAAGCCGCTGCGCTTGGAAATTCCGTTGTTCGTCAGCGACATGAGCTTCGGCGCGCTGAGCCGTGAGGCCAAGATCGCGCTCTCGAAGGGCGCCGAGCTTGCGGGTACGGGGATTTGCTCGGGGGAGGGCGGCATGCTTCCCGACGAGCAGGCCAATAATGGGCGCTACTTTTACGAGCTTGCTTCCGGGCGCTTTGGGTGGAGCCTCGAGAAGGTGAAGAAGTGTCAGGCGTTTCACTTCAAGGCGGGTCAAGGCGCCAAGACAGGCACCGGTGGCCATCTTCCGGGCAAGAAGGTGAGCGAGGAAATCGCCAAGGTGCGCGGCCTTCAGCCGGGCCAGGATGCGATCAGCCCAGCGACCTTTCCCGACCTAGACAGCGCCGACGACTTCGGGCGTGTGGCCGACGAGGTGCGCGAAGCGACCGGCGGGATCCCGATTGGTTTCAAACTGAGCGCGCAACACATCGAGAACGACATCCACTTTGCGCTCGAAGCAAGTGCTGACTACATCATCCTCGATGGACGCGGCGGCGCGACGGGAGCCGCCCCGAACATCTTCAAGGACAACATCTCGGTGCCGACCATGGTCGCACTCGCCCGCGCGCGGCGGCACCTCGACGACCGTGGGCGCTCCGACGTGACCTTGGTGATCACGGGTGGTCTTCGTACCGAAAGCGATTTCGTGAAGGCCTTGGCGCTCGGTGCCGATGCCATTGCCGTTTCGAATGCCCCGCTTCAAGCGATCGGCTGCCTCGGGATGCGCGCTTGCCATACGAACAACTGTCCGGTCGGCATTGCGACGCAGCGCGACCATCTGCGGGCCCGGCTCGAAGTCGACAAATCTGCGAAGCGCCTGGGCAACTACTTCGACGCTACGGTCGAGCTCATGAAGGTGTTGGCGCGGGCGTGCGGTCATCACCATCTTCGCGAGCTCAGCGTCCACGATCTCACTACCTGGAATGCCGACATCGCGAAGCTCACCGGCATTCAGTACGCCGGCGTGGAGGCTCCTTGAGTTGGCGGTCGCTTGGAGCGGTCTTGCCTGGGCAGCTCTCCGGGGCGCGGCTCGAGCTCCACTTCGCGGCCCAGCTCGTCAGCGCCCCAGGCACGAGCCTGTTGACACCCGAAGCTGACTACGGGCACAGCAATCTCGGTTGGGATCCGGCTCTTGGTGTGTTGGCTGGTCGCGGTGTTGGCAAGGCTTCACTGCGTGCCGCGCTGGTCTTCGAAAGCCTCGAGCTTGCGGTGCTCGAAGGCGGCCTCGAGCGCGCCTCCCATTCACTCGTCGGGTCCACGATGCAGGAGGGATTGGCATGGCTCGCCAAGCGTCTCGCCAATGACCCGGGCCGCCTCGCCCTTCCGGTGCACGACATGCCCGAGCATCCAATCGGAGCCGGGGCGTCATTCTCAGAGGCCTCGGCTGACGCGCGCACGGAGCTGGCGGCGTGGTTCGCGAATGCAACCTGGGCTATTCAAGCTGCGGTTGCAGAGGATTTGCGTGCGTCGAGCGTGCGCTGCTGGCCCCATCACTTCGACGTGGCGAGCTTGATCACCCTCGACGAGGGCGCGAACGCCGAAGAGGCGCGGAGCATCGGGGTGGGGTTCTCCCCGGGGGACGGCTCCTACGACCAACCCTACTTCTACGTGACGCCATGGCCGTATCCTTCGGACGATGCCTTGCCCGCGCTTTCGGGAGGTGCCAACTGGCACACCGAAGGATGGACCGGCGCAGTGCTCAGCGCAGAGCAGGTGATTTCCAAGCCGGCCTCGCGGCAGCCCGCCGTGGTGCTCGATGCGCTTGGTAGCGCAATCACCGCGTGCCGATCGCTTCTCCGAAACTAGCGGCCGAGCAGCAGCACGCTGATACCCGCCGCGATGGCGATGACCTGAGGCCAACCGGGTAGCGCAGGGCGGTCGTGTTCGTGTGCCCAGTCGTGCGTCACGACGTGCAAGAGAAGGCCGCTCACGACGGCTTCGATCCAAGGCTCGCCCCCCGTCCAGCTCCCGAGCGAGGTCTGTTGCGCAAGCACCACCCCGAGCGCCCCGACGGCAGCCAAGCCCAGCGCGCGCCGGATGCCACTTGCGCGCCCGTGCGCCGCGGTAAACGCCAGGGTGATCAGCGCCGTCACCGGCACGGAGTGCGCCGCGATCGCGGTAAGCGTGTCTCCATGATGGTGGCCTGCGTGTGCTTCGCCGGTGAACGTTCCGAGCGCGACCCCATCGCCTAGCTTGTGGAGCATCAGGCCCCAGTAGCTGAGCTCGAGCCCTTTGGTCGAGGAGTGATCGTGCTCCGGGTCTTCATGCCCGGCGCGCTCAATCAACCAAGGGGCAACGAAGGCGGCGGCCACTGCGAGCAAGACCTGAGGCCCTGCACCGCTGATGGCATCCGGGATGAGCCTCCCAACGACGACCGCGACTGCCGATACGACCGCGAACGTTCGAATGGCGTCGAGCCAGCGTCCGCGCCCGGGCGCGACGAGCCCCAGCACGGCGCCTGCAGCGACGGATCCAACGACGATGGTGATTGGCCAAAGCACCGAGTCGGCTTACCACACTCGGAGGGGTTCAGGCTCTGCTAGATGCTGAGGGATTCCGCCTCTTGGGCGGCGTCCTTGGCGCGCTGTTCCTGGGCACAGGTCGGGCAGACCATCGCTTCTTTGGCGATTTCGTAACCCGCGCCGCCCGGATCATCCTGAAACTTCGACCGGCGGCCGGAGCCTGCCCGCTGTGCTTTGCCACGGCTCGGGTATTCGGTGGGACGACGCTCGGTCACCACCTTCGTCGCCCGCTCTCCGGGGCGCGACACTCGATTGCAAAGCTGACATCGGTACATTCAGGAACTCCTAGTTGCGAGAACGGGCGGTCTGTCACATTGGCCGAGAGCCGGCAAGTCGAGCGTCAGGCGTCCAAGAGTCGCGCGACTTGGGGGGCGGCGTAGGTCAGGACGCCGTCCGCGCCGGCCCGCTTGAAGCACACCATGCTCTCGAGAATGACCTTTTCCCAATCGAGCCAGCCCCGGTCGGCGGCGCCGCGGAGCATCGCGTACTCGCCGCTCACCTGGTACGCGAAGGTCGGGAGCCCGAAGGCCTGCTTCACGCGGCGGAGGATGTCGAGGTAGGGCATGCCGGGCTTCACCATCACCATGTCCGCGCCTTCGGCGACGTCGAGCGCGACCTCACGAATGGCCTCATCGCTGTTGGCCGGGTTCATTTGATAGGTGCGCTTGTCGGCGGTGCCGAGGCTCTGCGCCGAGCCGACAGCGTCACGGAAGGGGCCGTAGAAGGCCGAGGCGTACTTGGCCGAGTAGGCCAGGAGGCTCACGCCGTCGAGGCCTTCGTCGTCGAGCGCTTTTCGGATGGCGGCGACTCGGCCGTCCATCATGTCGCTAGGCGCGATGACGTCGCAGCCGGCCTGCGCCTGTACGAACGCCTGCTGGCAGAGAACTTCGACCGTCTCGTCGTTGAGGATCTTGCCGTCTCGAACGATGCCGTCTTGGCCGTGGGTCGTGTACGGGTCGAGGGCGACATCGCAGATGACGCCGATATCGTCGTACTTCTCCTTGATGGCCCGAACCGTGCGGCAGGCGAGGTTGTCCGAGTTGGTGGCTTCCTTGCCGTCCTCGGACTTGAGCTCTTGCGGCGTGACGGGGAAGATGGCGACTGCCGGAATGCCCAGCGCCTTTGCCTCGCCGACCGCTTCGACGACGAGGTCGATGCTCAAGCGGTCGACACCGGGCATCGACGGAACCGGGGTACGCGCGGCCGACCCCTGTTGCACGAACATCGGCCAGATCAAATCATCGGGGGTGACGTTAGACTCGCGGGTGAGCCGTCGGACCCATTCCTCGGCGCGATTGCGCCGCATTCGTGTGCCTGGAAACTGTGATCGACCGTTCTCTGCCATGGATGCGGGGAGCCTAGCATGGGGCTCGCTAGGGAAACGAGCGAAAGAGCGACGGCAGCCTAAGGCTGCCGTCGCCGTTGGAACGGGCGGCCGTTCCCTCGTTTCTTTCGCTACCAAGCCGTACCAACGCGAGCTAGTCGCAAGTTCCTTGCGAAGGCAGCCCCGAGCACCGATCAAACCCCGGCGTGCAGTCGTTTTCACAACGGCATGCGACGCAGGGAGCAGAGTCGGGAACGGTGCAACCCGCGGTTGCGCAGTTCACGGCGCTGCATGTGACGCTCTCGCCGTAGCAATCGCTACACGCCTGCGTGAGCATCCCGCCAGTCGCTTCCTCGATCACACCCTTCTGGCACTCGACGACGCAATCCGAGAGAGCCTGAATCGTCTCGTCCGGGCAGTTCGCTCCACCGCAGATGAGCACTGCCTGGGCTTCTGGTCCGCAGCCGGGGTTGCTCGGCACCGCTTGCGGGTTTCCGAACACACAATCGCTCGCGATCTGCGAGGCAGCTTCCGGGCCCGTCAGGGTCTCCGTGGCGGTTTCGTATTCCAGAGCTTCGTACACGGCCGCGTCGTCGGCGTTCGTGCATTCGTCTTCCCCTGCACCGCCGCCACCGGTGGAGCCGCCCCCACCCGTGGAGCCCCCGGAACCTGCCGATCCACCCGTGCCGCTACCGCCTCCGTCGCCGGTCGAATCACTACACCCAATCAACGGCATGGCGCTCAGCGCCAGCATACACACCAATCCAAATCCGTAACGCATGACAACCTCCTAATCGCCCGATGATAAGGTCGGCAGGCTGCAATTCGCTAGAAGTATTCGTTTCGTCGCCAGTGCAACGCGTGCCCGACGGGGTTCTATCGGTGGGTTGCGAGCCAGGAGACCCTCTGGCGGAACACGCACGCCCGGGAGAGGCGGCATCGTCCGCCAGCGCTCTTACCCTGCGAAACGCGGGGCGTCAGGATGCGCGCCACTTCGCATGGCGGTATCATTCAGGTGTGAGGGTCTTGATAGTGGCTTTGACGCTCTTCGTGTCGGCGTGTTCGACGACGATGACGGGGCGCCGGCAGCTCACCTTGATCAACGAGGACAAGATGGATGCGATGGGCATCGCGGCGTTCTCGAGTCTGAAGTCCCAGGCCAAGCTCAGCCAAGATCCAGGGGTCAGCGAGTACGTCGTCTGCATTGCCCGTACGATTCTCGAAGTCATCCCGGCCGAGTATCAGCCGGACGATGGACGCTGGGAGGTGCTCGTCTTCGAGGACAACACACCAAACGCGTTCGCGCTTCCCGGCGGCAAAATCGGGGTGCATTCTGGGATGCTCGAAGTTGCGACGACGCCGGGTCAGCTTGCCGCGGTCATCGGGCACGAGGTCTCACACGTGCTCCTCCGTCACGGCAACGAGCGCATGTCGCAATCGATTCTGGCGGACGCCACCGTGAACGCAGCATCCGTCGCAGCGGGGGCGGCGGTTCCTCAGTATCAGGACATGATCGTCGGGGGACTCGGCGTCGGGGCGCAGTTCGGGGTCCTGCTGCCGTTTAGCCGCAAGCACGAGAGCGAAGCCGACTACGTTGGGCAGATGTTCATGTCGCAAGCCGGATTCTATCCCGCCGAAGCCATCACCCTGTGGCAGCACATGGCGCAGCAGAGCGGCGAGGCGCCGAAGCAGTGGCAGTCGACGCACCCTTCGGACGAGACCCGGATCGAGAAGCTGCAGGCGAACCTGCCGGCGGCGATGCAGGCGTACGAGGACGCGAGAGCGGCCGGCAAAGATCCCACATGCGAGCCGCCGCCCGACGAGTGGATCGCGCCCGAAGCGCTGCCCTGAGTCTCAGGCGTGCTTCTTCACGAAGCCCGCGACGGCCTGCCCGATCTCGGCTGGTGAGTCTTCTTGGATGAAGTGGAGGCCCTTGACCGTGATCTCTTCTTGGTTGGGCCAGCCCCGCGCGAACTCCCGCTGAGCGCCGATCAATACGATCCCCGGATCCGCGTTGACGAAGAGCTTCGGCAGCGAGTCGCTCTGAGCGAGCCACTCGGCGTAGGCGCTGACGATGTCGTGGACATCTTTCGGCTCACCTCCGATGGGGATTTGCCGAGGCCAAGTCAGGGTCGGTCGCCGGGACTCCCCCGGCTTCGTGTACCGGGAGCCGTAGCGTTTCGTTTCCTCCTCGCTCAGCGGCCGCATGATCGAGGTCGGCAGGATGCGCTCGACGAAGACATTCTTGGTGAGCACGATCTCTTCGCCGGCAGGCGAGCGCATCGCTTGGAAGATCTTGCGCGCGGGTTCGGCCCATTCCT
>Ga0316198_10000463_pt1 | contig 21313 bp, 17 predicted proteins | sample OudBieAanoxic_MG_FD_204935 | JGI IMG/M metagenome (GOLD analysis project Ga0316198, IMG submission 204935) | Coastal sediment microbial communities from Oude Bieten Haven, Netherlands - site A anoxic | ecosystem: Environmental > Aquatic > Marine > Coastal > Sediment | place: Netherlands...
CGAGGCGCTTTGCGGCCTCGAGGTCACGGTCGAAGGCGACGCGATCGTCGACATCAAACCCGACAACGACCACGTCGCCACCCGCGGCTACGCTTGTCTCAAGGGGCTCAAGCAACACAAGATGTACGGCACGCCCGATCGCTTGTTGTACCCGAGCGAGCGGATCGACGGGGAGCTCCGACGCGTGAGTTGGGACGACGCCTTGTCGAGCATCGGTGGCAAGGTTCGCGACCTGATCGACAACCATGGGCCCGACAGCATCGCGATGTACGTGGGCACGGCGGCGGGGTTCGGCGTGTTGCACCCGGTGTTCGCGGCGGGCTTCATGCAAGGTGTGGGGTCGACGAGCATGTTTGCCTCGGCCACGCAGGACTGCGCGAACAAGTTCGCCGTCGCCCGCCAGGTATACGGGTTTCCTTTTACCCAGCCGTTTCCGGATCTCGAGAACATCGAGTGCTTGATCATCGTCGGCGCCAACCCGGCGATCTCGAAATGGAGCTTCTTGCAGGTGTCGAATCCCATTCGACGCCTCAAAGAGATCGAGGGCCGGGGCGCGAAGATCTTCATCGTCGACCCGCGCAGGACCGAAACAGCAAAGGTCGCCGGCGAGCACGTGTTCATTCGGCCGAACACCGATGTATTCTTCTATCTGTCGTTCCTTCACGAGCTGCTCGCGACGACGACGATCGATCGCGACCACGTGGATCAGTACATGACCGGGTTCGAAGAACTTTGCGCGGTGGCCGAGGCATGGCCGCCCGAACGAACCGCCGAGGTCACCCAGATTCCCGCCAATACGCTCCGCGCGATGGTGCGGGCGTACCGCGAAGCCGACGGGGCGGCGCTCTACTGCTCGACCGGCGTCAACATGGGTACGAACGGTTCGATCGCCTTCTGGCTGCAAGAAGCGATCAACGCGATCTCGGGCAACCTCGACCGCAAGGGCGGCACGATCGTCAGCACGGGCGTCATCGACTTCGCCGCGTTTGGGAAGAAGACTGGGGTTCTCCTTCAGCAGAACGAGAGTCGCATCGGAGGCTTCAAGTCGGTCAACGATGCCCTGCCAGGCGGGATCCTCGCCGACGAGATCTTCACGCCCGGCGACCGGCAGATCAAGGCGCTCTTCGTCACCGGCGGCAACCCTTTGCTCACGATGGCGAACTCGGAGCGCCTCCGCGACGCATTCAAGGAGCTCGAGCTGCTCGTCGTGCTCGACATTCAGCCAAGCGAAACCGCGTCCGTCGCAACGCACGTGCTTCCGTGCACATCACCGTTCCAGCGCCCAGACCTCCCGTTCGTGTTTCCGCTGATGCTGGGGCTTCAGTCGAAGCCGTACCTTCAGGCAACGCGCGCGATCGTCCCGCCCGAGGGCGAGCAGCGTGACGAGGCCACGATCTACGTCGACATCGCCAAGGCGAGCGGCGTGAATCTCTGGGGCTCAGCGGTGGCGCAGCGCGCGATGGAGGCGGCGAAGGGGCTGAGCTCCCTCGGCCGAGGCGACAAGCAACCTTCCATTCCGCAGGAGCTTCTGCTCTCGGGTCTGCTGCGCGCCACCAAGCAGGGAAGCTTCAAGAAGCTCTTGGAAGAGCAGCACGGCCGGCTACGGCCGGAACACCAGCCGGGGAGCTTCCTCGGAAAGCGCATCATCCACGAAGACGTGAAGATGCACCTGGCGCCGGACGTGCTCCTCGAACAGACGAACAAGCTCGAGGCGGACTTCGAGTTCGAACGCGCTACCAAGACGAAGCTGAAGCTGATCACCAAGCGCGCCATCACGACCCACAACTCCTGGACGCACAACATCGAGGACTTCGTCTCTGGGGAGCGCTCGACGAACCACCTGTACATGCACCCCGACGACGCCGCTCGCGTTGGAATCGAAGACGGAAACCTCGCGGACGTGTCGAGCGAGACCAACACGGTGCGCGTTCCCGTGAAGCTTCTGTCCGACCTGATGCCGGGGACCGTCGCCCTTCCCCATGGCTGGGGTCACCAGGACAGCAAGATGGGGGTCGCGAGCAAGACGACCGGCGTCAACGTGAACTTGCTGGCCGCCGACGGCCCCGACAAACTCGAGCGTGTCTCAGGCATGGCCCATTTGACGGGGATCCTGGTCGACGTTCGCTTGGCGACAGGCGCTCTCAACCCGAATCACTGGTCCGGAATTGGGCGCGAAGCGCGCTAGAAGACGGCCCGAAACGAGAGGTTCGGGAACCAAATCGCGGCCGTATAGGTGATTTCACAGGGCTCCGAGGGAACCCCGACGCGCTCTCGACACGCCGACCTGGGCGGCGCTGCCTCCGAGTCGATCTGCTGAGCATCACGCGCTTGGGTCACGTTGATCCATTCGAACGAGACTCGCATGCGACGGCCGGGCTTGGCCCACTCGTAAGCGACCATCAGGTCGAGCCGAGTGAACCAAGGCACGCGTTGCAGGTACTGCTGAACGACACCGTTTTCGTCAAGCCACAACCAACCCTCGGCACGGCCGGACCTCGATAACACTCGCGCCGAGAGAATCAGACCGAACTTCGCCTGCCAGGCGAGCGCAGCGTTCACCACGTGCCTCACGTCGTAAGAAGGCGTGTAGTCGAACGTTTGCGGAGCGACGCCGAGAAATGGATCGAACGTCGCGCTTGCGGTCAGATCGCTGAACCCCAAGGTGTAGCTGGCGAGCGCGGAGACACCGAGATCGAATGGACGTTGCAACAAGAGCTCGAGCCCATAGCTCTTGCCGTCGGCGGCGTCGTCTAGGGCCCCGACAGGCAGGCCGATCAAGTTGGAGCTGTCGTTGATCTCCGGGTTGGTGAAGATGTCGACGAAGCGGAGATCTCTGTAGAGGTTCAGGTAGCCTCTGGTTTCGAACGTAATGTCATGCGGCAGGAAGAAGCGGACGCCACCCTCGGTTTGGTTGGCCCGTTGAAGCCCTGCCTCGAGTGGGACGTCGCCTAGCCCGGGAAGCGGAATGGCGAACGTGGCGGGCCGGTACCCGAGACCCCAGCCGAAAAAGATGTCAGCGACGTCCTTCGCGTGGAACGTGACGCGCGTGCGTGGGCTCACGCCCGCATCCCGATAGCCGCCCGTATTCCAGACGTCCACGCGCAGACCGAGCGACACGTCTAGCCACGAAAGCGCAGAGATGTTCGAGTCGACGAAAGCGCCTCCGATGATGCGCCGATTCTCTTGCTCCAGGAAGTCCTCGTCGCAGGGCGTAGAGATGTTTTGGACGCCTCCTACGCATTGTACGGGGCCGAACAGCGCCGACATCTCCCCGCCGATGCGGAGCTGCGCCTTGGGGGCGCCAAAGATGGCCCAGAACCGAGGTCCGAAACGGTGGAGGTTTGCGCGTGCGTCGGCGACGGCCAGTCCCGACGCGTCCTCGACTTCGGAGAAGTCATAGCCGTAGAGCATCGTGCCCACGAAGTCCCAGCGCTTGACGCGCCCGACGAAGCGGGCATCGAAACGGTGAAACTGAAGATCGAACGCCAGCCTCTCGTCAGGATCGCTGGCGTCGAACACCGAGCGGTCGCGGCCCCCGAGCGCCACGACCTCAAAGCGGGAACGAGGGCTCATGTCCACGCCAGTGCGGTACTGGTAGTCCCAGAAGTCCACGTCGGCGTCCACGTCGATGGCGCCGAGGATGAGGTTCGGAAAGCCGTAGCGTCCAGCAAAGGTCATCGACCCTTCCTTGGGCATCGGGACGTTCAGCAGCGCGGAGACATCGATCAACCGCAGGTCGGCCTCACCGTGCACGCGGTCGTTCTCGAACCTGCGCGCGCGAGCGGAGACGACGCCCCCAGTCGCGCCGCCGTAGCGCGCCGGTGCGACACCAGAGAAGAGCTCGATGCCCCCGATGAGACCTGACTGTATCGTCGCTGGCCCCAACGCCGAGTGAAACAGCAGCGGGATAGCGATGTCATCGTAGAGGTAGGAGGTGCCAGAGGGCGGGGCACCGCGCACGTACACGTAGGGCTGACCGTTGGCGACCGGGACGGTCCCAGGCATGAGAGCGAGCGTTCGAAAGGGTTCCCCCAACGTGCCCGGGATGTTCCTGATCCCCTCGAGCTCGAGCTTGATTGGAACCTGTACGCGCGCGTCGACCTCGGCCGTCTCCGAGAAGACCAGCTCCTTTTCCAGCCGTGCCGCTGAGGGCTCCAGGACCGTCTCCGAAGGCGGCTCGTCGACCGCGGGCTCGCGCACCTTCAAATCGACGGCAACTTGTGAGGGGACAGGATGTCCATCGCGCGTCGCGGGCGCGAACTCGGCGCGCCGCATCGCATCGACGACGAGATCACAGAGCAAACGCCCAGCATCACAACTTTCGACGATGCCGCTTCCATCGGGGTCGATGCGAACCTGCACCCGTACGACTCCCCCTTCGGGCACGTCGACGCCAGCCGGGACTTCGATGCCGGGCAAGGACTTCACGCGGGGCGCGACGAGATCCTGCGCGCGCGCGGTTCCGCCGAGGACGAGCAATCCCAAGCATAGGCAAAGCGCAAAGCGCATGACCCCTTGTATCATCCCCGCGATTGCCTTGCTTGACGCGCTGTGCAGGCAGGGCTAGTTCTTGCCCCTCTTCGCGGGAGTAACTCAGTGGTAGAGTTCCTGCTTCCCAAGCAGGTTGTCGCGGGTTCGAATCCCGTCTCCCGCTCTATCTGCATCCGACCGGCTCGCGAGCACGTGCGTCACGACCGTTTCTCGGATGTTGCAACTCTTGGCGATCAGCGCGATCCTCGGTTCATGGCTCGCGCTCTGTTGTTTTCGCTCTTGCTCGTCGTTGGCTTGGCCGCTTGTTCGCAGGAGAGTGAGCCGTCGGAGATCACACCTACGATGTCGCATACCTTCGAGGCCGTTTCGATCGATGTCGGCGAGGAGGTCACTGGGGTTTGTCAGAGTTGGACGCTTGGCAACGAGGAGCCGCTTTTCGTCTCCAAAGTACGTCAGCGGAACGACGGCGCTTGGCATCACTCGAACTGGTACTTCGTCCCGGAACACGTCTACCCCGGCCCCGATGGAACCTGGGATTGCGATGAGCGTGGCTTTGGTGACGTCTCCTCGGGCCTCGCCGGAGGCGTCTTCTTCGCGCAGTCGACGCAGACGCTCACGGAGATCCAGGCCTTTCAAGAAGGCGCCGTGCTGGAAATCCCACCGCACCACAAGATTGTGGGCGGCGTGCACCTCGTGAACATCTCGGCAGGCCCGCTCGACAGCGCGCTGAGTTTCGACATCGAAACGGTGCCCGAGGAAGACGTGAAAATCCGGCTGCGCCCGATCAGCTTTACCAATACCGCGCTCGACATCGAGCCCCAGGCGGAATCGCGGTTTGAAATGACCTGCAACCTCGGCGAGCAGTTTGAAAGCGTCCTCGGAGCCCCGGCCGAGTACAACATCTACTACGTGCTGGCCCACTACCACGAGTGGGGGAACTACTTCCGGCTGAGCTTCGTCGACGACGACGACAGCGAGCGTACCGTCTTCGAGCTCCAGAACTCGGTCGGCGAGCCCTTGGGTACGACGATCGATCCGCCGATGAGCTCGCAGGGAGCAGCGCGCCTTCGGGTCGAATGCGGCTACCTCAACAACACGGACCGGCGTCTGCAGTACGGGCTCGGCGGCCAAGAGATGTGCGTGTTCCTGGCGTACACCGACGCAGACCTGATCATCGGCGCAACCTCCGGGGCCAACACAGCCAAGGGTCAGGATCGGGACGGCATCTACATGAACGAGACGAGCTGCGGTCCTGTTCTCGCGGTGCCTGCGCCTTAGCAACATCAGACCTTGCGCAACGCGAGTCTGGGTGGATAGTGTTTCCCGGGATGGAACGGAACCTAGAAGCGGCGATCGACGTGGTGGAGGCAGCGTACGATCTTGAAATCGGCGCGGCCGAGTGGCTTCCCAACCTGATTGCAGCCGGCGAGCCGCTCTTCGATATGGGCATGGGTTGCTTTGGCACCATCGCGGCGGGACGTTCCGTCGGAGGGGTTCCGCTCCTGACTCAAATCGAGGCGAGCCGGGGCGCCGAAGAGCTGCCAACGCGCATCATCGAGGCCACCATGGAAGCCGGACCTGAGCCAGTGGTCAAAGCGAGCCGGGCGGTGCAGGGCAAGATGCATCTCTTGTCGGACCTTCCCGATCTCTGGGGGGACTCTTACGAGGCCATCAAGCGCCGGGTTGGCTGCCAAGACATCCTGTCGATGACTGCGGTGGACCCGGACGGCCACGGCGTTCACATCGGCATTCCCTCGAAGAGCGCATTGTCACTCGATCGGCGCCAGCGAGAGTACTGGCAGATGCTGCACGTCCACCTGGCGACCGGTCATCGCCTGAGACGCGGCTTGGGCCAGGAGGGCGATGCTACCGGCGTGCCATTGACCGACATCCCACTCGCTGGCGAAGCCCTGATCGACCCGACCCGCTTCATGGTCGCCCACGCGACAGGCGAAGCGCAGCACAGAGGGGCGGCCAATGCCATGCGCGAAGCGGCACGTATGCTCGATAAGGCGCGTGGCCCGTTACGGAGGAAAGACCCCAACGAGGCCCTTCGCCTGTGGAAAGGACTCGTTCTAGGGAAATGGACACTGGTCGACTGGTTCGACAGTGACGGCAGGCGCTTCGTCCTGGCCAAGCAGAACGCCCCGCGCATCAAGGACCCACGCGGCCTCACCGAACGCGAAGCCCAAGTCGCAACCTACGCCGCGCTCGGGGAGACGAGCAAGATCATCGGATACCGGCTCGGGCTCTCTGCTTCCTATGTCTCTCGTCTGCTCCAGACCTCGATGCGAAAGCTTGGGGTGAAGACGCAGGCACAGCTCGTGGAGAAGATGCGATGGGTTCAGTCGGCCAGACCTCCCGCTGCCTAGCTGTGCGAACAGCGTTTGTATTGAACTTTTACGTTCTCACAACCAGCCGTGCCCTGAACAATTACGTATGGACCTCTTGGTGGGAACGTCCGATCATCTGGCTTCCTGTGGGCTGCTGTGCGTCAAGCATCAATGGTGACGGCCGACGGAGAGGCGCCACATTGGATCGCGTTGGCTCGGCAATCATTGATTTCACGGAGGCCGCCTATGACCTCGAGCTCGGCGACGAGGCCTGGTTGCCCACCGTCTTGGCGCGCGGCCTCCCGGTACTCGATCAGGGGCTCGGCGTCGCGTGCATGGACTACGACCTCCCTCCGGGCGGCGGCCCGGTCGAGTTGCGAGGCATCCACATCGGCTCGGGTCCGAAGGACTTCGCCGAACGGCACCTCCGGGCGCTCGAAACCACACCCCCCGAAGTGCTCCGGCAGCAGGTCCGCCCGGGCGGGGCGGGCACTGCATCGGGCACCTGCGGAGACGACCCCAGCCAGCTCGCGCACTACACGTCCCATGTCGACTACTGCAAGGACCTGCTCTTCATCACTGCGGTCGATGGCCGCGGCGTCGGAGCGGCGGTGGTCGCGCCGCTCCCTGAGGTGACCTCGTTGTCGCCTCAGGAAGCGCAGCGTTGGCAAATGCTCGGTGCGCACCTGGAGGCAGGTCACCGCCTCCGGCGGGGGCTGGCTGGAAGAGAAGCAGCAAATGAGCCGACGACGTCGAGCCTCCCGCACCGCGCCGAGGCGATCTTCGATCCGAACAGCTTCCGCATCACAGATGCCGTGGGAAGCGCCCAGGGAGGCACGGCCACCAAGAGGCTTCGAGAAGCGGCGATCGCGGTCGACCGCGCGCGCGGAAGCATGCGAAAGACCGACCCCGAAAAAGCGCTCCAGATCTGGAAGGCCTTGGTGCGCGGACGCTGGTCGACCGTCGACTGGTTCGACACCGATGGCAGGCGGTTCGTGCTCGCGATCCCGAACTCCCCCGACGTCACGGACCCGCGCGGGCTCACCGAGCGGGAAGGCCAAGTGGTTTCGTATGCTGCCTTCGGCCAGACGAACAAGATGATCGCCTACCGCCTGGGCCTTTCGAAGTCGCGGATCTCTCTGCTGCTTCGGAGCGCCATGCGAAAGATGGGCGCCAAGACGCGGGCGCACTTGGTTCAACGGGTCCGGGAGTTCGACGGCTTGACCTAGCGCTGGTGTTGTCCACCGCACGAAACGGCCGACGAAGGCCGTGGGCGTGTGTAGGACCAACGCCCACCTTGGCAATTCCCGGTTGAAGCTGGTACTCCTTGCCGTTCCCCTCTCTCGGCTGGACCGGAGCGGAGCCCCCCCCAATGCATGCAGTGAGTCTTCGAGTTTCTCTCGTCGCCGGTGCGCTGATCGCACTCGTCGGCTGTTACACCAACAACGCCGGTCTCCTCGACCTCGACGCGGGCGTCGGAGGGATCGACCCGATCGGCCCTGGCCCTGACGGCGGAACCGGTGACTCCGAAGGCGACGGCGGAACGGGCGGAACGGCCGGTGTCGGCGGCGTGGGCGGTGGCGCGGGCGGCGCGGGCGGCTCGGGTGGAAAAGGCGCAACCGGTGGCGCGGGCGGAGATCCACTGACTGGCGAATGGCAGCCACCCGAAATCATCGAGGAGCACGCAGGCACCGGCCTCAACCCTCACGTGGCGATCGGCGCCAACGGCGAAGCGGTCGCGGTCTGGGTGCAGTTCAATCTCGGCGCCTACAACGTGAGGGCCAACCACTACGCGAGCGGCGACGGATGGGAAGGTGACACCTGGATCGGATCGACCGACGGCAATACGATGGACCTCGACGAGACCTCGCAGCCGTACGTCGTCGTCGACCCGGACGGCGTCGCCACGGCGGCGTGGGGTGATTTTGCCGACCCGGTTCTGCGAGGCGTAGTGTCGCGTCGCTACGAATCGGCAAGCGGCTGGGGAGGCATCTGGCCGGTCTACGAAGGGACTTCCACGGCCGGCGACCCGCGCCTTTCTGTCGACGACACGGGCAATGTGATGGCCGTTTTCGCCACTGGAACGGGCGCCTGGGCGAACTACTTTCAGACCACCGGTGGTTGGGGCGACGCCGAGATCATCGACAACGAGCCGGGACAGCCCACCAACCTCGGGGTCGCGCTGTACCCCGAGGGCGACGGTTGGACGACGTGGAGCCAAACGCCCAACGGCTTGGCGATCGACATCTTTGGCAACCGATTCACGTCGGGCGCGGGCTGGGGTGACGCCGCCAGAGTCGAAGACAACACGACGGGCAACGCCTTTGAGCCGGACCTCGCGGTATCGGCAACGGGCGATGCCGTGTTCGTATGGCAGCAGACGGCCGGCCTTCGCTACAACATCTGGGCGAGCACCTGGGACGCCGCCGCAGGCGAGCTCACCGCGGCGGAGCGCGTAGATATTTCGCTGAGTGCCTCCTCCCCCGCCGTGGCAATGGACGCCCAGGGACGCGCAACCGCAGTGTGGATTCAGTCGGGGCCGACAGACCTCCAGGTTGCTGCCGCCCGATACTCCGCCGAAATTGGCTGGGGCGAGCCGGTCGTCCTCTCCGAGGGTGACATTCGGGGCGAGCCGCGGGTGGCGATGGACGCCGTCGGAAACGCCGTCGTCGCTTACGCTCAAAAGGCGGAGTTCGAAAGCCTGGTCGATGCCTGGGCGCAGATGTACAGCGGGGGCGAATGGTTGGATCCCGTCCGCCTCGGGGTAGACGAGTTTACCGGACCGGCCATCCAACCAAGCGTCGCCATGGATCCGAGCGGGAACGCTGTGGTCGTTTGGCGGGAGGGGCCCGATATCTGGGCCTCCGTCTTCGAGTAGGGTTCGATGAAGCGGGTGTTGGTCACGGGGGCTGCAAAGGGCATCGGCGCAGCGATCGCGCGACTCTGCCTCGAAGCGGGGCATGGGGTCGTCGCTGTCGACGTGGACGAGGACGGGCTCGCACGGCTTCGCGATTCGCTGCCCGCAATCCAGACCGCGGCTCTCGACGTTCGGGACCTCGATGCATGGGAGCGGATCGCCTCTGCGGTCGAGTCGGAGGGCGGCGCGATCGACGTGCTGGTCAACAACGCGGGCGTGTGTCTGCCGGGCCCTTGCGACCAAGTGTCTGCGGAGGACGACCGGTTGACGGTGGAGGTAAACCTGCTCGGCGTCATGAACGGAGTCCGAACGTTTCTTCCGCGCTTCCTCGGGCGCGGAAAAGGACATGTGATCAACGTGGCCAGCATGGCGGCCTTCGCACCAGCGCCGGACCTCGCTTCGTACTGCGCGACCAAGCACGCGGTTCGCGCCTACACGCATAGTTGCGCGCTAGACCATCGGCACGCACCGGTGCACTGGACCCTGGCGTGCCCCAGCGCCGTCGATACTCCGATGCTCGAGGGGATGCGCAAGAAGCGCGCTGGAGCGGTGGTCTTCACGGAGAAGCCGATGCCGCCGGAGCGCATCGCCCGCGCGATCGTGGACGCCATTCAGTCGCCCACGCGCGAAGTGCTCGTACCAAGGGGCCGCGGAAGGCTGATTCGGTTACTCGGTCTGTTTCCGGGCCTGCTCTCTCGGGGCATGGATGACGCCGAGCGCAAGGGCTTGGCGGCCCTCGACGACTGAGAGGGCTCAGCCGCGGACGCCGGATCGGCGGCGCCCGAACGAGTCGATGATGGCGCGCAGCACTTCCCGCCTCGCAATGATGCCCACCACGCGGTTCTCGTCGACCACCGGAAACCAGCGAAACGAGGTTGCGATGAACAGCATCGCCACGTCGAACAAGCTCGCATCGACGTCGACCGTCTGCACATGGCGATTCATGTGGTCGACGACACGGCCGCCACTCTCTCCGTGATAGCCAGCGACGACCACCGCTTGGAGGAACTCGCTCTCGGTGAGCACGCCGAGGAGGGTTCCATGGTCATCGATGACCGGAGCGCCAGGGAGCCGCTGGTCGACCAAGACCCGAACCGCATCGAGGAGTCGACGCTCAGGTTTGAACACGAGAGGCTTGGTGACCATGATATCCCGCACTCGCAGATCTGTGAGGCTCATGCGCTGCGCCTCCTCGGGCAGTCACCCTCGCTATCAGCCGAGCGTCCGCATGCACCGCAGCCGCTGGGGTTGTTGAGCCCGCCGCAGGTTCCGCGGATGCCGCCGCGTCCGGCCAATACGCCGACGCTGAGGCCGCCGAGCGCGAGCGCAAACACCACAAAGCTGAGCAGGTAAATCACCATGGTCATCTAACTTCCGAAGTCGTCGAACATGACGTTCTCCTCGGGAACACCGAGGTTGGTGAGCATCCTCTGGACCGCAGCGATCATCAAGGGTGGACCGCACATGTAGTATTCGCAATCCTCCGGCGCCGGATGTTGGCTGAGGTATTGCTCGTACGCGACCGAGTGGATGAAGCCAACAGGTCCGTCCCAGTCATCATCCGCTCTGGGTGCAGACAGCGCCGCCGTGTAGGTGAAGTTTGGATGTTCCGCGGCGAGGCGTTGAAACTCTTCGTGATAGAAGAGGTCGCGCTTGCTCCGAACGCCGAACCAAAACGAGATCTTCCGGTCGGTGTTGATGCGAAGGAGCTGGTCGAGGATATGCGAACGCATCGGCGCCATCCCAGTGCCACCTCCGATGAAGACCATCTCGTTCTTCGTCTCTCTCGCGTAGAACTCGCCATACGGTCCGGCGATCGTCGCTGTGTCGCCGGGCTTGAGGTTGAAGAGGTACGACGAGACGACCCCAGGCGGCGCGCTGTCCCCCGCACTTGGCGGGGGTAACGCGATACCGATGTTGAGGAGAATGATGCCCTTCTCTTCGGGGTAGTTGGCCATCGAATAGGCGCGGGTGGTGGGAACCTTCGTGCCCCCGACGTAGCGCCAGAGCTGGAGCCGATCCCACTCGTCGCGGTACTCCGACTCGATGTCGAAGTCGGAGAAGCTTGCGCGGAACGGCGGGCACATCACCTGAATGTAGCCGCCGGCGCGGAAGGGCACCTCTTCACCTTCGGGGAGCTCGAGCACGATCTCCTTGATGAAGGTGCTCACGCCTTGCGTGGAGCGGACCGTGCACTCCCACTCCTGAACGCCGAAGACCTCCTCGGGAATCCAGATGCGAAGATCGTCCCGAACCGCGACTTGGCAGGACAGCCGAACGTGCTGCGCGGCTTCAAGCGGGCCGATCAGCGACTCCTCGGTAGGGAGTAGCGGGCCGCCACCTTCGGTCACCTTGACTCGGCATTGGCCGCAGGTGCCCTTGCCGCCGCAACCTGCCGGCAGATGAAGCCCTGCATTGGCGAGCGCCTCGAGCAGCTTGGAGCCCGCGGCGACCACGAGCTCTCGGTCGTCGTTGACCACCAAGGCAACGCTCCCGGTCTCGACGAGTCTCGAGCGGGCGGCGAGGATAATTGCCGAGAGCAAGACGACTACGCCGGTGAACACCCCAACAGCCAGGACGATGTGCAAAGCCATCCGCATGACCCCCTAGAGCTGAACCCCGGCGAAGGCCATGAAGCCGAGCGACATCAGGCCGACGATGATGAAGGTGATCCCGAGTCCCTGAAGGCCAAGCGGCACGTCGCTGTACTTGAGCTTCTCCCGAATGCCCGCCAAGCCGACGAGCGCGAGCGCCCAACCAAAGCCACTGCCGACGGAGAAGACCACACTCTCGGTGATGGTGTAGTCGCGCTGCACGGCGAACAGGGTTCCGCCGAGGATCGCGCAGTTCACGGTGATGAGCGGCAAGTAGATTCCGAGCGCGTGGAAGAGGCGCGGAAAGTATTTGTCGAGGACCATCTCGAGAATCTGAACCATGGCCGCGATGACGCCGATGTACGTCACCAGCCCCAGGAAGCTGAGGTCGACGTCCGGGAGCCCGGCCCAAGCAAGCGCGCCCTCTTCGAGTACGTATTCGTAGAGCAGTGCGTTGGCTGTCACGGTGATGAACTGGACGACGATGACCGCTGCGCCGAGGCCGAACGCGGTCTCGATCTTCTTCGACACCGCGAGAAAAGTGCACATCCCGAGAAAGAACGAGAGCGCCAGGTTCTCGACGAAAACCGCCTTGATGAAGAGCTCGATGTACTGACCGCTCATCAGTGCGCCTCCGTTCGGTGCACCTCGTGGATGCGGTACTCCTGCTCCTCCACTTGCTCTGCTTTCCACGTCCGGACGGCCCAAATGATGAGCCCGATCACGAAGAACGCACTCGGCGGAAGCAGCATCATCCCGTTTGGGATGTACCAACCGCCGTCGGCTACGTTCGGGAGAATTGTGTAGCCGAGGAGCGTGCCCTTTCCGAGCAGCTCGCGGCAGGTGGCCACGAGAATCAGGATTACGCTGTAGCCAAGACCATTGCCGAGACCGTCGAGGAAGCTCAGGCCTATCGGGTTCTTCGACCCGAAGCTCTCGGTGCGACCAAGCACGATGCAGTTGGTGATGATGAGGCCGACGAAGACTGAAAGCTCTCGGCTCGTTTCGTACGCAAACGCTTTGAGAGATTCGTCGACGACGATGACGAGCGAGGCGATGATCGTCATCTGTACGATGATGCGAATGCTTCCGGGCAGCACCTTGCGGATGGCGCTCACCGACGCGTTCGCAAGCGAGGCCACTACGGTGAGCGCTACGCACATGTACAACGACGGAAGAAGCGACGTGGTGACGGCCAACGCGGAGCAAATGCCGAGCACGTGCAGCGTGACGGGGTTGTCGTCGACGATCGGGTCGAGCAGGGCCCGCTTTGCTGGTGAGTCGCTCATGACTCTTCTCCTCGAATGTTTCGGAGGAACGGCCCGTAGCCGTGGTCCCCGAGCCAGTAACGGATGAGGTTGGTGACACCGTTACCGGTGAGGGTCGCGCCCGATACGCCGTCGACGCGATAGTCGGAGAGCGGGTCGTCAGCTGTGGCGCGACCCTTGAAGACCTCGAGGCGAAGCGCGCCTTCCTCGTCGTAGACCCGCTTGCCAGGCCATCGAGCGCGCCAGGCCGCTTTCGTCACGAAGTCGCCGATGCCTGCCGTCTCCGCGTGCGCGTAGAACACGATGTCCGCGACGGTGTTGCCGTCGGGCTCGAGCGCAAGGAAGCCGTACAAGGTCGACCAAAGGCCGTATCCCGACACGGGTAAGATGATTCGCGTGACCTCGCCGTCCTCGCGCACGAGGTAGATCCGGGCTCGCTTCGCGCGGCGGCCGACTCGCGCGACGTCGAGCTCTGCGGGGACCTCGATGCTGAGCTCCGGGTCTCTTTTGGCGCGAACCGGATCGAAGGTCTCCGGATCGACGTCGTCGACGTAGGCGCCTGTTTCCAAATCCACGACACGCGCCTCGATGGCCGCGAACAGCGCGTTCACGTCGGCACCCGGCTCCATGAGGCCGGCGACTTCGAGGATGTTTTTCCGAACGTCGAGAAGGGCGTTGGCGACCTGCAGCGGCTTGAGCACCACCGCCGCGGACGCAACCAGCGAGGAGCAAACGAGGCTCACGAAGAACGCGACCAGTAGCGTCCGCGGGACGCTCTCTCGCTTGACGGGCTGTTTGCGGACCTCAGGCACTTCGCCTCAACCTCCGGTTGATGTTGGCACGCGTGACGAAGTAGTCGATTGTCGGCGCGAAGATGTTGGCAAACAAGATTGCCAGCATGATGCCCTCGGGGAAGGCCAGGTTCACGACGCGGATGATGACCGTGAGCGCGCCGACGAGGACCCCGAACACCCAACGGCCTGAATTGGTGACGCACGCCGTGACGGGGTCGGTGGCCATGAAGACCGTGCCAAAGGCAAACCCTCCGAGGACGAGGTGCCATTGCCAGCTCATCGCGAACATCGGGTTGGTGTCGGAGCCGGCAGCGTTGAAGATCAACGCTGTGGCGACGGTCCCGATCAACACGCCAGCGATGATGCGCCAGGACGCCACGCCGGTGTAGATGATGAAGATGCCACCCAGCAAACACGCCAACGCGGAGGTCTCTCCGAGCGAGCCCTGGATGGGACCAAAGAAGGCGTCCATCCAGGTGACACCGCTATCGAGGATGCCGTCGACTCCGCTCTCCGCGCCGATCGCGAGTGGCGTGGCGCCTGTGATCACGTCGACTGGGGGCACCCATACGGACTCGCCAGACATCTCGACGGGGTAGGCGAAGTAGAGGAACGCGCGCCCGGCGAGAGCCGGGTTCATGAAGTTCTTGCCCGTCCCGCCGAACACTTCTTTGGCGATGACGACGCCAAACGAGATCCCGAGCGCAACCTGCCAGAGCGGCGTGGTCGCGGGCAGCGTGAGGGCGTAAAGGATCGAGGTGACGAAGAAGCCCTCATTGACCTCGTGATTCCGAATGCCGGCAAACAGGACCTCCCAGAATCCGCCGGCCATCAGCGTCACCACGTAGATCGGGAGAAAGTAGAGGAGCCCGTAAAACGTCGCCGCACCGACGTTGCTCGGGTCGTGCCCGAGGCCGATCGCGGCCATCACCGCCCCGCGCCAGTCGCCGGGGGCGTTCAGACCGAGCTCCGCCATGGCGAGGTTCGCCTGATAGCCGGTGTTCCACATCCCGACGAGCGCGCACGGCAGCACGCCGACCACGACCAGCCCCATGACCCGCTTGAGATTGATCGCATCTCGGACGTGGGGCGCGCGCCGCGACACGTCCGATGGCGAGTAGAGCAGCGTGTCGAGCATCTCGAAGATCGCCTGATAGTTCTCGAGGCGGGAGCCCTTGCGGAACTGAGGCTCGAGCTTGTCCAAGAGATTTCGAAGGGAACGCATCAGCCGTTCTTCTCGATCAGTTTGAGGGCTTCTCTCAAGAACGAGCCGTAGTCGTACTTGCTGCAGCACACGAACGAACAGAGCGCGAGGTCCTCCTCTTCGAGCTCGAGGCAGCCGAGCGCCTTGGCCGATTCGGTGTCCTGTACGATGAGCGCTTTGAGCAGGGGGACGGGCAGGATGTCGAGCGGCATGACGCGTTCGAAGTTGCCGATTGGCACCATCGCGCGGGGGCTGCCTTGCTGAGAGGTCGTGAGCGCGAATCGGTAGCTTCGCGGACGGAGGGCGGCGGCGAACGCACGAATCGCCGAGAACTTACCGAAGCCCGGCGCGATCCAATCGAGGAAATGACGGGACGTGTCCTCCTGAAGGACACTGAGCTGGATGTCGTAGGGCCCGAGGTACCGCGCCCTACCCGCAGCACGCCGGCCTCCGAGGATCGAGCCGGAGATCACGCGACAGGGCACTGGCTCGATCTCGCCGTCGAGCAAGTCTTGCGTGCTGGCGCCAACCCGGGTGCGAAGCAACCGCGGCCGCCGCACGAGCGGGCCGCCGAGTGAGATCACGCGCTCGGTGTGAATCCTACCCGTCGTGAAGAGAACGCCGATGGCAATGACGTCTTGGTAGTGCAGGTACCAGACGGACTTGCTCTCGCTCACGGGGTCCAGGAAATGGATGTGCGTTCCAACGAGCCCCGCGGGATGCGGGCCGTCGAACACGGCATGCCGCACGTGTTCGATCGGCGGAAGCAGGAGACTCGGGCCTGGCGCTTGGCAGACGTGCACGTCCCCGTCCGTCAGGCGGCTGATCACCGCCAAGCCATTCCGAAACTCCTCAGCGCGTTCCGCAATCACGATGGAGGGGTCCGGCGCCAACGGGTTGGTGTCCATCGCCGTGACGAAGATCGAATGCGGAGAGGCGTCTGCCTGGGGCACCTTGCCGAACGGACGCGTGCGAAACGAGGTCCACCCTCCGGAGCGGAGCAGCACCTCCCGAACGGCGTCGCGATCGAGCTTCGCCAAGGCTTCGGGTGCGTGGGCGCCAAACGTCTCCTCGTCTTCGCCATCGACACGGATCACGATCGACTGCAACGCTCGACGATCGCCGCGGTGAATCGCCACGACCTCCCCGCACCCAGGTGAGGTGAACATCACCTCGGGATTGTTCTTGTCGACCAGCAGCGGCTGGCCAAGAACGACACGACCGCCGACCTCGACAGCGAGGCGCGGGCGAAGGCCGCGAAAGTCGCGTGCGACCAGGGCTACCCAGTCCACCGAGGCGGCGTCGTAAATTCGCTGCTCCGGCTCGCCCGCGATCGGGATGTTCAACCCTTTTCGGACACGGACGTGCATCGCAGAACAGCGAGACTACCAATCCGGCTGCACGCGGCCAACCCCGAACAGCGGTTATCGTGTAAGCTCCAGCGATGGTCGACTCGTCGGTTGTCTCCCGCATCGTTCACGAGTCTTACGAGCGCTCGGAGCCGTTGATGCCCACCGGCAGGTGGTGGGAAGAGCTCGACCAAGACTTCTCGCGACGCCCTGAGGCCTTCGACTTGGCTCGCGCGGATCGCTTGCAGATCGGCGCGGCCGCAGGATTCGACCACCTCGTCAGGGCGATCTTCGCCTCCATGGTGGGCGCGACCGCCATTCCGTTTGGCTTCAATCCGATCGAGCTCCGAAGGTCGATGCGAAGCGTCGGTCTTTACGCCGACATGGCCGAATCGGGTGATCCGACCCGCTTCTTCAAGCAGCCTCCCTCAGGCGTCCGGGTGCGAACGAAGCGCGGGCGCTGGTTCCCGCGTTTCGAGCCAGAAGATGGGATCTGCGAGGTGCTGCGCTTCGACAGCCCCTTCCAACCCGTACACCCCGACCAGCACAAGCCCTATCTCCGCCACGACGAGAATCGCGTCGCCTACGCGCGCCTGGTGCGCCACCGCGACGGCCCGCGACCCACCATCGTGGCGATTCATGGCTTCACAGCAGAAGGCTATCTCATCAACGAGTGGTTCTTCGCGCTCCCGTGGTTCTACCGAATGGGCTGCGACATCGCGCTCTTCACGCTGCCTTTCCACGGGCCGCGGCAAACCCGCTTCTCTCCGTTCTCGGGGCACGGGTTCTTCGCGGGCGGCTCGTCCCGATTCAACGAAGCGGTGGCGCAGTCGGTATTCGATTTTCGAATTCTGCTCGATTGGCTTCAGCGCGAACAAGGCGTCGAGCAGGTCGGCGTGACCGGTCTCAGCTTGGGCGGATTCATCTCGGCGATGCTCGCAAGCGTCGAAGACAAGCTCGCGTTTGCCTTACCCAACGTGCCCATCATCAGCGTGGCCGACCTGGTATTGGAGTGGCAGCCAATCGGCACGCTGATGCGCGCGGCGCTGGCAGCGTCGGGACTCGGCCCCACCGATGCACGCCGCCTCGTCGCCGCCAGTTGCCCCCTCACCTACCCGCCGGTTCTTCCACCCGAACGGCTCATGATCGTCGGTGGCGCGGGAGACCGCCTCGCGCCTCCGAAGCATTCGAGGATTCTGTGGGACCATTGGAACCGTTGCCGGATCTATTGGTTCCCGGGTAGCCACAGCATCCATCTCGATCGCGGCAATTATCTGACGGAGATGGCCCGCTTCATGGTGGGTCTCGGATTCCTGCGACCAGGGGTCGCGTTGTGATTCCGGTGTCCAACCTCGACGCGGCGATGCTCTATGCCGAAACGCCCGAGATGCCCATGCACACGATGGGCATCTTGATCTTCGAGGCGGAGGAGCTTCAGCCCGACCCGGGGAGCGAGCTGTCCCGGTTCGAGATGACCAGGCGCGTGTTTTCCGATCGGATTCATCTCATTCCCCCGTTTCGACGGAGAATTGTCCAAGGGCCCCTCCAGATCGGCGATCCCCATTGGATCGAAGACCCCGCCTTCGATCTCGATCGTCACCTCGTCCACACCTCGCTCCCCGCACCGGGCGGGATGCGCGAGCTCTGCGACCTGGTCGGAACGTTTGCTGGAAGCTGCCTCGACCGTGATCGCCCACTGTGGAAGGTGATGCTCGTCGAAGGTCTCGAGGGCGACAGGCTCGCACTCATCATGAAGATCCATCATGCCGCGATGGACGGCGGCCGAGCAGCCGCGATCGCGGGCGAGCTCCTCGACACGACCCGGGAAGGGCAAGCGTTCCCACCCCCGGCCGAGCCGTGGATTCCCGACAGGGAACCAAGCGTCCCCTGGCTGGCGGCCGATACGATTCGCACATTGCTGGGCAAGCCGCGCCGCGCGATCGAGGCAGCCACCAAGGTCACTTCGGCGGTGCGGGCTCGCGGAGCTTCCGAGGCTCGAGAAGTATCCGACGACGCCGAGAAGACCAAGGCCCCCTTGTTCGAGTCGCCGGTGACTCCATTCAACCACGCCCTGACGCCCGATCGCTCGGTTGCGCTCGCCGATGTTCCCTTCGAAGACGTGAAGGCCATCAAACGTGCGTTCGACGTCACGGTGAACGATGTCGTGCTGGCATCGTGCACCGCCAGCCTGCGAGCCTGGCTGGCACGGCACGGAGGGCTCCCCGATCGCTCGTTGGTCGCGACGGTACCCGTCTCGGTGCGTCACGAGGGAGATGCCGCGGCCAACCGCGTCTCTGTGATCCGCGTTCACCTGCCAATCCATCTCGCCGACCCGGTCGAGCGACTCCTGGCGATTCACGAAGAGACCGATCGTATGAAAAAGAGGCACCGCGGCGGCGGCGGTGGCGGAGACGTCCTCAAGAACTTCGCCGACATCCTGACGAACGTCACGGTGCCATGGATGATGACCCAAGCGATGAGCCTGTTCTCCTCGCAGCACCTGGCTGATCGACTTCCGCCCCTTTGGAACCTGGTCATCTCGAACATCGCCGGCCCGCCCGTTCCGCTTTACACGACTGGCGCGAGACTCACGCACCTCTTTCCCCTGGGGCCAGTCCAACAGGGCGCCGGCCTCAACATCACCGTGATGAGCGCGATCGACCGCTTGTGCTTCGGCGCGCTGGCCTGCACGGACTTGGTCCCAGACGTGGAGGAAATCGGCGCAGGCTTCGTCAGTGAGGTCGCGACTCTCAAGGCTCGGATCAACGTGGCTTCGTCCTCACGCGACTAGCACGGCGATTGCTCGTACAGGTATCCGAGAACGTCTTCGCGGGAAAGGATGCCAATGACTCGCGTCCCGTCGAGCACCGGGAGCCGACCGATGTTGTGGGTCTGCATCTGTTGGAGGGCGTCTCGGAGCGGCGCGTCCGGGCCAACGCTCAGCGCCGGGTGTGACATGCAGCTCTTCACGGCAAGATCGCCGCGACCTTCACGCTTTGCCCGTTCGACGTCGCGTCGGGAAATCACACCGACCAACTGCCCGTCCTCCACGACGGGCGCGCCGGTGTGCCCCCACTCCTGCAGCGAGCTTGCGAGCTCGGCAAGCGGCGTATCCGGACCGACCGTTCGAACGGGGCTCGACATCAAGTCGCGTACGAACTGAGGCTCGCCGCAACAGCGATCGACGCCCTCGTGAAGGCGGCTCACGACCTCCTCGAGTGACATGGCGCGAACGGAAGCCGAGCCGGCGCCGGCGTGGCCTCCCCCACCAAGTCCCTCGAGGATCGCGCCAATCGGCATGGTGTTCGCTTCCGCGCGACCGACGATGCTCGTCTTGCCATTGGGAAGGCGGTACACGCAAAAGAGACCGTCGTGAGGCAGGATGCGAAAGGCCTCGGTCGACACCCGCGCGAGGCTCGCGGGGGGCCCCTCCGTCTCGACCGCGGAAATCCCGATCGAGGCGCCAAAGCGAGGCAAACCCTGTACACCATCGATCAGGCGAACCAGCAGATCGCGTTCCAGTCCGTCGAGCGGAGGCCGCAAGAAGCGCTGTAGAAGCCCCGGCTGGGCGCCGTGCCCGAGGAGCCAAGCAAGGGCCATCGCATCCCGCGAGCTCGTGCGCGCGTACGCGAGCGACCCGGTGTCTTCGTGAATGCCGAGCGAGAAAAGCGTCGCCTCTTGACCGTCGATTTCGATGCCGCGCGTTCGGAGCTGCTCCACCAGCAACGTGGTTACCGAGCCGACGGGTTGTACGTGCTCTTCGTCTGCATGGAGGTCGTCGGTAGACGCTGGATGATGATCCCAGACGATGACGCGCACACTTCGCGGATCATCGACAGCGCGCTGGATCACCGACTCTACGTGCGCGAGACGCCGGCGCTTCCGCACGTCGGTCACAGCGAGCAGATCGACCTCCGTCAAGTCGAGGTCTTGACAACGCTGTGTGCGAAACCGATCGCTGTGAAGCGTCAGGTATTGATGAACGTTGGAGGCGAAGCCCCCGCTCAGGCCGATGACCGCGCCAGGCAAGAGCTTCTGAAGCGCCACACAGGAGGCCAGCCCGTCGAAGTCGGTGGTCTCATGTGAGGTGATGAGCTTCACGCCGTTTCCAAGGTCTCCTGAACCGCGCGGAGCACGTCGACGTAGCTCACGATGCCAAGCAGATCACCGGTATCGAGATCGCAGACGGGAATGGCACCGATGCGATGGGTGAGCATCAGCTCGACGACCTCTCGAACGTTGGTCTCCGGATCGACACGAATCGGATCGGTGTTCATGAAGTTGCCGATGTTCGAGCTGCGCGCCTTCTCGATAGCCTCGATCGCTTCGTCTTCGCTTGGCGCCGTGAAGCCGCGGAGGTCGC
>Ga0316198_10000464_pt1 | contig 21300 bp, 19 predicted proteins | sample OudBieAanoxic_MG_FD_204935 | JGI IMG/M metagenome (GOLD analysis project Ga0316198, IMG submission 204935) | Coastal sediment microbial communities from Oude Bieten Haven, Netherlands - site A anoxic | ecosystem: Environmental > Aquatic > Marine > Coastal > Sediment | place: Netherlands...
CATCAGGACTGCCGAGAAGCCGAAGACCGAGCCGACGGACAGATCGAACTCACCGGCGGTCATGAGCAAGGTCATGCCCAGGGCGATCATGCCCAGCTCCGGCGTGAACATGAGCAGGTTGCTGAAGTTGCCCGCCGTGAGGTACGTGGCGGAGAGGAGCGAGAAGACGATGAGCGCCATGATGAGCAGGCCGAGCGGGCCTGCTTCCGGCTGCGTCAGTGCCTTCTTCATCGTCTCGACGATCCGGGTCGAGGTCGCTCGCTCCTGACTCGGCTGCGCAGAGGCGGCGTCGCTCATGTGGGTCTCCGTTGTCCCGCAGTAGCTCGCACGGCGTTCGCGCCGTGGATGTCGGAAGCCGGCGCGAAGCACCGGCCTCCGGTCATGGTGTGGGGTGGAGCCGGACGGTCATCCGTGCCCCACCCATCACTCTCTATGCGCCGGTCAGGATGTCCAGGTACACCTGCGCGGTGTCGGCTTCGTAGAGCGCGCCCACCAGGATGTCGAACCCGGGCGGGATGCCGCTGGCAGCGGCGTTGGCCAGGCTCAGCCCCAGGTAGCTGGTCATCTGCGGGTCCTGCCACATGCCGGCCAGCACGTAGCCGTCGAGGATCTCCTGGGCGGTCTCGGGCGAGTTGCCCCAGCCCACGACGGGGATCTCTCCGGGCGGCACGCCGACCTGGTCCCAGACGCGCGCCACCGAACCGGTGACGAGGTCGCCCAGGCCGATCATGGCGTCGATGCGGTCACGGTTGGCGAGCAGGTAGTCCGACATGCGCGTGATGATCTCGGCCTGGTCGAGGGTCGCGTCCTGGACCTCCCAGGTGATGCCGAGCGGCTCGAAGACCGAGGCGATGCCCTCTTCCTCCTGCACGCCGTAGGTGGCGCCGGGGACCTCCACGGGCATCCACACGAAGTCGCCCTCCTCGACGTACCCGCCGTCGACGAGGAACTGGGCCCAGCGGCGGCCGACCTCGACGTTCACGGTGCCGACGTAGGCATCGAAGCTGGCGGTGTCGTCGGGCGTGTTGATGTTGACGATGGGGATGCCGGCGGCGTTGGCCTCGGCTGCGACCTCGACCAGGCTGCCCGGGTCGGGGCTGCTGGTCACGATGCCGTCAGCACCGGCCGCGATGGCGGCGCGGATGGCCTCCTGGTGGGTCGGGACGTCACCGCTGTGGAAGGAGGTGTTCACCTGGTTGCCGGTGTCCTCCGCCCACTGGTTGGCGCCGTCGAGGAAGTAGGTCCACACCGGATCGGCGGGATCACCGTGGGAGACCCAGAAGAACGTCTTCGAGTCCTGGGCCGCTGTGGCCAGCGGCAAAGCCGCGATCAGCAGGGCGCTGCCTGCGATGGCGACGAGTGATCGCTTCATCTCGATAGAACTCCCTTTCTACTGCGAGACTTGGGCCGTCGCCGCCGTCGTTCTGCTCAGCGGCGATACGGCTCCTGTGGGCCAGTCTACGCCCACACCAAGCGAGGAAGACATCGGTTTAGCCCGACCTGTCTAGGACATTCCTCCTGAACCCACATTGGGGAGGGGCGAGCGGTGCCAAGCCGTATCGGACCCTGCCGCAGTCGTACAGTTCGGGCATGACGACACAGGTGCTGGTCATCGGCCGCCAGGCCGGCATGTTCCCCGCCGGTCTGCCTGAGACCGAGAGCGGCGCCGAGTACGTCATGGCCGACACGATGGCGCAGGTCCGCGCTGTTCTCGCCGGCTGCGACGTGGTCTTCCACTATGGGCAGCCACGGGACGCCCTGGCGGCCAACTGGGCCCTGGCCGAGCGACTGCGCTGGGTCCACGTCGGGGGTGTGGGTATCGACTGGGCGCTCTTCCCCGAGCTGGTCGAGAGCGACGTCGTGCTCACCAACAGCCGCGGCGTCTTCGACACGAGTCTGCCCGAGTACCTGCTCACGCTCATGCTGGCGCTGCACAAGGACCTGCCCGCCACGCTTGCCGCCCAGCGGCGCCACGAATGGCGACACCGGCTGCTGGAGCCGCTCGCCGGGAGCCGCGCGGTCATCGTGGGCGCAGGCTCCATCGCGCGCGCCTCGGGCCGCCTGCTGCGCGATATGGGCCTGAGGGTCACGCTCGTCGGCCGCAGCGAGCGCGAGGGTGCGCCCGGTGAAGGTCGTATCCGGAGCGTCGGCGACCTGGCCGTGCTGCTGCCGGCGGCCGACTGGCTGGTCGTGCTCGCGCCGCTGACGCCGGAGACGCGCGGGCTCATCGGCGCCGACGAGCTACGACGCCTGCCGCAGGGGGCGCGCGTGGCCAGCATCGGTCGTGGCCCGACGGTCGTCGAGGAAGCACTCATCGAGACCCTGCGCAGCGGCCAGCTCGCGGGAGCGGTGCTGGATGTCTTCGCACAGGAGCCCCTGGCTCCCGATAGCCCGCTGTGGGACATGCCCAACGTCATCGTTTCGCCCCACATCGGAGGTGACGAGGCGAGCACGCCGCGCGCGTTCGCCGAGGTCTTCCTGGCCAACCTGCGCCGCTACCTCGCTGGGGAGCCGCTGGAGAACGTCGTCGACAAGCGCCTCGGGTTCGTCCCGCCGGACAGGTAGACTCGCCCGACATGTCACTCGTCGCCCTTGACGGGCTCACCAAACGCTATCCGGGCGGTGTCACCGCGCTCGACGGTCTGACCCTGACCATCGAGCCCGGCATCGTGGGCCTGGTCGGCGCCAACGGGGCGGGCAAGTCGACGCTCATCAAGATCCTCCTCGGTCTGCTCGAGCCCACCAGCGGCTCGGCCAGCGTGCTCGACCTCGACGTCGCCACACAGGGCCTGGCCATCCGCCAGCTCGTGGGCTACATGCCCGAGCACGACTGCCTGCCCAACGACATCAGCGCCAGCGACTTCGTCAACCACATGGCCCGCATGTCCGGCCTGCCGCGCGCGTCGGCCCGCGAACGTACCGCCGAGGTGCTGCGCCACGTGGGGCTCTTCGAGGAGCGCTATCGACCCATGGGCGGCTACTCCACGGGTATGAAGCAGCGCGTCAAGCTGGCGCAGGCACTCGTCCACGACCCGCGGCTGCTGCTCCTCGACGAGCCCACCAACGGGCTCGACCCGGCCGGCCGTGACGAGATGCTCGACCTCGTCGAGCGCACCGGCACCGAGTTCGGCATCGCCATCATCATGGCCAGCCACCTGCTGGGCGAGATCGAGCGCGTAGGCCAGTACCTCGTCGCCATCGACGCCGGTCGCCTGCTGCGCGCAGCCGAACTGCACACCTTCACGCAGCACACCGGCACGCTCATCGTCGAGGTCGACGAGCGGCCGACGGCCCTGGCCGAGCATCTCGAGGGCGCCGGCCTCCACACCGGCGTCGACGGCAGCCACGTGCTCGTCGAGCTGCGCGGCGACGAGACGCATGACCAGGTCGTCGATGCGGTGGTCGAGCTGGGGCTCGCGCTCATCCGCGTCGAGCCACGACGCAGCAGCCTGGAGGACCTGTTCCGCGACACCGCGGCGCCGGACGCCGAGTCAGAAGAAGAGTCCGACGAAGAGGCGGCCGCGTGACGGCGGCACCCATGGACCGCCGCCCCAGCGAGGGACGCGGCGGCTCCATCTACGACCTCGGCTATCGCGGCTACGAGGGACCGCGCCTGGGCCGCCGCGCTGCCATCTGGGCGCTGCTGGCGCACAGCGTCCGCACCGCCTACGGCATCGGCCGCAACGCCCGCTCGAAGGTCATGCCGGTCGGTCTAGCCGTGCTGGCCGTCCTGCCCTCGATGCTGGCGCTCGGCATCCTCATGCTGGTCACGACGCTCAACGCGCCGGCCGAGGTCGTGGAGGCCTTTTCGCCGGTGGCCTACTCGACGATCTTCCCCTTCATCGCCATCCTCGTCTTCCTCTTCTGCGCGAGCCAGGCGCCGGAGCTCTTCGGACGCGACCAGCAGATGGGCGTGCTGCCGCTCTACTTCTCGCGCGCGATCGGCCGGCTCGACTACGCCGCCGCTCGCTTCCTGGGGCTGTTCGCCTCGCTGCTGGTGCTCGTGCTCGTGCCCTATCTCCTGCTGCTCGTGGGACGCGTGCTCGTCGCGCCCGACCTCTTCGAAGGCCTGGCCGAGGAGCTGCCCTCCGCGCCGGCTGCGCTGGCGGTGGCGCTGATGACCGCGGCCGTGGTGGGCACGCTCTCGTCGGCCGTGGCGTCGTTGACCCCACGCCGCTCGTACGCCACGGTGGCCATCATCGCCGTCTTCCTGGTGCCCAACATCGTGGCCTCGTCGCTGGTCGCGCTGGAAACCGGCCTGGTAGGCCAGATCGCTGCCGTGCTCAGTCCGCCGGACGTGCTCGACGGCGTCAATGCCTACCTCTTCGACGCGCGGCCGGACAACATCACCGTGCTCCGGGCGGGGATCGATGGCTGGGTCTACGTCGTGGCCGCCTTCGCCTGGATCGCCGGTTCGCTTGCCGTGCTCGCGCGGCGCTACCGCTCGATGGTCGTATGAGCGAGCAGCGCCACAGCTCGACCATCACCGTCGAGCACGCCTCGCGCTGGTACGGCGACGTCGTGGCCGTGAATGACATCTCCTTCACCGTGGACGGCGGCGTGACCGGCCTCCTCGGGCCCAACGGCGCGGGCAAGACCACCCTGCTGCACATGATCGCGGGCTTGATGGCGCCGTCGGCCGGCAGCATCCGCATCGACGACCACGCCACCTGGCGCCGACCGCCGGTCTACCGGCGGGTGGGCCTGGTGCCCGAACGCGAGTCGGTCTACCCCTACCTCAGCGGCCGCGAGTTCGTACGTCTGAACGCCGAGCTCCACCACCTGCCCGACGCGGTGGCTGCGACCGGACGGGCGATCGACATGGTCGACCTGGCGGACGCGGCGGAGCGCAAGGTGGGAACCTACTCCAAGGGCATGCGCCAGCGCATCAAGGTGGCGGCTGCACTGGTGCACGATCCACCCGTGCTCGTGCTCGACGAGCCCTTCAACGGCATGGACCCGCGGCAGCGGCTGCACATGTTCGGGCTGCTGCGGCAGATGGCCGCCGAAGGCCGGACGATCCTGCTCTCCTCGCACATCCTCGAGGAGGTCGAGCGCATCGCCGACTCGGTGCTGGTGATCTACGCCGGCCGGCTGGCCGCAGCGGGCGACTTCCGCTCCATCCGCCGGCTCATGACCGACCGGCCCCACACCTTCCTGCTGCGCTCGTCGGACGACCGGCGCCTGGGTTCGATGCTGCTCACCGAGGGCTGCGTCTTCGGCATCGAGCTCGACGGGGCCGGGCTGCGCGTGCGCACGTCCGACTACGGCGAGTTCACGCGGCGTATGCCGTCGGTCGTACGGGACGCGGGCATCCGCCTCTTCGAGCTGCGGCCGACCGACGACTCGCTCGAGTCGGTCTTCGGCTACCTGGTGGGCCGGTGATCGCGCGCGCGCCCATCGTCGCCGTCACGCTGCGTGGCCTGCTCGACCGCAAGCGCTTCTGGCTGATGGTGGCGCTGGCGGCCGTGCCGGTGCTGCTCATGGCCATGGCCGTGGCCTTCAGCGATCAACCCGTCGAGCCCGAGGACTTCGACACGGCGGTCATCTCCCTGGTCCTGCCCCTGATCGCGCTGGTGTTCGGCACCTCGGCCATCGGCTCCGAACTCGACGAGGGCACCATCGTGTACCTGCTCACCAAGCCGGTGCGGCGGTTGCGCATCGTGCTGGCCAAGGTGCTGGTGGCGGCCGCGCTGACCGCCGCGCTCGTCGTGCCCGCCACCCTGCTCACGGGCCTGGTGGCGACGCTGGGCGGCAGCGACGTCCTGGCTGCCGGCGCGGCCTACGCCCTGGCGACCGCCCTGGGTGGCACGGCCTACGTGGTCATCTTCCTGGCCGTCAGCACGTTCACGCGCTGGGCGCTCGCGGTGGGCCTGGTGTACGTCCTGCTGTGGGAAGGCATCCTGGCCGATCTGCTGCCCGGCACCGGCCAGTTCTCCGTGCGCCAGGCCACGCTCGGCGTGGCGCGCGAGCTGGCCGACGAACCCATCCCCAGTGGGGCCATCGGGCTCGAGCAGGGGCTGATCTCCCTGGCCATCTTCATCATCGGCGGCATCGCCATCGCGACCTGGCGCATGTCCCGCTATCAAGTGCGAGGCGGCGACTGACCCGGCCCGCGCGCGGCTACGACTCCGCCTGGTAGGTGAACTCCTCGGGGAAGGTCACGGCCGCCTTCCACCAGGCCGCGACATCATCGGCCTCAGCGATGTGCAGGTCGATGGGGTCCCAGATGAAGGCCCGCTCCATCTGCTCGCCCAGCGCCAGCAGGCGGTCACCGAGGCGCACCTGCTCGGAACTCCAGGCCGTCAGCGCTTCATCGAGGTCGCTGGCGCGTGACAGCTGGGCCAGCAGGCCGGCCACGTTCTGGTAGCCCTTGAACACGCCCGAGCCGGTGAAGGGCGGGGCGACCACGCCCGCGTCGCCGATGACGCAGGTTCGACCGCGGGCGTAGTCGGTGAGCCGGGCGGTGTAGATGAGCTGGACGAACGTGCCTTGGGTGCGCTCGATCATCGTGCCGTACCAGTCGGGCAGGTTGGCTCGCATCAGGGTCCTGAGCCGGTCCTCCTCCTGGGGCCGCAGGGCGCCCGGCGGGATGGAGCCCTCGCGGGCGACGCCGTCGCGATCGACCATGAAGGGGGCCACCTCGTCGTCCGCGAGGGGGATGTAGCAGGCCCAGTTGATGATGCGGTCGCCGGCACGGGTCGACCCATCCTCGCTGGGCACGAAGTAGGCCGTGGCGTTGCCGGTGGTGTGGTCGTACGAGAGGCGCGGGATGTCCGTGCCCAGGGGTGCATCAGCGATCTCCGCCTCCGGCAGCAACCCCCGCCAGAGCATGTAGCCGCGGTAGCGCAGGGAGGCGTCGGGGCAGACGTGCTCCCGGCCGACCGAGCGGTAGCCGTCGGCGAAGATGACCAGGTCGAAGCGCTCCGCGCTGCCGTCCTCGAACACGAGGTCGGCGGCTTGATCGTCGCTTGCCTCCACGCGGGCGACGGCCGTTCCCTGGTGATAGGCGGCATCGGGAACCCGTCGCCGTAGCTGGCCCCACAGCTCCGTCCAGTGGAAGGCGCGCAGGTCGAGCGGGATGGCGTAGGGCACCCGCCCGGTGGCCGGCTGGTCCGCGGTTCGTACGATGAAGGGCATTTTGCCCGCCTTGAAATGGGGCATGCGGGCATCGATGATGTCCCGGCCGACGAGCTCTTCCCACATGGCGCCGGTGGTGGCGATGCCGCCCCCACGGCCCACCAGGCCGCCACGCGAGCGCTCGAACACGCGCACGTCGTGACCGGCTCGGGACAGCAGGATGGCGGCCGAGCAGCCGGCGATGGATCCCCCCACGATGCCGATCGAAAGGCGCATGGCACTCTCCTCTACGTGGTGGGCGACACCTTGCTGGAATCGGCTGCGGAACGCAAACTCAGAGCTGATGACCGGAACGAATCCGACTGCCGGCAGGGCCGCACCTGCCGGACCCGTGTCGATGCTCGTCTGTGCTGCGTGCGGCAAGAAGAACAAGATCCGACCGTCCGGGCGGGGCGCGCCGCACTGTGGCGCCTGCGCTGAGGCGCTGCCCTGGCTGGTGAACGCGTCCGATGGCACCTTCGCCTTCGAGGCGCGCTCATCGGTGGCCGTGCTGGTGGACCTGTGGGCACCGTGGTGCGGCCCCTGCCGGGTCGTGGGACCGATGCTCGAGAACCTGGCCGCGGAGTACGCCGGGCGCATCAAGGTGGTCAAGGTCAACGTCGATGAGAACCCGGCCCTGGCACAGCAGTTCCAGGCCACTTCGATCCCCACCCTCCTGGTCATCAAGGACGAGCGCGTGGTCGACCGCATCGTCGGCGCCCTGCCGCCCAACGACCTGAAGATGCGGCTCTTCCCCTACCTCATGCGGACCTAGCCAGCGGTCCTAGGCCTCGTCGGCCTCCTCGTCGAGGACTGCCTCATCGAGGGCCTCCTCGATCGAGGCCGCGCAGGCGGGGTCGCCGGCCACGTAGCCATCGAGGCCGGGGCCGACCTGCACGCCTGCCGGCCCGGTCAGCGTGGCGTGGTCGATGATCGACTCGCCGGCCGGCGTCTTCAGCTCCAGCCCATCCGCGAGGGCGAACGCCCACTGGCCCTCCGGGACCTCGAAGTTGAGCGAGACGGCGTCCCCCTCCGGCCACACCACCAGCTCGCCCTCGACGACACCCGGCTCCTCGTCGCTCCCCACGGCGCTGACCGCGACCGACACGGAGCCGGCCGCCTCGATGGCCGTGGCCAGGAGCTCCTCCGCGCCCTCGCCGTCCGCCACGCCGGCCGTGTAGTGGACCAGGTTGGAGTCGGGGTCAAGGTCCTCCATCGTGCTCGACTCGCCGCTGAACGTCTCCAGCGCCCGACAGGTGATCATGGGTCCGCCCGCCTTCGCCTTGTAGCCGCCGGCGGGGCTGCGCAGGTCGATGAAGTGGCCGCCGCCCGGCAGCTCCAGCCGGTCCATGACGCTGCCTACATCGGTGGAGCTGCGCACGCTGACGTTGATGGCGGCGGTGTCGCCGGCACGCGGCAGGACCACGTACCAGGTGGCGTTGCGCCGGTCGTAGAAGCCGAGGGTGCCGGACTCGGCGTTGTAGTACTCGCCCGTCTCCAGCTCCAGCCCCGGCTGTCGACCGCTGACGTCGGTTGCGGCCGCGGCGTAGCGGCCGTCGCTGAAGCGCCCGGCCAGGGTGAAGGTCTCGGCCCCGGCCCACGTGGTCAGCTCCGCGCCGGTCTGGACGGGCGTAGCGGCATCACCGCTGAAGCCGATCTCCACCTGCTGGCCGAGCGAGTCGCCGGGTAGCCGGCGAGCCATCTCCACGGCCACGAACACGACCCGCTCGCCGCTACGCGGCGTGTCGGCATCGCCGTAGAACACGGCATCGGCGCCGCGCGGGTAGTCGTCGTTCATCTGCTCGATGAGCTTGGGGGGCATCCTCGCGGGGGCCACACGGACGGCCTTGATGTCCGACCACTTGGGCGCGTCGGGCTCGGGCGTGCCGTCAAGGCGCGTCTGGTCGTCGGCCGCGTCGGCGAAGCGCGTGAGGGAGTTGGCCATCTTCGTGCTGGCCATGCGGTACTTGTCACCCTTCACACTGGAGATGGCGCCGTCGGCAGCAAGGGCCGGCGTGGCCAGCGCCGCCACCAGCAGCGCGGACAGGCCCGATGCCGCCAGGCCGCGGCCACCCGCTGGACGTTGGTAACGGCTCATGCCCGACGTCCGCGTGGCCGGCCGCTGGAGGGCCAGCGGTCCTGCTCGATCAACTCGAGCCCGCGGACCGCCTCAGGGTCGCCGCGCTCGGCCTGCTCGCGGTACACGGCGCGCAGAGCCTCCCACGAGCAGACAACGTCCGACCGCCCGGTCACAGCCGGCCGAGGCGCCGGCCGGCGCAGCAGGGCTCGCAAGCGCGAGACGACATCAGGCATCGAGGGCAATGGTAGCGAACGTCCGAGGCAGTTGGTCGGAGCGGCTCCAGAACGCAAGACAGAGCGCAGTTCTTGCTGCATCCAGGCAGCATCTGTCATCGACCCGGCCTAGGATATCCGCAGCGCTGCATCATCGTGGCAATCGGAGGAGCAGGATGGCCAAGTCGAAGGCGACCTCGCCGGAGCACGTGCGCATGGAGCTCTTCGCCTTGCTCGAGCAGCAGAAGGACACCATCGTGGACGTGGCGGCACGGGACACGGACATCCGCCCGGAGCGCCTGGCCCCGGCCTTCGACCTGGTGCTCGACCTCGTGGCCGTTCCCGTTCCCTCACCCGCGCAGATCCGTCGCTGGCGCGAGCAGGGCGTGGACCTTGCCCGCGAGGGTGCGCCGGCCGAGCTGGTGCTGGACGCCTACCTCTCCCTGGCCTGGGCCATGTGGGAAGCGGTGATGCACGCGGAGCACATCGAGCGAGCGGTCGTCCTCGACTTCGCCGACCGCCTCCTGCGTGGCCTGGACGATGCCATCGCCGCCATCTCGGAGGGCTACCTCAAGGTCGAGCTCGAGCTGGCCTCGGCGCACTCCGAGCGACGACGCGCGGTGCTGGAGGAGCTGCTCACCGCGCCCCGGGCCACGCCGGCCGACCGCGCCCGTATCCGGCTGCGCAGCGAACGACACGGCCTCGCGGTGGGCGATGCCTACCGCCTGGTGCTGGTCCACGTCCCGACCTCCGAGGAGCACGAGATCGGTGACCTCGTGGACAAGCTGGAGAAACGCATCCGCGTACCCCAGGCCAGCCACCGCAGCAAGCCGGGCATCCGCCTGCCGGTGGTGCTCGAGTGGCGCGGGCGCGTGCTCGTCTTCGCCAGGGCCGAGTGGACGGGTGAGAAGCGGCTGCGCCAGGCGCTGCCGGCCGTGCTGGGAACGCGGATCCTGGTCGTCGACACCGGGCCGGTCGACGGCATCGAAGCGCTCTCGGAGGCGCTCACGCAGGCCGAATACAGCGTCACGGTCGGTGAGGCCCTGGGCCGGCAGGGCTGGATCGGCGACCCAGGCGAGCTGGCGCTGGAGACCACGTTCATGCTCGACGAGCGGCTCGTGCGCACCGTCGTCGAGAACGAGCTGGGTCCGCTGCTCGCCGACCCGCGCATGGGCGAGGAGCTGGTGGAGACGCTGGAGGTCTACCTGGGCTCGCGCCAGAACACCCGCGAGGCGGCCCGGCGGCTGCACCTCGCGCCGCGCACGGTGGCCTACCGGCTGGAGCGCATCGAGACGCTCCTCGGCCGCGGCCTCGATGGTGAGGCCGCGGTACGGCTGGGCGCAGCGCTGCTGGCCCTGCGCGTGAGCCGGCGCGTGGGCATCATCGACGAGAGCACGAGCTCGAGCAGGAGGGCGTAGGCCGCTTCGTCGTCGGCCACGGCGGCGAGGGTTCGGTCCGCTGCTATCGTGCGCGAGGACGGAAGGGGGCTCCGGATGCTGCGTCGTGTCCTGCTCGTAATGCTCAGCGTTTCGCTCGCGGGCCCGTCGGCCGTCGCCTCGGGCGAGTCGGCCACGTTCGATGCGCTCCTCGACGACATCGGGCGCACGATGCTGGCGCGCTACCCCGAGGAGGCCACCGACCTCGGCCTGTCGGGCGAGCTGGGGCTCGACGACACCCGCCTTGACGACCACTCGCCCGCGTACCTGGCCGAGACAGCGCAGCTGGCGCAGAGGGCCTTCGACCGTCTGGCGGCGGTGGACAGCGATGCCCTGACGCCCGACGAGCGCATCTCGCTGGCGGTGACCGAGTGGTACCTCGACGACCTCGTGACCATGACCGCCTTCGCCGACCACGAGTACGCGCTCAACTTCATCACCGGCCCACACGTCAACCTGCCCGAGTTCATGGCCGACATCCACCCGCTCGACGACCTCGACGATGCCGGGGCCTACGTACGGCGACTGCGGGCGGCGGGCGAGCAGCTGGAGCAGGTCGGACACTGGTTCGGGCGCAACGAGGAACGGGGCAACCTGCCCACCACTCGAGGGGTCGAGATCGCGGCCTGGCAGGTCGGACAGCAGGTCGATGCGCCCGAGTCCCACCCGCTGGTGACGGACTTCGAGGCTCGGCTGGCGCGACTCGACCTCGCCGCGGAGGCGCGCGAGGACCTCGTGCAGGCGGCGCGTGACGCGGTTCGCGGCTCGATCCTGCCGGCCTACATGGAGCTCGCATACGCGCTCGACGGCGCCACCACGCGAACGGACGAGCGCCCGGGCGTGCTGCATCACCCCGGCGGTCGTGACTACTACCTCGCCGTCCTGCGACATCACCTCTCGAGCCCACTGACCCCGGACGAGGTCCACGAGATCGGCATCGCCGAGGTCGAGCGGGTGCGTCACGAGCTGGATGAGGCCCTGATGGCTGTGGGCTATGAGGTGGAGACGATGGGGTTCGCACGCGCCATGGAGGCGGCGAGCCGGGCCGCGTCAACGGTGCCGCTACGGTCCGACGAAGACCGCGTAGAGCTCCTCTCGGCGACCGAGGCGTTCATCGCCGACACTCGCTCTGCCTTCACCGACATGTTCAGCAGACTGCCGTCAGCGCCGCTGGAGGTACGGCGCCCGCGGCCGGGTCGCGAGGGCGGCGCGGGCGCCTACTACCGGCCGCCACCAGCGATGGGCGAGCGACCCGGTATCTACTACCTCAACCTCGCCGGCGACTTCTTCGCCCTCGATACCTACGCCACCACCAACTACCACGAGGCAGTGCCCGGGCATCACTTCCAGCTGGCGCTGCAGCGCGGATCGGAGGCGCTGCCACTACTGCAGCGCGCTACGAGCTTCACCGGCTACGCCGAGGGCTGGGCCCTCTACGCGGAGCGGCTGGCGTACGAGGCGGGGCTCTACGAGGACGATCAGCTGGGGAACCTGGGCCGGCTGCGGATGGAGCTGCTGCGGGCGGCCAGGGCGGTGGCCGACACGGGCATCCACTGGCTGGGCTGGTCGCGCGACGAGGCCATCGCCTATCTGGTAGAGCTGGGCTTCCCGCCGGGCTGGGCCGCCTCGGAGGTCGATCGCTACATCGTCTGGCCCGGGCAGGCCCCGGCCTACCTCATCGGCATGCTGGAGATCCTCCGACTGCGCGCCGAAGCGCAGCACGCGCTGGGCGACGACTTCGATGTGGCCGACTTCCACGATGCGGTCCTGCGCCACGGCTCGGTGCCGCTGGATGTGCTGCCGCTGGCGGTGGCTGCGTACATCGAGTCGGCCACGGCCGACGTCGCGATCCCGTAGCGACTATGTGGTTGCAGCTAGCCGGCGCTGATGCTCTGTGAGTCGATGAGCGCCACGTAGCCGCAGTCGGTACAGGTCAGGACCACGAAGGTGAAGCCGTTCTCGTGGACGATCTTGGGCCCGCTCTCGGTGACGGCGAAGCCGGGCATGAACGACATCGTCGGCGACAGCCTCCACTCCCCGTGACCCGCAGGACACGTCGCCCGGCCGTACCAGTGCTCGTCCAGCCAGCGCTCGAGGATGGGGTTCTGCTGCGGGTCGGTCATCGTGTGTCGCTCCTGGGTGGTCCTGCCGGGCAGCGTAGCCCAAGCGGCCGTCGACCCGCGCGCCGATGCAACGGTGCTAGCGCCGGATGATGAAGAGCCCGATGAGGGCGACGATGGCGACGCCGATGAGGATCTCCGGCGGCTGGGACGCGACCTGATCGACCGCGTCGGAGACCGCGTCCATGAGCTGTCCCGTGATGTCGCCGGACGCACCGCCACCGCCACTGAAGCCGGTGCTCTCCCCGACGACTCGACCGTATTCCATGGGCGCATCGTGGCAGCGCGATGGCGGTTGTCCTAGCCGACCGGGCGGCTAGTGTTGCGCGCGGTCAACCGATGGCTGACAAGGCATCGCTTCGACGCGCCCGGCGCACGGGTGCGGTCAAGCCCGGTCCGGGTGGTTGCAGGGCGCTACGCGGTCCTAGCGATGGAGTACGAGTGACCGATCTCAACGTTCATCGCCCGTCCCTAGAGTCGACACATGCAGGACCATGATCCTCCGAGGGTCCCCCATCGGTCCACCTTTCGCGGAGACTGCGACCGCGGCCGCACCTGGCCGGAGGAGAGACCCCGAGACGCGGGGCGCGAGCGATGAGCGCGAGCGTGCAGGCAGCCGCTCGGGCGTCCTCGGCTGTCGAGAAGAGTGGCTCTGCGGCTCCCAGGACGTGGAACCTGCGGGCCAGGCTGGGCGGGCTGCTGACCCGGCTCGAGAACGCCATCGCCCCGAGCGACTTCCTTGCCAGCGGTGAGATCGACGCAGGGATCAAGCGCAAACGCACGTTCCGCATCGTCGTCTTCATCGCTTTGGTGTCCATCGCCGCCTTCGTGCCCGCCCTGCACATCGCCGGCGTCCCTGGCCACCTCTGGCTGCCGTTCTTCCTGACGACCGCGGGGGCGGCATGCGTCATCGCCTGGTCACTTCTCGCGGTCCGCCCGGGCAGCCGGCTTGTTCCCGTCGCCGTCGTGGCCGATGTTCTGGCGATCTCGGCACTGGGTGTGGTCCTCGGCGACTACTACCATCAGATGGCCCTGCTGTACGCCCTGGTGGTGGCAGGCCACACGGCCATCCACGGCATCCGCGCAGCGATGCTGATGGCCCTGTTGGGCGGCATCATCGTCCCGCTGGCCATCACCTCGAGCCTCGGCACCAACGCCACCGACGTCCTCTATGCCTTCATCTACCTGGTCGGCATCGCCGTCATCCCGTGGCTCTACATCAGGCTCAGCAAGCGCGGTCTGGCGGCACTCACCAGCAGCCTCGCGAAGTACCGCAGCCTCGTCGAGCATGTGCCTGCCATCGTCTACACCGCCGAAGAGGGTTCCGCCGGGGTCTGCGAATACGTCAGCCCACGCGCCAGCGACATCCTCGGCTACGAGCCCGAGGCGTGGACGAGCCCCGGCTTCTGGCTGAGCCGGGTCCACCCCGATGACCGCGACAGCATGGTCGCGTACTGGAGCGGCGGGCGGACGCGCGGGGCTGACGGCACCGGAGCCATCGAGTACCGCGTCATGGACAGTCGCGGGCTCGTGCGCTGGATCCGCGACGAAGCGACGATGCCCGACGCCGCCGAGGGCAAGACGCGGCGCTGGACGGGCTTCCTGACCGACATCACCGAGCGCAAGGCGCTCGAAGGCGAGCTGGAGCATCAAGCCTTCCATGATTCCCTCACCGGCCTGCCGAACAGGACGCTCTTCGCCGACCGCCTGGACCACGCACTGACCCGGCCGTACCGTCGTCCCGGGTCGCTGGCGGTGCTCTTCCTCGACCTCGACGAGTTCAAGACCATCAACGACGGCATCGGGCACCAGGCCGGTGACGAGCTGCTGGTCGCCGTCGCGAGCATCCTGCGGATGAACATCCGGCCGTCGGACTCGGCGGCCCGCCTGGGTGGCGACGAGTTCGGCATCCTGCTCGAGGGCCTGACCGAGCCGCGCGCGGCCGAGGAGGCCGCCGACCGCATCCTCGCCGGTCTGGAGGAACCCATCGCCGTGGCCGGCCGAGACGTGGTCATCAATGCCAGCATCGGTATCGCCCTCCCCGCGTCACCGGCAGACGACGCTGCCGAAGTCATGCGCAATGCCGACGCGGCAATGTACGCCGCCAAGCGCCTGGGCAAGGGCTGCCACGAGACGTTCGCGCCAAGCATGGCCGATGCCGTGGCCCGGAGGCTGGAGCTGGCTTCAGCCATGCGTCGCGGCCTGGAGATGGGCCAGTTCGTCATCCACTACCAGCCGGTGGTGCGGCTGAGCGATGACACGATCACGGGCTTCGAAGCCCTCCTGCGCTGGAACCACCCCCAGCGTGGATTCGTCGGGCCCGACGAGTTCATCCCCGAGGCCGAAGCCAATGGCCAGATCGTCGAGATCGGCCGGATGGTGCTCGAGCGAGCCTGCCGGCAGACGAAGAAGTGGACGGGCCTTGGCCGTGAGGGGTGGGCGCCGGTGATGAACGTGAACGTATCGGCACGTCAGCTGCGTGATCCCGGGTTCGTCGACACCGTCGCCGACGCGCTCGGCCGAACAGGGGTCGACCCGTCGCTGCTGACGCTGGAGGTCACGGAGAGCATCATCATGGAGGACTCCCAGGCGGCGTTCCAGCGGCTGGTGGACCTCAAGCGCCTCGGCGTCAGCCTGGCCATCGACGACTTCGGCACGGGCTACTCGTCCCTGAGCTACCTGCGGCGCCTGCCGGTCGATATCCTCAAGATCGACAAGGCATTCGTGTCCGACATCCTCGACGGCGGCGATGCTCTCGCGCGCGTGATCGTGTCGATCGGCGAGTCCCTCGGTCTCCAGACGATCGCAGAGGGAGTCGAAGAGCCGGCCCAGGCTGCTGTGCTCAAGGAGATGGGATGCGAGGAGGCCCAGGGTTACCACTTCGCCCGCCCGATGGCGGCGAAAGACATCGAGCACCTGCTCCAGCCGGAGGATGCTCCGAGCACCGTGGAGGCGCCCGCGCCGGCCGCAGCCTGAGTCGCGCGGTGTCGTGGCTTGCCTGCCCGGTGTGGGCTCGCCGAGCACCATGACCGCGCTGTCGTTGGTCTCCAGCGTCTTAGAAGGCCACCTCGTCGTCGGTGAGCCCCAGTTCCTCACCGCAGGCGGCAGCGACCCGGATGTCCTTGGCCAGGGCGATGACGAGGGGTCGCGCAGGATGGCATAGGCGATCCCACGGATGCGCCTCGCGATCGAGGCCACGATCTCGGAGGATGAGCCGTGATCACCCGAGCGGGCCCGGATGACGAGTTCGGCGTCCACACACCCTTCCCCCACCGGCCGGCGTGTCCGGCCCTTCAAGGGTATCGGTGCAGGGCAGCCCGCCCGGTTCCATCTCAGCGATCAGTCGTCTGCCTGCTACTCGGCTTCGAGCAGGCCGAGGGCAACGGTCGGCGGGATCTCGTCCTGGTACAGCAGTCCCTTCACGTCCAGTGCACCGAGGTCCCCGGTGTAGTTGGCGACGTAGGTCCAGCCTTCGTGATCGCCGGTGCCGCTGGCCCAGATCATCGCGTTCTCCCGGCCGCCTCCACACGGCGCACCACTCGGTGAGTCATAGATGCCGATCCACTCGCCTACCCAGGAACCGTCGTCGTTGGCCAGCGAGTACCGCCCCCAGTTGACGCCGGTCAGACCGTCGCCGGTCAGGAAGGTGTTGCTGAGCCCGACGCGACCGCTGACACGTGGGTCGCTCATGCTGTCGTCGCCGCTCGGGCTGGTGCCCCCGGACATGGTGCTGGTGCCGGCCACGATGATGAAGTCGGTCCGCTGTGCTTCAGCGCCCAGGACCTGGCGTTCCTGTGGTGGCGTCAGGACATCCGACCAGAGCAGGGTGCTCGCGAGTACCAGGATTGCGGCTCCAGCGAGGAGCTTGGTAGTGCTGAACATCGGCCCTCGACCTCCCTGTCAGCGCAGGCGCGCGCACGTTGCTTGCCAGGATGGATGTCGGTGTGAGATTCCTCCTTGCTGTGTCGCGCCCGCCCCCTGCCAGCCGACACCTACCAGCGAAGCCTTGCCCTGCCACAACGCCCCCTCGCTACTCGCTGGCCGCCACGGCGTCGGGGGTGATGACGTACAGACCCTGGTCTTCTTCCGCCAGTACCCATGCGCTGCCGTCCGGAGCGATGTCGAGGCCACTCGAAGGGGAGGCCATGCCATGGAGGTGGAGTCGTGGGTATTGCTGCCAGTTGGCACCGTCGAACGATGCGAGATGGACGTACTCCGGGTGGTCCTGGCCCGGCATGCCCATCCAGACCGTGCCATCAGGTCCGATGTCGAACAACCTGACCCCATCAGGTCCGACGTCGAGCAAATCGACTCCATCGGACCAGTCGGTCCACGTGGAGCCATCGAAGGACTTCAGCGTCCAGAGAAGTGAGCGGGGGTCTGACACCGTGGTCTGCTCCGGGTCAGCGAGGACCCACACCGAGCCATCGGGGTGAATGCCCCACTCCGGCTCCTGCGTGAGCGCATGCGTCAGTCGGGGCAGGCCATCGGCGGACGAATAGGTCGTCCATCTCTCGCCGTCGTAGCGGGCGAGATGGTCCAGCGGGACCTCGTCGCTGCCCCACCACCCGCCGTCGAAGCGCCCTGGCGCCGTCGAACGTGAGATGAAGTGCACCCAGAGGGTGCCATCAGAGCCGCTGCGGATACCGCTGACGTGGGTCGCCGCACCAGTGTCCAGCATCGGGACCTCCAGCCACTCCGCTCCGTCGAAGTGGAGCATGCGACCGTTCCGTGCATCGAAGGCGAGGATGGAGCCGTCAGGCTGGACCAAGAGGCTTCGCAGCCAACCGTCGAGCTCCATGGGGTAGTACTGCCAGCCCTCGGCATCGAGTCGCCCCAGGCGGTCATCCCACGCTGCCCAGACGGTCCCATCGGGCTGGACCTCGACCGCAACAGCACTCGGCGGCCATTGACTGGACGGCTCCTTCGCTACCGGGTGCCCGGTCCACGAGTCGCCATCGTAGGAGGAGAGGTATGCGTACCCGGCGACCCACAACGTGCCATCTGGGGCCGTGGCGAAGTCGAACGGGTCCGAGAAGTCCCCGGCTGGTCCCTGCTCATGTCGGCCCGGCACGCCGAGTTGCCACATGACGTTTCCCTCGACGTCGTCGTCGCTCGCCAGCGCCATGACCCAGACGGCTCCGTCAGGCCCGGCGTACAGTCGGCCGTCCACGGGGTGGTCCACTCCCATGAGATGCCCAGCGCCGTCGTTGACGACCCGATAGACCCCTGCCTCGACCTCCTCGGTGACCATGCCCGAGAGCAGCTTCTCGGTCGTCATGGGCGAGGGTGACTCGGTCACCGCCGCCGGGGCCATCTCGTCCCCTTGCGGCGTGGTGAGGATGCCCATGACCAGGAAGCCACCGAAGAGAGCCACGATGACGGTGGCGACCACGAACTTGAGTGTGGAGAACATCGTGAACCCGCTTGCGGGCTGACGCCCGTTCGTCGGTGGGATGGGGGCAGGACGGTCGAACACCGACAGCGGCCACCAGCGGCTGCGCTGCCGTGTTCGGGGCAGCCTGGCCATGACTTGCGCGACACCGTCCGGCACGTCCGCTGGTCCGACCGATCGCGCTCGGAACCACGCCTTGAGAAGAGGCCGCATCTGCTCGTCGTTCATCGAAGGGCCTCCTGCCGGTTCGTGGACGGAGCCACAGCGCGAGCGTCTGCCTCAAGAGCGGCACGCATGGCCTTCGTAGCTGCTTCCAGTCGCGAATAGACCGTCCAGCGGGAGATGCCCAGAGCCTGGGCCACCTCTTCGGGTGTCATGTCCATGAGGTAGTGCAAGACGAGCACCACGCGATGGTCCATCGAGAGGTGCCGGAAGCCTCGCTCCAGTTGATCCCGATCAGCGACCACGCCACAGGCGTCGGCTGCGCTCGGCTCGTCGGCTGGCGAGAGGTCTTCGCTGGGCGTCCACGTCGGCTGTCGTTTGGCCTCGGCGTAGCAGACCCGCACGAGCAGGCGGTAGGACCAGCCCTCGTACTTGGCTGGGTCGCGCAGGCGGCGGATGTCACGCCAGATGTCGAGGAGCGCCTGCTGGGTCGCCTCCTCGGCCAGGCTCCGGTCGCTCAAGACGCCATGCGCCACCCGGAACAACCGGGGGTAGTCAGCGGTCGCAAGCGCCTCGAAGGCACGCCGGTCGCCATGCTGAACCCGTACCACCAGGTCTTGGTCCATGCCCCCACATCCCTTGGACCGACGACCGTTCGAGTCGCCGGAGGGGACCGAGTCAGTTCCGGTCCTCTACAGGGTACGGGCGGTAGCCAAGCGACCGATTGGCAGACTTCGCTAGCAGATGGCCGTTTGGCTCGGGGTCAGTCGGTCGTCACGCACTCCCAGTGCGATCTCGCGTGCGCAGCCATGGAAGGAGGTCTGGCAAGGGTTCGCGCCAGGCGGCGATCCGCTCGTGTCACGCTCCTGTATGGGTGATCTGGCTCGCGGCTCCGTCAGGCTGAGCGTGGGGACTGGTCGGGTCGTGGACGCATCGTGGGCTGGTCGGTCGCCGCGAACCACCACCGACACGAGATGTGGCCCGCCCCTCGGCGGGACTTCGTTGCTGAGCGCCGCAGGCAGCCGAGGCAGCGCGATAGCGGGCCTTACGAGCCACGCCTACGACGCCGCTTCCACCAGAGGCCAGGGAGGACGAGCGCTGTCAGGCCGAGCGCCGCAAGGAGGACGGTCGTGACCTCGCCGGTGGCGATGGCGATGACAACCATCGCGATGTACCAGACGAGCAGGACCTTCCCGGGTACAGGCATCCGGCCCCATGCGCTGGGGTCCTGGCCCTGCTGGGACTCGTCCTTCGGTGCAGTCATCACACCTCGCGAGGCGCGGCCCAGCCAGGGCTGGAGCCGCTCGTCATCGCCTCCCGCTCGGGAGATGAGGCCACATGGGTAGCGCCGGCTTCAAGAGGCGGAGGTCCTGGACGCGGCAGCGGGAGGCGTTGTTCCAGGGCTGAGGCGTTGCACTCTCGGCGGGTAGTCGGGTCCTGGACGAGTGGTGGTCTGGTCGGCGGTTGCCGCGAACCCTCTCCATCGCGAGCGAAGGCCCGCCCCTCGCGGGTCGGGCCTCGCAGGCAGCCGAGGCGGCGCGACGGGTCTACTCGACGGGCGGCAGCGTGATGCGGTACAGGCCACCGAGGCCGCCGTCGTAGCCACTCACGGCCCACACCGAACGGTCAGGCGTCATGACGAGCTGGTTGATGGGGGTGTCTGCGAGGTACGCGGTCACGTTCCCGCGTGGGTCTTCGCAGGTGACACCCGCGCCAGCGGTCTCGCACCACGTGTCCCGTCCATCGGTGTACACGCGGGCGAAGGCGTCGGGGCTGAGCCAGTCCCAACCGGTCCAGATCGCGGGAAGGACGCTGCGAGGTCGGGCGGCGTACTCAACCTCCGGGACGAGCCCCATCAGGTCGTCGGGCTCGATGAGCCAGAGGGTGCGGGAGTAGCCCGGCATCTGGCGGTATGTCGGCCCATCGTCGGGCACGAACGCCTCACCATCGAAGCGGACGACGTCATCGGCGACGATGAGGAGCGAGCCGTCGTGCAGCGGGACAAGGAAACCACCGTCCTCGGGGACCCCTTGCTCCGCGCCGTAGACGCCGGGCTGGCCGAGGGCCCAGACGAGTGCTTCTTCGGAGTCGGCCTCGGAGAAGGACAAGAGCCACAAGGTGCCATCCGCCGCGAGGATGATGCTTTCCATGTAGTAGCGGTGGGTCTCGTCGAGGTCGTGGCCGGCACCATCGCTGACGATGCGCTCGACGCCGGGCTCCACCTCCTCGGTGACGAGTAGCAGCGCGTCGGCCGCGCTCGTCGTGGGTGATGGTGACTCGGTCACCGCCGCGGGCAGGACCTCGCCATCCTGTTGCGTGGTGAGGATGCCGGCGAGCAGGAAACCGCCGACCAGCGCCACGATGGCGCCAGCGGTGGCGAACTTGAGTGCGGAGAACATGGTGAACCCCCATCCCTTCTGTCGGTTCGCGGCGGTGATGTGCTCGAAGATCGCGAGGTCATCGACCGGGCGGGCAGGACCCACGAAGCGATGGACGCGCCGCTGCACCTGACGCTCGAAGGCGGTCATGTCATCCATCGCTCAGGTCCTCTCGGAGTCGTCGGAGCAGTCGCTCGAGGCGGCTGCGCGTACCCGACGGACTGATGCCGGTCGCGGCGGCCAGCTCGTTCGAGTCGAAGCCAGCCACATAACGCATCGCGAGCAGCTCCCGGTCGTCAGGACCGAGCCGCGCCATCGCCTGGTCCAGGTCGATCTCGGCGATCCCCGTGGCCGGGTCGATGCCGCCAGGAGCTTCTGTGAGGTCTACGGCGACCTCC
>Ga0316198_10000466_pt1 | contig 21226 bp, 22 predicted proteins | sample OudBieAanoxic_MG_FD_204935 | JGI IMG/M metagenome (GOLD analysis project Ga0316198, IMG submission 204935) | Coastal sediment microbial communities from Oude Bieten Haven, Netherlands - site A anoxic | ecosystem: Environmental > Aquatic > Marine > Coastal > Sediment | place: Netherlands...
AGGTGTTAGTGTAGCTGAAGTTTCCACTGCCGGTGTAGGATTAGCATTTATCGTATTCCCGGAAGCTATCAATCAGTTACCAGGAATGAATGGATTAATTGGTGGAATATTCTTTTCGACGCTTATCTTTGCCGGGTTATCGTCTTCTATGTCTATCATGGAAGCAGTAGTAGCCGCTATCTCTGATAAGTTTGAATTAACTAGAGTACAAGCTTTAAATAGATTTACACTTGCTTCTGGGACCTTATCACTGCTAGTTGCCACTAATGGCGGGTTATATGTATTAGATATCGTAGACTACGCTACCAACCAATACGGAATAGTTATTGCAGGTATTTTAGAATTAGTTATCTTAGGTTGGGTCTTCAATCTTGAGAGTGTTAGAACTTATGTCAATGAATTATCTGACTTTACAGTTGGAAAATGGTGGGTTTGGGCAATTAAAGGAACTTCATTTATTTTAGTTATTATGCTGGTACTTAAGATAAAAGGCGAGGTTACTAGCCCATATGGTGGTTATTCTTTAACTGCATTAGGAGTTTATGGTCTAGGAGTTATGATAATTATGACAATTGGAGCATTTATTCTGACAAAGAAAAAAGGTTCTCAAGAATTTGAAGACAAAATATACAATGAACCTATGAGCAACGAACTTGAATTAGAGTTAGAGTAACAAAAACATTATTTAAACAATAATTAGGAGGTATTTATATGAGTACTAGTGCTATCGTTGTTGCTATTTGCAGTATGATCCTACTTTGGGGCGGCTTCGCCGTTTGCCTAAAAATAGCAATGAAAGACAAAGATAAAAACAAGTAAGGAAACGTGAGGTTGCATCCAGAGAATTAAAAAAAGGAAATCCAATTTGATTTCCTTTTTTAATTAATTTATTTTAGATCTGATAATTTTAAATTATATAATTTTTGTTGTCCAATCCTCAACATTCCAAATATCTGTTACTATGTCCATATAAAATTCAGGTTCATGACTTACTATAAATACAGTTCCCTTAAATTCTTTTATGGCTTTTTTCAACTCATCCTTAGCATCTATGTCCAAATGATTTGTCGGTTCGTCTAAGACTAAGAAATTGATCTCACGATTCATAATCTTACCTAATCTTACTTTTGCATTTTCTCCTCCAGAGAGAGCTCTCATCTTCGTTCCAATATGATCTTTAGTCAACCCACATTTAGCTAAAGCAGATCTTACCTCTCCATTAGTCAGTGATGGGAACTCATCCCAAAATTCATCTAAAGCAGTCTTTCCACTACTATCTTCCTCTTGCTTAAAGTATCCCACTTCTAAAAATTGACCATGCTCTATCTCCCCAGAGATAGCTTTTATTTTTCTCAAAATTGTGTTTATCAGGGTAGATTTTCCCAGCCCATTTACTCCTTTGATTGCAATCTTTTGATTTCTTTCTATAGTGAAATTTAACTTCCGAGTTAATGGTTCGTTGTATCCTATTACCAGGTCTTTTACTGTAATAACTTCCCTTGATGGAGTCCTTGCAGTTTTAAAATAAAATTGTGGTTTTGGTTTATCCCGTTCTATAGTTATTACATCCATTTTATCTAATTTTTTTTGTCTACTCTTAGCCATATTAGTAGTTGCTATTCTAGCTTTATTCCGTGCTACAAAATCCTCTAAATGTGCTATTTCCTTTTGCTGTTTTTTATAAGCCTGTTCTATTTGACGTTTTTTCAATTCATGCATCTCTAGAAACTGATGATATCCACCTGTATATCTAGTCAATTCTGCTTTTTCAAGATGATAGATCACATTGGTAACATCGCTTAAAAATGGAATATCATGGGATACCAAGATAAATGCATTTTCATAATTTTGTAAAAAATTCTTCAACCAGATAATATGATCCTCATCCAAAAAGTTAGTTGGTTCATCCAAGATCAAGATCATGGGGTTTTCCAACAAAACTTTAGCCAATAAAATCTTAGCCCTCTGACCACCAGAAAGTTCTGATACATCTTTTTCCAGCCCTATTTCCATAAGACCTAGACCTGCTGCATAGGATTCTATTTTTGAATCTAAATTATAAAATTCAGAACTATCCAAGATACTTTGGATATCTCCAACCTCTTCTAATATCATCTCCATTTCAACTTCGTTACAGGTACCCATCTTTTCATAGAGTTCCATAATTTCTTTTTCCAATTCAAACATAGGAGCAAAAGCTGACTTTAAGATATCTCTGATAGTCTTACCTCTCTCAAGGCTGCTGTGCTGATCCAAATATCCTGTGGTAATATGGTTACACCACTCTACCCTTCCTTCATCAGGCATAAGTTTCCCTGTTATTATATTAAGAAAAGTTGATTTTCCCTCTCCATTAGCTCCTATCAGCCCAACGTGTTCTCCCTTAAGCAATCTAAAGGAAGCATCCTCTAAAATTGTTCTAGCACCATACCCGTGACTTACCCTGCTTACATCTAAAATACTCATAAAAATTTATCTCCTATATATTAATTTTCTTTATATTACACATTAAAACATTCTCAAACATTTAGAATAATTTTATCATGATTTCCGTATAAAAGCTAGAGTAAAGGGCTTTTCCCTTGACTCTAGCTCTATAATTTATCTATGTTCTTTAATTTTTTTTATCTGTTTACGTGCTCCTAAACTTCCCATCATCTTAGTGATTTTAGCTTTTTCTGCATGTTTATGACCACCAGATTGTTTTGCTTCTATATACTCTATTTCAGATTGTAATTTTTTATAATTATCTAATCTTTTTTGAGTCAACAATCCACTTTGAATAGCTTGTTTTACAGCACATTTCGGCTCATTTTCATGTTTACAATCTACAAATTTGCACCGTTTTGAAAATTCCTCTATATCAGAAAATCCTTGCTCAATATCTGCACTCCATAACTGCAACTCCCTCATTCCAGGTGTATCTATAATAAAACCTTCCTTTTCTAATATAAATAACTCCCTTGTTGTTGTTGTGTGACGTCCTTTTGCATCCGACTCTCTTATTCCCGATGTTTTCATGATTTCTTTACCTAATAATTTATTGATAATAGTTGATTTTCCGACTCCTGATGACCCTATCAAGGCTACGGTTTTATTCCCTATAAAGTACTTTCTCAGTTCATCTATCTCCATATCATCATATGAAGTAATTCCATGGATTGAAACTCCAAAAGCTATATCAGAAAGATCAGATATCTTTTCATCTATATTTTCCCCTATATCTTTTTTAGTTAAAACAAATACTGGAGTAGCTCCACTTTCATATACTATAGTCAAATATCTTTCTAATCTTGAAAGATTAAAATCATCATTAAATGATGAAACTATAAATACATAATCTACATTAGAAGCGATCACTTGCTCTACTACATCATTTCCTGCTGCTTTTCTTGAAATTTTAGTTTTTCTTTCTAAAATATTATTAATTCTACCTTCTTCTAAAATAACCCAGTCTCCTACAGTAGGAAATAAACCTTCAAATCTCATCTTCCCAGTAATAGTTGTCAAAAACTCTTCATCTTCCATAATTACTCTATATTGATCCCTATAAATTGCGGATATTCGACCTAAATTTTCTCTAGGTTCTCCTAACCACCCTAACTTCTTTAAACTCATTTTTACCTCCAAAAATATTGATATTTTTTATTTTTAATTTATTTTTTCTATTTACTCCAAACATCATCTCAACTCCTTTAATTTTATTTTCTTCATTATAACATAACATTTTAGTTTCAACAAAAATCAAAACAGAAGACAAACCATTTCGGTTTTCTCTTCTATTTTAAATTATCATCTTAAAAATTGCTAAACCAACTACTACAGCAACTATAAATATTAAGCCTAAAAAATATTTATTCCTAAAGATCTCTCTTCCACCTATCAAAAGACCTAAAATACCTATTATTAAACCTATAATCCCTCCAAGAATCTCAGCACTAAGAATTTTTAAAAACATTTCCCACCTCAAATTTTATTTTTCCTCACTGTAATATAGCCATTAGATTCCAATCGAAAAAAAGAACAGTGAAATACTGTCCTTTTCAACCTTGGATCTATCTTTTATAAATCCATATTATTTAATATTTTCTTTAATTCCACCAGTTCTTCCCATGAAAGGGTAATTCCTTTTCCCATCTTCTCGTGGGTTTCATCCCATTCTCTAATATCAGCTTTGGCTTTTCTATTATTCCACGAAACCAAATTTAATTCCTTAGTCCATCCCTTTCTTTCACTGAGTACTCCCAATTTTTCTTCTATCTCAAATTTTATTCCTGCCATCTCTCCTCCTAATTTACTTCTATTTCCAGTCCTTCATATTTTAACCCTAATTTTTCCTTGATCATATCCATAGTTTTGTGGAGGTTTAGGGATTTTTCATAGGTCATAATTTCATTTTCAACCTTTTTAGTCAGTAGAGTTTCCACAAAGGAATCGATCTCATATCCCAGCCACATATCTGTATCTATTTTAAAACTCTTCTCCTCTTCTCCCAATTTCTTTAAAGTGAACTTTTTGGCTACAACCCAGCTATCTGATATTTCTATCATACCATCTGTGCCTATTATCTTAGCACTATTACCAGAGATAGAATCCATAGTAGCGTAAAAACTGCCGGTAGCTCCTCCAACATATCCAAAGAGAGCACTAAGGCTTCCTTCTACTCCCCACTGATTTTTTCTAGCTCTGACATCTATCTCAGCGGGAACCCCCAATAGATCAGTCAAGAAAAATACATTATAGATCCCTATATCATAGAGAGCTCCTCCAGCCTGTTTAGGGTTGTGTTTATGAACCTTTGTACTCTTACTTCCAAAAGATGACTCTATATGGACTAGACTTCCTATCTGGCCGTTATTTATCAATTTTTTCATCTGCTTATAAAGGGGGTTAAATCCAACGACCATAGCCTCCATAAATAGGAGTTTTTTTTCTGCAGCTAACTTGATCACTTCTTCCAGCTCTTCTTTTTTTAACACTGCCGGCTTTTCACACAACACATGCTTTCCTGCATTTAAAGCCTTCATGGTATAGGCAAAATGCGTCGGATGCATGGTAGCGATATAAACAGCATCTATATTTTTATCTTTCAGCATCTCACTGCTGCTTTCAAAAGCTCTATCAATATTGTATTTTTTTGCTATATCTACCGTTTTTTCAAAATTTCTGGCACAAATTCCAACTAGAGCTATTTTTTTATTTTTTTGTGCTTCATCTATAAACTGCTGAGCTATCCTGCCAGTCCCAATTATTCCAAAATTTATTTTCTTCATCTTCTCCTCCCCTTTTATTTAATATTTCCCCAGCATCTCTGTCTTTAGGTCTTTATCTATGGCTCTATCTCCCAGCCAAATGCCAAATAACGCCTCTTTAAAATCCTGTCCCTCTGTAGTTAAAAGGTGTTCTCCATTTTTATATGTTTCTATTTTCCCATCTATATAATTAAAAGTGAATATATCCCCTCTTTCAACCTCTCCATCTTGAAATATTCTGGTAAAAATTTCAAGTTTATCCTTAATCTGCTCCATCTTTTCAGCTTCTACAGTGGAAAATCCTTCCTCCAATGCTTGTTTTAACTTGCCACTGGTAATCAATCTAGAGGTAATGTTCAGTTCAATGGTCATATTTTCTTTTCCCATTACAATAGCCACAGCATCCATTGTTTTTTCTGGTAAATATAATGACCCCACATAGAGTTTGAAAAATAATTTTTTCCTGATCCCTGCACCGTTTAATATCATTTTTTTATCTGCAACAACAAAATTTTCTTTTACTTCTACACCTGCTATATCAACTGCCATGGCAAAAACACTCATTAAAGCTGCAACTATCACCATTATCAAATTCCTTCTCATCTTTTTCCTCCTGATTTTTAAAATTTTCTAGATAATTATAACATACAAAAGAACTATAAAAAAGCAACGTGACTTCGAGCTAGAGAATATAAAAAGGAGCGGTTTTCACCACCCCTTATATTTATTACTTAGTCGCTTCTTCATAAGTACTAGTTAATGATAGCTCTTCTAATTGATCTATATCTACATTTCCAGGAGCTTCAGTCAATAGACATTGTCCTTTGTTAGTTACTGGGAATGGAATTACGTCTCTTATAGAGTCTTGCTTTAACATTGCCATTAACCATCTGTCTACACCAAATGCTAATCCGCCATGAGGAGGAGCACCATATTTAAATGCTTCTACGAAGAAACCAAACTTTTCTTTGATCTCTGCTTCAGTTAATCCTAATTGTTCAAATACAACTTTTTGTACTTTTCTATCGTGGATTCTAATACTTCCTCCACCAATTTCAAAACCATTTAATATAATATCATAAGAGTTAGTTCTTACTTTATCCATTTGATCTCCAGCCAAGAACATCTCCATATCCTCTTCTTTGATAGATGTGAATGGGTGATGTTGAGCTTTGTATCTTTCTTCATCTTCACTCCACTCAAACATAGGGAAGTCTACTACCCATAGGAATTTATGACTATCTTTATTGATTAATCCTAATTCATTTCCTAATTTTAATCTAAGTGCTCCTAATCCTCCATAAACTACTTTTGCTTTATCAGCTAGAATTAAGATAACATCTCCTACCTTTGCTCCTGTAGTCTCTAAAATTTGTGCCATTTCTTCTTCTGAGAAGAATTTAGCTATTGGAGAGTTTACTCCCTCTTCAGTTACTTTGATCCAAGCCAAACCTTTAGCTCCGAAATAAGTTTTTGCATAAGTTTCTAAATCTCCTAAAACTTTTCTAGAGAAGTTAGTCGCTTGTCCTGGTGCAACGATGGCATTTACTATTCCACCTGAGTTCGCAGTTCCAGAGAACGCCTTAAATTCACAACCTTTCATTATAGAAGTTAAGTCTTTTAATTCTACTCCAAATCTAACATCAGGTTTGTCAGAACCAAATCTGCTCATAGCCTCATGGTATGGCATTTTTTCGAATGAATAGTCAGCTTCTTCACCAGTTACTCTAGTGAATACTTTCTTACATAATCCTTCTACATATTCCATTACTTCATCCATTGTTACAAATGACATCTCCATATCTAATTGTAAGAATTCTAATTGTCTATCTGCTCTCAGATCTTCATCTCTGAAACATTTAGCAATTTGGAAATACTTTTCTACCCCACCAATCATCAATAATTGCTTGAATAATTGTGGTGATTGAGGTAATGCATGGAATTTACCTTTATTCATTCTACTTGGTACTAAAAAGTCTCTAGCTCCTTCAGGAGTTGACCTAGTTAATAGAGGAGTGTCTACTTCGATAAATTCACTATCGTCCATGAATCTTCTGATAGCCATCATCATATCGTGTCTTTTTCTGATGTTGTTCATCATAGCAGGTCTTCTGATATCTAAGTATCTATATTTTAATCTTAGATTTTCGTTTACATTAGCATCATCTGATATTTCAAATGGTAATACTTCTGCTGAGTTTAATACTTCTATATTTGTGATGAATACTTCTACATCTCCAGTAGCCATCTTAGAGTTTTTAGAAAACCTTTCCTTTACTTCACCAGTTACCTTGATTACATACTCACTTCTGACCTTAGAAATTATAGCTTTCATCTCTTCTGTAGCATCTTGAGGAACTACTATTTGAGTTACTCCCTCTCTATCTCTAAGATCGATAAAAGTTAACCCTCCTAAGTCTCTCTTAGTTGCTACCCAACCAGATAAAGTTACTACTTCACCGATATTTTCTGCTCTTAATTCTCCCAATTTATGGGTCCTGTAAATATTCATTCTAACACCTCAAATTTTATTTTTTATGTTTTTATTTATGTTTTACGCAGACTAAAGTCTGACTTTAAAATCTTCTTTTTGTCACGAAGTTTATACGAATATTTAATTTCTCTATCATTTAATAAAGAAATTAAAATGTATGACGAATTTCTAATGATTTATTTTCCTTTTCAAGATGTTATCAAACTTCTCAATAAATTTCCTACTGAGTCGTCCTACAAATTAAGTTCCGCAGTGAAACGAGGACTGTAACTGTAAAAAGACGTAACTATCTTTGACTTACCTCTATAACATCATTTTGAAAAGGTGAGCTTTTCTTTGGTTCGTTTCTTTTGCTCACTCACATTTAAAATTAGATTTAACTACATCTGATTTTAATAGTCGTGAATCGAAATGAACCCAGTTAAGGATGGAATCCTTGGAACTTTCTTTTCTGATTTTATTTTAAATTTTGTTCTAGTAAAAATATAATTCACTTCAAAATCTTCGTTACTTTTTTCTTGAAATAAAAGTAACCAAAAATTCAAGACTATATAAAAATTATTATTTCATATTCAATAAAATTATAAAAAATCGAATCGATTGTATACACTTCCGTAAGTCGTCGAATATTTTTATAAATTTTATTTTCATATTTCATTTTACGTAATTTTTATAATGTCAGTTTTTATACCTCCAATTCTACTTTGTCTCGCCCTGTGAAGGAGAGACTTCAGAAAGAGAGACTTATATTTTCTCTACTAACTCATCAAATACAACTACTTCTACATCTCTGCTGCTTAACTCTTTCATACCTACTGTTTTATTTTCTTTAGATTCAGCATCTATGATTATCTCTTTTTTAGCTCCTAATTTAAAGGCTTTTTTTCTATGAGCATTGGCTGATTTAGGCTCATATTCTATGGCTACCTTCACACCATTATCTCTCAGTGTATTAGCAACTAAGAAAGCATAATCCATATTTTCTTCCCCTAACCAGCTTATATATACATCAGGTGTATTTGATATCTTCTCTTCTCCTAATAACATCATCAGTCTATCTAGGCCAGATCCAAATCCTACTGCTGGAACTTCTTTGTCTCCTAATTGCTTGATTAAGTTATCGTATCTTCCTCCACCTAGAACAGTTCCTTGAGATCCTAATTTTTCAGTTATAATTTCAAATACTGTACTTGAGTAGTAATCTAATCCTCTAACTAATCTTGGATTTTCTATATATTCTACACCAAACATATCTAAATATTTTTTTACAGTTTCATAGTGTGCTTTTTCTTCAACATTTAAAGTATCAGGTAACATTGGAGCATCTACTGTCAAGTCTTGACAACCTTTATTTTTACAGTCTAAAACTCTAAGGGGGTTAGCCTCATATCTAGTCTGACAGTCAGTACATAGACCATCTTTTTTAGGAGTAAGATAATTTACCAAAAGATCTCTGTATTTAGCTCTTGTTTCATTTCCTCCTACAGAGTTGATGTTAACCTTTAGATCTTCTATACCTAATTTTTCCATCAATCTATAACCCATAGATATAACTTCAGCATCTGCCATAGGTGATCCATTTCCTAGGATTTCTACACCTATTTGATAAAATTCTCTATATCTTCCTGCTTGGGGTCTCTCATATCTAAACATATTATTGATATAATAATATTTAGTCAGATCTTCCTTCCCATAGGTCTTATTTTCTAAATATGATCTTACCACTGGGGCTGTTCCCTCAGGTCTCAGGGTGATACTTCTGTCACCACGATCAGAGAATGTGTACATCTCCTTATCTACGATATCTGTCCCTTCTCCTATTCCTCTTTTGAATAGATCTGTAGATTCAAATGTAGGAGTTATTATTCTTCCAAAACCATAATTTTCTAATAACTCTTTTGCTGTATCTTCTATAAAGTTAAATTTTAGAGCTTCTACATCATAGATATCTCTAGTTCCCCTCATTGCTTTTATCAATTTCATTCATTCACCTCACAAAATTTGTTTAAAATACTTTCCAGCCTTTTAATCTATTGTCAATAATTTCTCCTAAACCAACAAATTCTTTATCTACATAGATTCTGTATCTGTCATTTGGTTTTTGGCATACTACTGTATTTCCATTTAAAAATAATTTTATTTGCTTTTCATCTTTTATCTCAACTTTTTCAAAGTTAAAGCTGTCTTCTACACTGGTTACAAAGCTCAGATCTTTATTTTCTCCCATTTCTTGCATCTGTTCAATGGTAAATCCGTTTTCTACCAGATATTCTCCTACCTGGGTTCTTCTGAGTCCATTCATATGAGCATAGGTTTTTAGTTCTTCTCCCATATCAAAGATCAATGACCTGATATAAGTTCCCTTAGATACCTCACAGTAAAGTTTCCCTGTTTGGGTTTCTTCATCAAATTCCATTAATTCCAGCTTTGATATTACCACATCTCTGCTTTTTCTTTCAATTACGATCCCTTCACGAGCCAGTTCATAGAGTCTTTTTCCATTTACTTTCAGTGCAGAATACATAGGAGGAACCTGTTTGATTTCCCCTCTAAATTTCGATAATATATCCTTTATATCTTCAGCAGTTACCCTTACATCACTTCTGTCTATAACTTCCCCTTCAGTATCGTAGGTATCTGTTTTTGATCCTAAAAGAAAGTCAGCTATATAGGTTTTTTCCTTAGCTTCTATTACATTAGCTAATTTAGTAGCTCTTCCAAGACAGATTACAAGTACTCCTGTTGCCAGGGGATCTAAAGTCCCGGTGTGTCCTATTTTCTTCATATTTAATATTTTTTTTAACTTTCTAATCACATCAAAGGAAGTATATCCTTTGGGTTTATCTACATTAATTAATCCATTCAATTTTACTCACCCTATATTATTTATTTTCATAACAGTATATCATATTTACTGGCCTTAAACAATGACAGAAATCTTTTCTCAACCACTAATACCACGAATTTATACGAATTAAATTTCTCTTTCATACTCTCTGTGTCCCATGTTTTTCCTTTCACCTTAGTTTGTCTTTTCTTTTTTTTTCAGTTTAGAAAGATAGTCTTCCACATCATAGTTTACTTCTATTAACTTACTGCTTCCCATTTCAGACTCTATTTCGACAATCCCCAGTCCACGGGCAAAATAGACATAATATTCATTTCCAGCTTTTCTGTATCTTAATTTTACCGCCTCTATCTCTTTCCCCATTAATTCTATCTTTTCATCTACAGATAAGATCTTATATGTTGATTTATCATCGTTTATCCAAGAAATACCTTTTTTTATAGGCGATCTGAGTAAGATCAAATTATTGTTTGATTTTTCATTTATATAGTCATCTTTTAACTCGTTAGTTTCTCCTTCTCTATATACCAATCTGTATCCATCTTTATTTACACGATAAACAGCCACCCCCATGGTAGCAGTATCCAGAGTTTTTTTCTGATAAAATTCACCCTTTATCTTATCTATTATTTCTACACTTCCAGCCCCTTCAAATCCTCCATCAAAGATCTTAACCATAGGTTTATTAGGCATATAGTCCCTTACTCCTACTTCCTTTGATTGTTTTGAGTTTATTACATTAAACATTAAAAATATTACAGACAATAAAATTATTATCCTTACAGCTTTCTTATTTAATTTATGCTTCATAATTTAACCTCCATATTTATTTTATCCTATTGAAACTGCCCTTTCTTGGTTGTGATTTTAATCTTTCTTATAAGATCTGGTGGTTCTTCTATCTTTAATTATTCGTAAAATTTCATTCATCGTCTTCCTCCATCATTTCTTACAGTATACTATAAATCTTTCTAAAGTTTCAATGATATAGTATCCCAATTTTTAGAAGTTAAATATATATAGTCCAAATCATATTTTTTATATAATCTTTTTAATTTTTTATTATCTATATCCACAGGAGTTGTATGCAGTAAGATCCCTTTTTTCCCACTCTGGAGATCCAGGTTACCCAGATAATTATCAGGAGATATGAAATTTTTATAGGTATTTTCAAAGACTATCATAATTACCCCATCTTTTAAAAATTTTTCATAGTTTTCATCTATATACCCTGCATTGGTAACAATGATTTGATCTCCTATATATTCATAGTAATTCTGATACTTTTTTATCAACTTTTCACAGCTATCACCACAGCTCCCCATCCCTTCATCTAAAAAGATCCCATCTATATCCCATTCCTTTTTCCAAAGGTCTATATCCTTTCTTACTTCCATTTCATCCCTGTCTCCATAACCGGTAGATACATACCCAATCACTTTTCCGCGATTCTTTTGTATCTGTTTTATTTTATCCTCTAACTTTTCAAAGTAATATTTATTTTCCTCCCTGCTTATTGGTCCGTTATTTGGATTAACTATTGCTATCACCTTATTCCCCTTTGAAAATTTAGCTATTCCATCAAAATCAACGTCAAAATTTTCTCCCAGTGGGATATAGGCAGGTATTATATACCCATATTTTTTGGGTTTCAGCCAAAATGTTATTCCCAATCCAAATATAAAGGCAACTACAAATATATTTCTCATCCTTTCCCTCCTTATAATCCTCCATCATTTCTTACAGTATACTATGAAATCTTTCAAAAGTTTTAATGATTATAGGATCCTAATTATCGTAAATAAAAAAAGCTAACCTTCTCCAACAACCAAGATAGAGGCAGGTGGGAAGCATTAGCTTTTTACTATTATATTTTCAGGATATTAGCTCCCTTTTTTAATACTTTTAGGTTTTCTAGCAGGACCTTTTTTACCTCTTCTAGTCGGAGCTTTTCTCCCTGTAGAAGTTCCTTTAAAGTCATATTTTTTCTTGTCTCTTTCTTCCCTAGCTGACTGTAAGTCACTAAAAGAAGGTTTTGTGTCTCTAAGGTGATAAGGATGATCCTTTTCAACATAGATAGTTTTACCTATAGTTTTTTGGATAGTTCTAAGAAATCTTTTTTCTTCTATATCACAAAATGAAATTGAAATACCTTCACTGCCTGCTCTACCTGTTCTACCAATTCTATGAACATAAGTTTCAGGAATACTGGTAAGATCATAGTTTATAACGTGGGAAAGGTCATCTATATCAAGACCTCTAGAAGCCAGATCTGTAGCTACTAAGATTTGAATATTTCCTTTTTTTAAATCTCTTATAGTTCTCTGTCTAGCAGACTGAGCTCTCTCTCCATGGATAACATCTGATTTATAACCTGCTTCCAATAACATATCATTGATATCGTTGGCTCTAAATTTGGTTCTGGCAAAAATAATTACAGAACTAATTTTTTGTTTCTTTAAAATATGAAGTAATAGAGCTGGCTTATCTCCTTTATCTACTAGATATATACTTTGGTTAACAGTATCTACAGTAGAAGATGTAGGTGATATCGAAATATCCACTGGATCAACCATTGCAGTTGTTACTAAGTTTGTTATCTCATCTGGCATGGTAGCAGAAAAAAGCATAGTTTGTCTTTCTTCTGGTAGTTTTGAGATGATCTTACGAACTTCGATGATCATTCCCATATCTAACATACGGTCAGCTTCATCGATTACTATTTGGTCTACCAGTTCTAGGTTGATATAACCCTTTGAAATTAAATCAAGTAATCTACCAGGGGTAGCTACGATGATATTTGGTCCTGTTTTAAGTTTGTGTATCTGTTTTATAGGTGAAACTCCTCCAAAGATTACAGCACTGGTAACTCTGGTATTTTTCCCATACGAATGAACACTTTCCTCTATTTGGAGTGCCAATTCTCTAGTAGGAGCTAAGATCAATGCTGTTAGGTTTTTTGTTTTACCTCCTAAAGCAATTTTTTGCAAGATTGGAAGGGCAAAGGCTGCTGTTTTACCAGTTCCCGTTTGAGAAGATCCTATGATATCTCTCCCATCCATAATAAGTGGAATAGCTTGTTCCTGTATAGGTGTAGCTTCTATATAGCCCTTTTTTTTGATGGCTTCTAATAATGGTTCAACTAAATTTAATTCATTAAATAACATGTTTTTTCTCCTTGATATATAAAAATTTATTACTTAACATTTTATCATATATATCTTAATAAGACAAAATTAAATAAATAATAATAAACTGATTGCCATGACTCCCATACCGCTTATCAGTCCGTAGATGGAGAGATGATGCTCTCCGTATTTTTGTGCTGCCGGGAGGAGCTCATCCAAAGAGATAAATACCATTATGCCTGCTATGCCGGCAAAGATAATCCCAAATACTGTATCGGATAAAAAAGGCATTAATATTAAATAACCTACCAAGGCTCCTACAGGTTCTGCAAGCCCTGAAAGAAAGGAATAAAAAAATGCTTTCTTTTTATTTCCGGTAGCAAAATAAATAGGTACAGAGACTGCTATTCCCTCTGGAATATTATGGATAGCTATTGCAACTGCAATGGGAACTCCCAATGAGGGATCTTTTAATGCAGCTACAAAGGTAGCCAGTCCTTCAGGAAAATTATGTATCCCAATGGCAAGAGCAGAGAACATACCCATCCTCATCATGGCATGGTTATATTCGTGAGGTTCTCCTTCACTCTTATGGCTTTTTTCCATTTTGCCTAAATCATCTTCTAGGTTAGTAATTTCATTGATCTCCTCAACCCCTTTTAATTCATGAGGGTTCTCAAAGGACGGAACCATTTTATCTATAATAGCTATTAAAAATACTCCTCCAAAGAAAGAAACTACAGTAACCCAGGTCCCTTTTACTACCCCTAGATCTGCGACTAAAAAAATCTTTGCCTTGACGAAGATTTCCACAAAAGACACGTAGATCATTACCCCGGCGGAAAATCCGAGAGCCAGGGATAGAAATCTTTTGTTTGTTTGTTTAGTAAAAAAAGCTAAAGCACTCCCTATCCCTGTGGCTAATCCTGCAAATAGGGTGAGACCGAAAGCAATGTAAAAGTTTTCATGCATAAAAATTCCTCCTCCCAATGGGTACTATTATTAGAATAATACCAATCAGGAGGAGGAAATCCTCTTATATATATTTATTTATCCTTCAAAACCTTCATAGATATCATCGTCAAAAGAAAAGTCTTCTAAGATCTCTTCTATATGTTCCTTGCAGTTTTCCAATTTATACTTAGCCGGCAGGGGAGTAGAATCTAAAAAATCAAATTTTTCATCCTCTAAGATAGGTAAAAATGCACTGACCATAGGTCTGTCAAACTCGCTGACATAGGTATGGGAACCAAATTGACCACTGTTTTTCATCTTATTGATCTCTCTGGCATATTTAGTATGGTTAGAACAATCGTGGATCAGCATGTCCCAATTTTCATTGACAGCAGTTTCCATAAATTTAAGAGTAACCTTTCTAGACCAAAGTGGAGACATGTATCCGTTTCTATATGTATAGAATTTTTCACCCATATAGTTATTCAGATTATCCGTTCCCAGATGTAACTCGGCACAATTCATATAATCCAGTCCGATAGAAAGAATAGCTTCTTTTTTAGCCATAAATTCATCGTAAAATGAAGGTGTCATAGGAGTTTCTATCCCTACCCATTTAAAATATTTACGGGCAATTCTCATAGCTTCGATAACCTGGTCACTAACATTAGTAGCATTCAGGTTAAATCTAAGTTCATCCAATCCAGCTTCGGCTAATTTTTTTAAATTATCCTCTGTACATAGGACACCATTGGTATACATATGCTGATGAACACCTGCATCAGAGAATTTTTTTACTACATCATAGTATTTTTCTATCTCCATAAATGGCTCTAAATATACATAGGCGATTCCAGAGGGTTTCTTTTGAATAGATAACAATAGATCGATATCTTCAGGTTCATATAGTTCATCTCCTATATCCCACATATCTTGAGGGATGGGATCTACTGAATCCAATGAATCGTGGTAGTAACAGAACTCACAGGTAAGGTTACAGGTATGAGTTTTTCTGATCCCGCCAAGTCCGTCACCAAACAGGCAAGATATACATCCTGGAGGAAATTTCTCCTTCATTCCTACATAGTATGTACGACCTTTCATGTCTTTTAATCCATCTATCTTACTTTGGATCTCAGCAATTTCATTCATATATGATCTTTCTATTTGTCTTTGAGTAGACCTGATTATATCTTCATACTCCTCAAAAACTTCCTTTGCATCTACAGGAACGTCTGCTAAATATTCAAACCATTCCAATGCTTCTTGTTTACTTATTTTCATCTTTACCTCCAAATTAACCTTAACTCTTCCTTTCTATGGTTTCCTTTCGTTAATCGAGAAAACGACAAGAGGGAAAGAGTGCTTTTATTTTTTACTCTTAATTATATCATAAAATGAAAGATATTGTTTACCAAAGAACTTACTTTATCTTTAGAATTTATTTTTGAAAGATAAAATTCAGATTAAGTTCTGAGGAATAAATGAGGAGCTTTATAAATTTGGAGAATAATTAAAACTTAAGTGGTTTTTAATTATTTTTTGAAATTGATTTTTAGGGAGGTATACTAGTAAGTGAAGAAGTAGGGAACTCCCTTCCCTTTTTATAGGTCAGATTCTACGAATATTAAAATTAAGTATATTGAAAACTTAATTTTAAATGTAGACCTGATTAGGGAGAAACCTAAAGCTGTAATATTGAAGGTAAGAAATAATAAAAATTGTGTTTTAAAGGAGACAAAGATGAATATCAGACAGATAGAAGAAAAAGATGTGGAACTGTTTTTAAATTTATTGATAGAATTGGATCACGAAACCAAGTTCATGATGCTGGAGCCGGGAGAAAGAAAAAATGACCTGTATATAACTAGATCAATAATTAAAAATAATATCGAAAATTCATTTATGTATGTTGCAGAGGAGGAGAAAAAACTGGTTGGTTTTTTAACTGGGGAAAGGGGCAGTGCCAACAGGATAAAACACACAGCTTATATAGTTATCGGAATCCTAGGTGGTCATCGTGGCAAGGGAATAGGAAAGAAGCTTTTTGAAGAACTTGAAAAATGGGCTGTAGAAAATAATATTAAAAGACTTGAATTAACTGTAATGACTCACAATGAAAAGGCTGTTAATTTATATAAAAAAATGGGGTTTAAAATAGAGGGAGTCAAGGAACACAGTATCTTACTGGATGAGAAATTTATAGATGAATATTATATGGGGAAAATACTATAAATAAAGAGGTGTAATATGGAAAATCAAGCTAGGGAAGGTAAATTTAAATTATCTATTTTAGGAGCTATATGGATGGTAGTATTTTATAGTTTCATAATAGCTTTTATTATAGGAATGTTATGGGCTTCTTTTAGTCTTATAATTGATTTTAAAATAACAGAAAATATTCAAGTAATTATGGATTTATTGAGAAGTACTATTATAGATATTATAATAATAGTAATAGTTTTAAAAAAAGTAAAAAAAATAAGCGGTGGGAAGTTTAAGATGAAATATCTAAATAAATTTAACTATAAATTATTGTTTTCTGTTATTTTCTTGATTGGAGGATATTATTTATTGTATGAAAGTTCAATAGGGATAATTATGGAAAAAGTTCCAGTACCCCAATTTATAGAAGAAGGATTTGAAGAAATATTCCTACATCCTTACTCCGCTTTTATATCCATGGGAATAAGAGCACCTATCTTTGAAGAAATTTTTATGAGGGGAATCATCCTGGCAGGGTTATTGAATAGATACAACCCCAAGAAAGCTATAATTATCTCCGCCTTGATCTTTGGAGTATGGCACTTTAATATTCCACAATTTGTTGATGCAACCTTGGCAGGGTTGATTTTAGGGGTGATCTATTATAAAACCAACTCTTTGCTTCTTTGTATCGCGGCACATATGACCAATAATATGTTGTGCACGATTATGGAGTATACAGAACATTCCTTCAATATGTTAACTTTCTTTATAGGTGTTTTAATTTTCCTAGGTTCAGCCATGTTGTTCTTTCGATATCTCAAAGAATTAGATGAAAAATTAGAAATGAATAAATTATATAAAAATCGGGAGGTACTATGAAGATATACTATTTCAGCGGATCGGGAAACTCTTACTACATAGCCCAAAAAATAGCTAAGAAAACCAAAGGAACCTTGGTAGATATAGCAAAAATAGAAGAAAATATAGTTTTAGAGGGAAAGATAGGAGTTGTAGTTCCGTGTTACGCCTTTGGAGTACCAGACCTAGTGATCAAATTTTTAAAAAGAGTTCAAAATAAATCCACATATTCTTTTTTTATCCTCACATATGCCGGTTATTATGGGGGAACATTCAAGCAGGTAGATAAGCTTATGTCGTTTAACTACAACAAAGGGATCAAGATGCCGGGATCAGATACGGTATTTACCAGTAAAAAGAGAAGGGATGAAAAAAATGAGGAAATTTACAGGACAGCAGATGAAGAGATAGGCAAAATTATAAAAGAGATAAAAACTATGAAAGTTAATAAAATAAGTAGGAGTTTTGAATATTATCTATTACTCCCTGTGTATAAATTAGCTATGTGGTATTTTAGAGGAGCAAAAAGAGGATTTAAAACTAATGAAAGATGTACCATGTGTGGATTTTGCGAAGAAATATGCCCGGTGGATAACATAAAGGTAGGAGATAAAGTTATTTGGGATGATCACTGTGAGGGCTGCCTCAGGTGTATTAACTATTGTCCCTTTGAAGCCATAGAATATAAAAAATATACAGAAGGAAAGTTAAGATTTAAAAATAAAAGGATAGATATAAGTGAGGTTTAGATATGAAAATAAGAGAATATAATTTAATAGGGGAAAAATGATGGAATATAAAGAGATTTTAGAGATACTAGAAGAAGTTGCAGAAAAAAACGAAAACAATTTAAAGATGAGTTTAGAAAAAAAATTAAATGAAAGAGAGAAAAAGGTTTTTAGGTGGCTATTTAAGGAGTATGAGGATCCATCAAAAAAGCGTTGGTTTGACCCCCATCATATAATATTTTCAACAAATTTTGCCTTAGGTTTAGTTGAGGAAGAAAATCTAGATAGATTGATAGTAACGGCAATAATATTACACGATATTGGTTATTTTGCTATAGCTGATAAAAAAAATTGGATTAATTCAAATAGCAGGATTATTCATATGCAGGAAGGAACTGCATTAGCCGCTAAAATTTTATTTGAACAAGGATTTAATCCAAAAGAGGTGGAAAAGGTTGTTGGGATGATAGCTGTTCATGATAATCCATATATTGGTATACCTATTATAGGTGATGACAGACTTGGTTTAAGAGACTGTGACAGGGCCTGGATAATGCATCCTCTATCTTTCTATAAAGACCTAAGTGAAACAGGTAGAAGCTATGAAAATCCAAAGGAATTATTGTTGAATAGAATAGTTCAATTTTATTCCCATGAGCATCCATTTGATAGATCAAAGTGGAAAGTGGATCTACAGGAATTAAAAGATAATGGAATGTATATTGAAAAGCCTACTTACAAATTTACAAAACAATATATAGAAAAACAATTTAACGGGAGAATAATGGAGAGTAATGACAGGAATTTATTGAGTAATAGAGAGTTGTTCACAAAATATTTAGAAGAAAACATTATAAATTCAATGAAGGAAATTAAAATATGAATATTAGAAAAGGTGTAATAGAGGATATAGAGGAAGTCTATAAATTATATAAAAAAGTTTCTCAAATAGAAGGAGGAATAGCCAGATTTGAAGATGAAGTTACCCGAGAATATGTGAAAGGATTTATAAAAAGTGCATTGGATGATGGTATTTGTATAGTGGCTGAAAAAGATGGGGCTATAGTAGGAGAGATCCATAGTTATAAAATAGGGATTAGGGTATTCGATCATATCTTATCGAATATAACCATAGTGGTATCACCTGATTTTCAAAGTAAAGGAATTGGTAAAAAAATATTCTTGAAATTAATAAGGGAAGGGAGGAAAATAGAGGGAATTTCAAGGATAGAATTAGTTGCTATGGGTAGTAATAAAAAAGCTTTAAAATTTTACCAAGATTTAGGTTTTGAAGTAGAGGGAAAGATGAAGAATAGAATTAAAAACTCCAAGGGGGAGTTTGAAATAGGGGTTATGATGGGAATGATATTTTAATAGAAATAAAAAATAGGGGTTGAAAACAATGGGAAAGAATCAAAATATTTATGATGATGAAATATTCTTTGAAGGGTACAAGGGAATCAGAGAACAAGAAAATAATTATAATAAATTACAGGAACAACCTGCAATAAAAAGTTTACTGCCAGATTTAAAAGGGAAACGAATTCTAGATTTGGGCTGTGGTTATGGGGAAAGTTGTAGTTACTTTATAGAAAAGGGAGCAAAAGAAGTTGTAGGTATCGATATTTCGAAAAAAATGTTAGAAGTTGCACGAAAAGAAAACTCCCATGAAGATATTGAGTATTTAGAAATGAGTATGGATGATATAGAAAACCTGTCGGGGAAATTTGATCTAGTATACAGTTCATTGGCACTCCACTATATGGAAGATTTTAAAAAATTATTGATGGATATAAATAATCTGCTAAAGGAAGATGGGTTATTTATATATTCTCAAGAACATCCTTTAACTACAGCACATGAAAAGGGGCAGCGATGGACAAGGGATGAGAATGGAATGGGAGTCCACTATAATCTAGCCAATTATATGAGAAGCGGTAAAAGAGAAACAACGTGGTTTATTGATGGTGTTATTAAATATCACAGGACCTTCTCAGAGATCATAAATACAGTAAGTGAATGTGAATTTCAAATAGAAAAGATTTTAGAACCACTACCTAGTGAAGAGAATATAAAACTTATTCCAAAGATGGTACAAGATTTTCATAAACCTAATTTTTTAATATTAAAGCTAGGGAAAAAATAAATTATGTAAAAAAGGAGCGATTTAGATGATAATACCAGAGAAACTAAAATTTAATGATGAAGTAAGAATAATTGCCCCGTCTAGAAGCTTAAAGCTGATAAGTGAAGAATGCAGAAATTATGCGAATAGATCTCTTGCTGAGATGGGATTAAAGGTAACTTTTTCTAAAAACTGTGAAATAAGCGATGACTTTATGTCTTCTTCAATTGAGGAGAGGATAGCAGACTTGCATGAGGCTTTTGCCGATGAAAATGTGAAGTGTATCCTCACTGTAATAGGAGGATATAATTCAAACCAGTTGTTGAAATATATAGACTATGATCTGATAAAGAATAATCCAAAGATACTCTGCGGTTATTCGGATATAACGGCTCTTTCAAATGCTATTTACAGCAAAACGGGCTTGGTTACATATTCAGGGCCTCACTATTCCACTTTTGGGATGAAAAAAGGAATTGATTATACCATTGAATATTTTAAAAGGTGTATGTTTTCAGAAAGTGAGTATAAGATAGAACCTTCAAAGGTGTGGAGTGATGATCTCTGGTTTTTAAATCAGGAAGTGAGAGTATTCCATAAAAATAATGGATCTAAATCCTTGGGAAGTGGA
>Ga0316198_10000467_pt1 | contig 21199 bp, 25 predicted proteins | sample OudBieAanoxic_MG_FD_204935 | JGI IMG/M metagenome (GOLD analysis project Ga0316198, IMG submission 204935) | Coastal sediment microbial communities from Oude Bieten Haven, Netherlands - site A anoxic | ecosystem: Environmental > Aquatic > Marine > Coastal > Sediment | place: Netherlands...
ATCTTTTCGCTTCCTGTATGACGCCATCCGCCGCCCCTTTTACGACATTGCCGTAAATTTGTCGTAGAAGCAGTTTACAGTATGCGGTGTGAAGTGTGAACTTATTGCCCGGCTACTAGCCGATAACACAATACAATTTAGTCAGTTACAGGAGAAAGTGGTCTTTTGCGGGATTATGCGTAAGTTTATGTTTTTTCGTAATTGGTGCCGACGGCCGGAGTCGAACCGGCACAGCTTTCGCCACTACCCCCTCAAGATAGCGTGTCTACCAATTCCACCACGTCGGCAATATATAAAGTTATTCCGGCAGATCGGATTTGGCCTTTTCAGGCTGCCCGGCTTTTTCGGTCTGTTCCGGTTGTTCCGGAACCTCGGCAGGCGGAAGCTCCTGTGCAGCAGTCTCCTCCGATGATGCCTCTCCGCTCTGTTCAGGAACGTCAGGCAGATCTACAGGCGGCAGATCCACGGCTTCATCCTGGACAGCCTCTTCTAGCGCCGGCGGAATATCCGATTCCTGCGGCAGCGAAACACGCTCGGTCACGCTGGCGTTCGGATCCTGTACGTTGCGAACCAGCGGCGAAGACAACAGGATGCTGTTAAGAAAAAAACCGGCGGCAAGAATAGCGGTAGTCCGGGTCAAGAACGAACCGCCACCGCGGGCACCGAATACGGTGCCGGCAGAACCGGCGCCGAAAGCGGCGCCCATATCGGCACCCTTGCCCTGCTGCAGCAGGACCAGCCCGATAATGGACAGACCCAGCAACACCTGAAGAATTAACAAAGCTGAAAACATTGTGCGTTACCCGAATGCCAGACTACGATTCAGCCGCCTGCCTTACAGATAGCGAGGAAGTCATCGGCCGCCAATGAAGCGCCGCCAATCAGACCACCATCGATATCCTGCATGGCAAACAACTCTGCAGCGTTACTGCCTTTGACACTGCCACCGTACAGAATCTGTACCTTGTCAGCGACGGCCTGATCCAGACCGGCCAGCTTGCTGCGAATAAAGGCATGAACGTCCTGCGCCTGATCCGGCGTTGCGGTCATGCCGGTACCGATCGCCCAGACCGGTTCATAGGCTATAACCGCAGTACCGATGGCTTCAATACCTTCCAGTTCAATGACGGCATCCAGCTGGCGTGCCACCACATCTTCGGTAATACCCTGTTCGCGTTCTTCCAGGGTTTCGCCGACACACAGAATCGGTGTCAGACCGGCTCTGCGCGCTGCGGCGAATTTGCGGGCGGTCACTTCATCGCCTTCGCCATACAGGGCACGGCGTTCTGAGTGACCGACGATGGCATAGGTGCAACCGAAGTCCGTCAGCATGGGACCGGAAACCTCACCGGTGAAAGCCCCCGATTCCTGGTCGCTGATATCCTGACTGCCAAGCGCAATCCTGCTCCCTGCCAGCAGGTTGGCAGCCAGCGGGATATAAATGAACGGTGGACAAACCGCAATCCGGGTGTCACCCGTGTCACCAGCCCCGGCCATAATCCCGGAAACCAGTTGTTTTACGCTGTCCAGAGAACCGTTGAGTTTCCAGTTCCCTGCTACCAGAATTTGACGCATGCCGCTCTCCCGCAAGCCTTTAAAATCAGCCGCGTAGCGTAGCGGGCCAGACGACAAAAAGCAAATACTCCTTAACAGGGCAGCACGACGAATCCCCCCGGAATCCAATGCAGATCAAGACCCTGCTGAGTCATCAGGGGGGTTGATTTTGTGCCACAACAGCCATAATCTGACAGTGGAATCACACCCCTTTGGCGCCACACTCCGGGAGCCAGCGCCCAGTGTCTGGGGGCACAACGCGGTGACTTGCGGGGGCGACCGCCGACCCCGCCGCAGAAAGTCGCTAAGTCGCTTCAACGAGGAGGGCGTTTACAGTGCACACACTCAGCATGACAGCCAGCCTGATCGTGTTCTGGTTGATGATTTCCCTGGATTTTGGCGCCTTGAATCTGGCCCTGGGTATTGCATCCGCATTTCTGGTGGTAGTCATCTCGACCAGCATGGATGTCGTCGACCACGAGTCCCAGCCGATCCATCTGACGCCGCGATTGCCCCTGTTCTGGGGCTGGCTGAGCCGGCAGATCATCCGTTCCAACCTCGATGTCACACGCCGGATCTGGGCGCCGGGCCGAACCATCAGTCCGACTGTGGTGAGAATCAAATCGAGTCAGAAGAGCGCGCTCGGTAAGGTGATCTACGCGAACTCCATAACCCTGACTCCCGGCACCGTCACCCTGAGCATCGAGGGTGACGATATTCTGGTCCATGCCCTGACCCGCAAGGATGCCGAGACCCTGCAACAGGGAGAGATGGATCGCCGCGTCACCGAACTTGAAGGGCAATTGGAACGTTACTGATGTTCATCGCGGCCGCTTTGTCTATACTCGTAGTGATGGCCCTTGCCCTGCTGCGGGCGCTGGCAGGGCCCACCCTGTACGACCGGGTCCTGGCCGTAAATATGTTCGGCACCAAGACTGTGCTGTTTATCTCGGTACTGGGATTTCTGACCGGCCGTCCGGATTTTCTGGATATCGCGCTCGTTTATGCACTGATCAACTTCATCAGCCTGATCGCCGTGCTGCGTTTTTTCGAGTTCGGGCGTTTCCGCTCCATCACCGCACCGCAAAGCGCTTTCAAGGAGTATCCCTCCAATGAATGACTGGATTGATCTGGTCAGCTGGGTCTGCCTGCTGGCAGGCGCTTTCTTTGGCATCAGCGGTGGCGTCGGCATCCTCAGATTTCCCGATTTCTTCACCCGCATGCATGCGACCGGGGTCACTGACACCCTGTGTGCAGGCCTCATACTCGTGGGGCTGATGTTTCAGGCCGGCTGGAGTGCGGCGCTGTTAAAACTCTTCCTGATCCTGGCCTTCCTGCTGCTCACTTCGCCCACCGCCGCCCACGCCATCGCCAAGGCAGCGCTGCATGGCAAACTGGAGCCCGTGCTCGGCCCTCCGGGAGAACCGCCATCGAAATCCTGATCGACATCGTCCTGCTCGGCTTCCTGACCATCACCGTACTGGCGGTGATCCGTCTGCGTAACCTGTTCGCTGTCGTGATGCTGTTCGGGATCTACAGTTTTCTCACCGCTTCCCTGTTCGTCACCCTGAACGCGGTGGATGTCGCCTTCACGGAAGCGGCAGTCGGCGCCGGCATCTCAACGTTCCTTATGCTCAGTACACTGGCGCTCACGGTTCGGCGGGAAAAGGTACGCCGCAAGCGGACCGCCATTCCGCTGCTGGTGGTCACCATCATTGGCGCAACGCTGGTATACGGCACCTTCGACATGCCGCATTTCAGCGACCCCTCCGCCCCACTGCACAGCCACGTTGCCCGACATTACATCGAAGCCAGCGCGGATGAAGTCGGCGTGCCGAATCTGGTCACCGCGGTGCTGGCCAGCTACCGCGGTTACGACACACTGGGCGAGGTAACGGTGATCTTCACAGCCGGCATCGGCGTACTCGTTCTGCTCGGTTACAGAAAGCGCAGCGGGAAACCCTGAATGCGTCCTCCAATCCAGCCCCACAACCTGGTCCTGCGCATATCGGCGAAAATGCTGATCCCGCCGATCCTGATGTTTGCCTTGTATGTGCTGTTTCACGGTGAAACCGGCCCCGGTGGCGGCTTCCAGGCCGGTGTGATCTTTGCCGCGGCGATTTTCCTCTATGCCCTGGTGTTCGGCATCGGCCTGGCACGGGCGGTCGCCACAGAACGGCTGTTGAGGGTACTGGCATCACTTGGCATGCTGCTCTACGTCGGCGTCGGGCTGGCTTCGCTGTTTGCCGGCGCCAATTTCCTCGACTATGACGTTCTCGCGCAGGAACGCCTGGAGGGACAACACCTGGGCATATTTCTGACCGAACTCAGCATCGGCATGACGGTTTCCGCAGTCATGATGATCATATTCTTTGCTTTTGCCGAACGCGGGGTGCGACGGTGAACGTCCTGATCGGGCACTACAACTACTGGATAGTCATTTTCCTGATGATGGCCGGCCTCTATGTCGTCATCGCACAAGGCAACCTGGTAAAAAAGATTGTCGGGCTCAACATATTTCAGGCATCGGTGTTCATCCTGTTCATCAGTATGGGCAAGGTCGAGGGTGGGACCGCGCCCATCGTTACGCAAGGCGTCTCATTGTATTCCAACCCGCTTCCGCACGTACTGATACTCACCGCCATCGTGGTCGGGGTCGCCACCACCGCACTCGCCCTGGCACTGGTGGTGCGTATCAACGAGGCGTACTGCAGTGTGGAAGAAGACGAGATCCACCAGCAAGACCAGTCCTTTTGATCACCCAGCATCTGCCCATATTACAGGTCATCATCCCCTTGCTGACCGCGCCAGTTTGCCTGCTGGTCCAGGACCGACGCTTCGCCTGGGGTGTGAGCCTGGCGGCAAGCTGGACGGCCTTCCTTATTGCCGCATTGTTGCTCGATCAAACGCTGGAACAGGGGGTTATCTCCTACGAACTGGGCGGCTGGTCGACGCCCTGGGGCATCGAGTACCGCGTCGACACGGTCAACGCCTTCGTACTGCTGATTGTCACGGCCATCAGCAGCGCGGTACTGCTGTTCGCACAGCGCAGCGTGGCCAGAGAAATCCTCTCTACGCGCATCCCGCTCTTCTATACAACCTTTATGCTGTGCCTGGCCGGCCTGCTGGGCATTGCCGTCACCGGCGACGTCTTTAATCTGTTCGTGTTCATGGAGATTTCCGCGCTGTCCTCCTACACGCTCATCGCCCTCAGCGAACAGCGGCGCGCGCTGACAGCGGCCTACCAGTACCTCTTCATGGGCACCATCGGCGCGACCTTCATTCTGATCGGCATCGGCCTGTTGTACATGATGACGGGGACGCTGAATATGCAGGACCTGTCCCAGCGTTTACCTGCGGTTACCGCTACCCGCACGGTAGAGACTGCGTTTGCTTTTCTTACCGTGGGTATCAGCATCAAGCTAGCGCTGGTCCCGCTGCACCTGTGGTTGCCCAACGCCTACGCTTACGCACCTTCGGTGGTGAGTGCCTTCATCGCCGCGACGGCAACCAAGGTGGCATTCTACGTGCTGTTGCGATTCATGTTTACCATCTTCGGCGCCAGCTTCGCATTCAAGAGCATGCCGCTCAGTTTCATCTTCATAGCGCTGGCGCTGGCGGCGGTATTTGCAGGCTCGACGGCGGCGATCTTCCAGGACAATATCAAGCGCCTGCTCGCCTACTCCAGTATTGCGCAGATCGGCTACATGATTCTGGGCATCAGCTTCGCCTCGGTGACCGGGCTTACCGCTGCCATTCTGCACCTGTTCAACCACGCCCTGATGAAAGGCGCCCTGTTCCTGTCGCTGGGCTGTGTAGTCTATCGCCTCGGCATGGCGAACATGGAACAGATGCGTGGTCTCGGGCGCCTCATGCCCTGGACAATGGCGGCATTTGTGATCGGTGGCCTGAGCCTCATCGGGGTACCGCTGACCGTCGGTTTCATCAGCAAGTGGTATCTCGTCGTCGGCGCCCTGGAGCGGGGCTGGTGGCCACTCGCCGTGGCAGTGCTGGTGGCCTCGCTACTGTCCCTGGTGTATGTCTGGCGGGTAGTCGAAGCGGCATATTTCCAGCCCCCTTCACCAGTGCGTGCCGGCGAAATCAGGGAGGCACCACGCTCAATGCTGCTGCCAACCTGGGCGTTGATCATCGCCAATCTCTATTTCGGCATCGACACCAGCCTGACCGTTGGCGTCGCCTCGCAGGCGGCACGGCAATTGCTCGGAGTCAGTGAATGAGCGCAACGATCGCTCTGCAGCTGGCATTCTGGACACCGCTGACCGGCGCCCTGCTGATCGCATTCAACGGGCGTCATCCGGCTGTGCGCGAAACCCTGACCCTGTCCACCGCAATCCTGCTGTTCGCATCGCTCGCCTCACTCGCACCTGCCGTGTTCGACGGGGCGCATCCCGGACTGATGATGGCCGAGCCGTTGCCGGGTTTGTCTCTGCAACTGGCAGTGGAACCGCTCGGCTTGCTGTTTGCGCTGCTCGCCAGTCTGCTGTGGATCGTGACCTCGGTGTATTCCGTCGGTTACATGCGCGCCCGCCAGGAGACCAACCTCACCCGCTTTTATACCTGCTTCGCGCTGTCGCTGTGGGCAGCTATGGGCATGGCACTGGCCGGCAATCTGCTGACCCTGTTTGTCTTCTATGAACTGCTCACGCTCAGCACCTATCCACTGGTTACGCATAGCGGCTCGGAACAGGCGCGGCGCAGCGGTCGCCTTTACCTCGGGCTGCTGCTTGCACCTTCGGTGGGTTTTCTTCTCTTCGCTATCATCTGGACCTGGCAACTCGCCGGCACGCTGGACTTTGTCGAGGGCGGCAGTCTGCGCGGCACTGCATCACCGGCACTGCTCGGTATTCTGTTTGCTCTGTATGCCTTTGGCATCAGCAAGACCGCGCTCATGCCCCTGCACCGCTGGTTACCGGCGGCCATGGTGGCACCGACACCGGTAAGCGCCCTGCTGCACGCTGTGGCTGTGGTCAAGGGCGGCGTATTTTTCCTCCTCAAGGTCACCCTCTATGTGTTCGGTATTGACCTGGTGGCGGAGCTGCAGGTCACACAATGGCTGCTCTATGTCGCCGCCGCCACCATCCTGCTGGCCTCCCTGGTGGCCCTGAGCAAGGACAATCTTAAAGCGCGGCTCGCCTATTCGACCATCAGCCAGCTGGGTTACATTGTCCTCGGCACCTTCCTGGCCACCAGCTCTGGCATCATCGGCGGCACTCTGCACATGGTTATGCACGCCTTCGGCAAGATCACCCTGTTCTTCTGCGCCGGCGCCATACTTCTCGCCACGCAAAAAACGGCAGTGAGCCAGATGCACGGTCTGGGCAGGAACATGCCGTTCACCATGTCGGCCTTCCTCATCGGCAGCCTCAGCATCATCGGCTTGCCACCGGCGGGCGGCGTCTGGAGCAAGTGGTTTCTCATGCTGGGCACCCTCGAAGCCGGACAGCAGGCCCTGCTTGCCGTGCTCATGGCGAGTTCACTGTTAAGCGCACTTTACCTGCTGTCGGTTCCGCTACGCGGCTTCTTCTACCCGCCCCCGGCAGACATGGCGGCTGCGGGAATCCGCGAAGCTCCACCGGCCTGTCTGCTGGCCATCGGCTTGACTACACTCGGCTGCGTGGGACTGTTCTTTTATGCCGATGCGCTGTATGCCATCGCCCTGCTGCTCACACCTGGGGGTAGCCATGGATAACAGCAGCGTGCGTCGTGTGTTATACGCCCTGTACACCTGCTGTGCCGCTTTGCTGGTGATCGACTTCCTCTATCACCGCCACAGCATGCATCCCTGGGACAGCTGGTGGGGATTCTATGCCGGGTACGGTTTCCTCGGCTGCGTGCTACTGGTCCTCATCGCGAAACTGCTACGCAAGCTGGTCAAGCGTCCCGAAGACTACTATGTCAAGGGGAACAAGCGGTGATGTGGCTTGCCGAATTACCGCCCTTTGTGCCCTTTTATATCGCCGCCCTGCTGGCCGGCCTCACGCGGGGCAGAATTCGCATGTTTATCCTGCTTGCCGCACCGCTGCTGGGCGGGCTGCAGCTACTCGGCATCGAGCCCGGCGTAGAGCTACAGACCCGTTTTCTCGGTTACGAGCTGATGCCGTTCCGCGTCGATAAGCTGAGCCTGCTGTTCGGCTATCTGTTCCATATCGGCGCCTTGCTTGCCATTGTCTTCTCCCTGCACCTGCGGGACACGCTGCAGCATGTAGCCGGCCTGTGCTATGCCGGCAGCGCGCTCGGTGCCGTGTTCGCCGGTGATCTCATCACTTTGTTCGTGTTCTGGGAACTGCTCGCGGTCAGCTCGGTGTTTCTCATCTGGGCACGACGCAGCGAACGCGCCCTGGCCGCCGGTTTCCGCTACCTGATAATGCAGATCCTCTCCGGTGTATTGCTGCTGGCCGGCGTGCTGCTGCATGTGCAACAGGGTGGCTCGCTGCAGTTCACCTATCTTGGTCTCGACGGGCTGTCCGGCTGGCTGATGTTTATCGCCTTCGGCATCAAGTGTGCTTTCCCCCTGCTTCACAACTGGTTGACCGATGCTTACCCGGAAGCGACACCGACCGCGACCGTGTTCCTCAGCGCGATGACCACCAAGGTCGCCGTGTACGCGCTGGCAAGGGGCTTTCCGGGTACCGAGTTGCTGATCTACATCGGCGTGGTCATGACCTGCTTCCCGATCTTCTACGCGGTGATCGAAAACGACTTACGCCGTGTCCTGGGCTACAGCATGATCAACCAGATCGGCTTTATGGTCTGCGGAATCGGAATCGGAACACAACTTGCGCTGAACGGTGCAGTGGCCCACGCCTTTAACGAGGTCATCTTCAAGGGCCTGCTGTTAATGTCAATGGGCGCTGTCCTGCACGTGACGGGACGCATCAATGGTTCGGATCTCGGTGGGCTGTACAAAACCATGCCGAAAACCGCAACACTGTGCATCGTCGGCGCGGCTTCGATTTCAGCCTTCCCCCTGTTCAGCGGCTTTGTCAGCAAAGCCATGATCATGACTGCGGTATTGGAGGAGGGACATGACTGGGCCTGGTTGTTCCTGCTGTTTGCATCGGCCGGGGTCTTCCACCATGCCGGTATCAAGATACCGTATTTTGCCTTTTTTGCCCATGACAGTGGGATAGTGGCCACCGAACCACCCGTTAACATGCTGCTTGCCATGCTGCTCGCCGCACTGCTCTGCATCTTGATCGGCAGCTACCCGCGGGTGCTGTATGATCTGCTGCCATTTTCAGCGACCTACCAGGCCTACGATTTAACCCACGTGATCAGCCAGCTGCAACTGCTGTTGTTCGCTGCGCTGGCCTTCGTCTGGCTGAATTTACGCGGCTTGTATCCGCCCGAGCTACGGGCGGTGAATCTTGATTCGGACTGGACGTACCGGCGCCTGCTGCCACTCACAGCACAGAGGCTGCTCACCGTCGGACAACCGCTCGATGCCGCCATGCGGCGCTGGGGGTCAGGCTGTGCGAGGGCCTTGATCAACACCTTCTCGCGCCATCACGCGCCGCAAGGCTTGCTGGCGCGCAACTGGCCTACGGGCAGCATGGTGTTGTGGGTCGCCTTGCTGTTAGGCGCCTATCTACTGGCCTACCTGTTCGAAGTCAGCGATCAATAGGCGGCGATTGAGGCTTCGGGAAATGCGGGCCGGTGATTGAACTCCACACGAGTCACGCACTTTCAGCATGACCCGTGATAGTGTGCTCGACAATTTCGGCCAGCAGTTTAGACTGCTGGTGGACGAGGGTTTCATCTTCACCCTCGACCATGACACGAATCAGGGGTTCGGTACCGGAGGAACGCAACAGCACACGTCCTTTTCCATTCAGGCATGCTTCCGCGGTCCTGACGGCGGATTGAATCGGCTCATTGTTATCGACATCGAAATGACTGACCAGTGGTACGTTAATCATATGTTGAGGATACTTTGTCATACCCTGTTTCAACTCGTGCAGGCCGACATTCTTCTGCATCATGGTGGCCAGCACTTGCAGGGCTGATACCATGCCGTCTCCGGTCGAGGTCCGATCCAGGCAGATAATATGACCGGAAGACTCTCCTCCCACCACACCGCCATATTCATTGAGCATTTCCATGACGTAGCGATCACCCACACTGGCACGTCTGAATTCTATGTTTAGATGACGCAAGGCGTGTTCCAGCCCGAGGTTACTCATCAGGGTACCGACTACCGGTCCGGACAGCTTTTCATTTTCCTTGCGGGAAGCGGCGATGATGAAAAGCAGCTCGTCGCCATCGACCAGCTCACCTCTATGATCAACCATAATGACGCGGTCGCCATCACCATCCAGCGCAATACCCAGATCGGCACCTTCTTTCAGCACCCTCTGGCATAAAAGCTGCGGCATGGTTGAGCCGCATTCTTCATTGATATTCAGCCCGTTCGGTTCAACACCAATGCCTATGACATCTGCGCCCATTTCTTCCAGCACACTGGGGGCTACCTGGTAGGTCGCACCATTGGCGCAATCGACAACAACTTTCAGACCACGAAGACTGATACAGGAGGGAATGGTGCTCTTGCAGAATTCGATATACCGGCCGCGGGCATCCTCAACACGTTCCGCTTTACCCAGTTTCTCGGACGAAACGGTAAGCATCGGATTGTCCAGTTCTGCCTCTATGGCAGCTTCCACATCGGCAGGCAGCTTGGTGCCTTGCGCCGAAAAAAACTTGATACCGTTATCGTGGTGCGGATTGTGGGAAGCACTGATGACGATACCGGCACAGGCATGCATGGTGCGTGTCAGGTAGGCGATGCCCGGGGTCGGCATCGGACCCAGCAAACGAATGTCAACACCCGCCGCCGACAAGCCGGCTTCAAGCGCCGACTCAAACATGTACCCCGAAATACGCGTATCTTTTCCGATCACCACGCGTGTTGCTGCGCCGTTACCCAACACCCGTCCTGTCGCCCAGCCGAGTTTAAGCATGAACTCCGCGTTAATGGGATGCTCCCCAACACGGCCACGAATACCGTCTGTACCAAAATACTTCCTGGCCACAATACTTCTCCCGGTCCTAATTTATATTCTTCAGCGCCGCCTTCATTTGTAGCGCCTGCCAGGTCGCTGCCACATCGTGTGATCGCACCAGCCTGGCACCACGTTCCACGGCGAGTACCGCCAGGGCTATGCTGGCCGGCAGACGTTCGCCAGGCTCAAGCCCCAATAATTGACCAATCATCGACTTTCGGGACAAACCCACTACAATCGGCAGCCCCAGGCGGGTCAATTCGTCCAGCCGTTTCAACAACCGCAGGTTGTGAACGACAGTTTTACCGAACCCGAAACCGGGATCCAGTAATATTCTTTCACGCCTGATGCCCGTCTGCGCACACGCAGACACCCGCTGTTGCAGAAATTCCGCCACTTCGTCGACAACATTCTCATAGCGAGGATCTGCCTGCATGCTACGCGGTTCTCCCTGCATATGCATCAAACACACCGGGACAGCGCACTCGGCAGCCATCTCCAACGCACCAGGATCACGCAATCCATTAATATCATTTATAAAGCCTGCACCCGCCTGGATCGCAGCCCGCATCACCTCGGGCTTGCGCGTATCGATAGAGATCGGCACCTTGAGCTGTGACTGTAATGCCTCGATGACCGGTACCACGCGCCCGATCTCGTCATCCACAGCCACCGGCACGGCACCAGGCCTGGTTGATTCTCCACCAATATCGACAATCGCCGCGCCTTCCGCCTCCATCTGCAGGGCACGAGCTACCGCTTTATCCAGACAAAAAAAATCACCCCCGTCGGAGAAGGAATCAGGGGTGACATTGAGTACGCCCATCACCTGCGGGCGCGTCAGATCCAGTATTTTACCGTTGCAATCGAATAACAAGAGCCGTGCTCAAACGACACTGGCCGGCTAGTGCTGTCCAGCCGGACCACCGATCGGACCGCTGCTATCCTTGCCACTCTTGTCATCGACCTGGGCACTGCTGGCGGTACCACCACCACTGGACTGGCTGTCATCCCAATCCTGCGGTGGCCGAGGTGTCTTGCCCGCCATGATGTCATCGATCTGTGCGGCATCGATGGTCTCATACTTGATCAGCGCATCCGCCATGTTGTGTAACTTGTCCAGGTTCTCCGTCAGCAGGCGCTGGGTACGTTCATAGTTGCGGTCGATAATCGAGCGGATTTCGCCATCAATGGCGTGTGCTGTTTCATCAGACACATTCTTGTGCTGAGTGACCGAATGCCCCAGAAAGACTTCTCCCTCTTCCTCGCTGTAGGTCAAGGGTCCAAGGCGCTCGGACAGACCCCATTTGGTCACCATATTGCGTGCCAGCTCGGTGGCACGTTGAATGTCATTGGATGCACCGGTGGTAACCATGTCTTTACCAAATATCATCTCTTCGGCGAGACGGCCGCCGAACAGGCTGGAAATCTGGCTTTCCAGGCGTTGCACACTGAAGCTGTAACGGTCCTCTTCGGGCAGAAACATGGTGATGCCGAGGGCGCGCCCGCGCGGGATAATGGAAACCTTGTAAACCGGGTCGTGCGACGGTACCAGGCGTCCGACAATGGCATGGCCGGCTTCGTGATACGCGGTGAGTTTTTTCTCGTCCTCACTCATCACCATGGAGCGTCGCTCGGCACCCATCATGATTTTGTCCTTGGCCTTGTCCAGGTCTTCCATGTCGACCAGGCGCTTGCTGGCGCGCGCCGCAAACAACGCGGCCTCATTCACCAGGTTAGCGAGATCGGCACCCGAGAATCCCGGTGTGCCACGCGCAATCACGCCAGGTTCAAGATTTTCCGAGCTCGGCACTTTGCGCAGATGTACTTTCAGGATCTGTTCGCGTCCACGGATATCCGGCAAGGGCACCACGACCTGGCGGTCAAAACGTCCCGGACGAAGCAGCGCAGGGTCGAGCACATCCGGCCGGTTGGTGGCAGCAATGACAATGACACCTTCGTTGCCTTCAAATCCATCCATCTCGACCAGCAACTGGTTGAGGGTCTGTTCACGTTCATCGTGACCACCGCCAAGACCGGCACCACGATGACGGCCCACGGCATCGATTTCATCGATGAAAATAATGCACGGTGCATGCTTCTTGGCCTGTTCGAACATGTCGCGTACCCGCGAAGCACCGACACCGACGAACATTTCTACAAAGTCGGAACCTGAAATGGTAAAGAACGGCACCTTGGCTTCACCGGCAATGGCTTTGGCCAGCAGTGTTTTACCGGTACCGGGTGAACCGACCATCAGAATGCCCTGGGGGATCTTGCCACCGAGCTTCTGGAACTTGCCAGGGTCACGCAGGAATTCGACCAGCTCCGCCACTTCTTCCTTGGCTTCCTCGACACCAGCCACGTCATTGAAGGTGACCTTGACCTGGTCTTCGCCCAGCATGCGCGCACGGCTCTTGCCAAAGGACATGGCACCGCGGCCACCGCCGCCGCCCTGCATCTGACGCATGAAGAAAATCCACACACCAATCAGCAGCAACATCGGGAACCAGGAAATGAAAATCTGCATGAGCAGGGAATCCTGTTCAGGTGGCTGCGCCTTGACCTGAACGCCATTGGCCAGCAGATCGTTGATCATTTCCGGATCGTTCGGTGTGTAGGTGGAGAATTTCTCGCCGCTGGCCAACTGCCCTTTCACCGTGCGGCCGTCAATAACCACACTCTGAATACGCCCTGCTTTGACGTCAGCGATAAAGTCCGAGTACACAACAGATTGTGCCCGCGGGGTCGGCGGTCCGAAATTGTTAAAAACGGACATCAGGACAACCGCGATGATCACCCAGAGAAGAATATTTTTCGCCATGTCATTCAAATCGGATACCTCGTTAACAGGAACGGCGATGTACAGATAACAGAATAGCTGAAAGGTATTGTGCTGTAAGGCGTTTCGGCCAGATAGACTGTTTCCTCAAACATACTATACTTTACGGCCCCTCGCCAGCGCGTATACCTCACGGCTGCGGGGTCGGGATGCCTTCGGCTTGCGTATGACGACCTTATTATAGTGGCTGCGCAAACCCCGCAGCAGCTCGTCAAACCCTTCACCCTGAAAGACTTTTATCAGCAGCCCGCCTCCCGGTCGAACCACCCGCTCAGCAAAATCCACAGCTAATTCCGTGAGATACATTGATCTTGGCTGGTCGACGGCATCCATACCACTTATATTGGGGGCCATATCCGACATTACAAGGTCTACTTCCTTCCCTTCCAGCGCCTGCAGTAATTTATCCAATACGTCGTCTTCACGGAAATCTCCCTGCAGAAATGTCACTTCGGGCAATGGATCCATGGGCAGAATATCCATCGCCACCACTTTTCCCTTGTGCCCGAGCAGGCCAGAGGCGTACTGACTCCAGCCGCCCGGCGCAGAACCAAGATCGACGATCGCCATGCCGGGCCTGATGAGGCGGTCCTTTTGCTGAATTTCATCCAGCTTATAAACCGCACGTGAACGGTAGCCCTCCCGTTGAGCTTTCTTGACATACTCGTCGTCAAAATGTTCCCTCAGCCAGCGATGACTGCTCTTACTACGTGCCATGAGTTAATCCGAATACGGTATACTTCCGTATTATTATGACCCTGACTGAACAACAGAAGAAAAGACTACGTGGACTTGGCCACAAGTTGAAGCCGGTTATCACTGTGGGTACCGGGGGATTGTCCGATTCGCTGCTGGAAGAGTTCGAGAGTTCGCTGGAACATCACGAGCTGATGAAAGTCAAAGTCAGCGCAGGTGACCGTGATGAACGCGATACAGCCATTCGGGCATTGTGTGAATACAGCGGTGCACAGCTCCTTCAGCGTGTAGGCAACATTGGACTACTATTCAGAAAAAAGAAGAAAAACTCCAAATTCGCCGCACTGTAAACCTGACAACTCAATCATCGCAAAAATCTTCCTGCAGGAGCGGCCTCCTGGCCGCGAACTGTTTACATTTCAGCGCCTCATCGATACAGGCGCTGATGGCGTGATTGGATTCCGGTGCCGGAATAATGCCTTCGCTACGGGCAAACTGGACGCCGGCCTCAAAGGTCGCCAATTGAGGGACAGCCTGAGCTTCGATAAGGCCTTCATCGTACAACTGTGAGACCAGCGTGTTGTCAGCGTGGTAACGTAAGCCACCGGCGTAAATACTCGGTGGCATGAAATCGTGACCCAGGGTATACATTTTCAGCATCGGTGTCATCAGGGAATCGCCGTCAGCGCCTCCGGTCCAATGGGCTTACCATCAGGTCCCAGCGGCGGTACGGGCGGGTTGGGCATGTCGGCGACGACATTATACCATTGACCCGGAATCTCTGATTCTTCAAGCAGAATCCTGGTCTCGGACATAATCCTCTCCCGCAGAAAGCGTGTGTCTTAAGATGTTGGTATCAGGCACGCCAGCCGCCGCTGGGGTGCTGTCTCATATAGTTTGTCAATCCATATGAGACAGCACACTCGCATCCGAGTCAACCGCTATGCGCCTCAAAATCATGACCATTTGTCCTCGCTCTCTCACCCCATGCCCGCTAACATTTTCTAAGTCCGACAGGCTCCTGGACATGGGCTATTATTGACATAGATCACACCTTAACAGTGACAGCACGGTGTTAATTCACAATAGACATAAAGGTTGGTTCTGAGTGATACGCCCACTCCAGCGCTTACGGATAGCCGACAGGCTTGAACGGACCGGGCTGCTTTTGCTGTTACTGGCCACCTTTTGCTTTGCCTGGGCGACACCGGCGCAGACTGAGGATGACTTCGAAAGTTTTGGTGAACTCGATAGTTTCGAGGACGCCCCGCTCGCAGAGCCGATCAGTCTGCCGGCCTGGTTCAAGCTGAGCTTTCTCGACCTGTCTGAAGATCTGGATGAGGCCATCGGCGATGGCAAGACCGGTCTCATGGTCTATCTGGGGCAAAAATATTGCGCTTACTGCAAAAAACTTCTGCACGACAACTTCGACAAACTCGATATCCTCGCCTATACCCAGAAACACTTTGATGCAATCGGGATCGATATCCATGGCCAGCGCGTGGTCACCAACCTGCAGGGGATGGAATGGACGGAACGCAGTTTTGCCGTCGAACAGGGTGTCGATTTCACACCCACCCTGATTTTCTACGACAAGGACAAGCGCGAAGCTCTGCGATTGACCGGTTACTACCCGCCTTACAAGTTTCGCGCCGCGCTGGAGTATGTCGCAGCCGGCTATTACCTCAAGGAGGATTTCCGCACCTATCTGGCTCGTGCAGACGTACCTCTGGTATTCGATGCGGGTGACATGAATTACCAGGACTTCTTTCCCCCGCCACCCCATGCACTGGACCGCAGCCGCTGGCCTGGGCAACGCCCATTGGCGGTATTTTTCGAACAGGCTAACTGCCACGCCTGCGATGTCCTTCATACCGGTCCACTTGACGAGGCGGATATCCGCCAGCGTATTAAACAGCTGGACCTGACTCAGCTCGATATGTGGAGTGATACCCCGGTGATTACGCCGGCAGGTGAACGCACGACGGCCAGACAGTGGGCGGACCGGCTCGGCCTGTTCTATACACCGACGCTGATATTCTTTGACGAACGGGGTGATGAGATCCTGCGTGTGGATTCCGTGGTCCAGTTCTACCGCTTACGCAATGTGCTGGATTACATACTCAGCGGCGCTTACCGGCAATACCCGACTTTCCAGCAATGGCGTAGTGCGCAGGGGCGTTAGGTGCTGTCAGTTTACTGTTTCGAACCGGTATGCGGCGTGACAGGCCACACAGTTCTGCATCAGTTTGTCCAGTTGAGAGAGACTGTGTCCGCTGTCTTCAAACTGCTCCGCATCGAGCGCCATTTCATCAAATTTTGCATGCGTATCACGCCCCAGCTTTTTGAACGGCAGAGGCAATTTACCTATGAGGGAACCCGGAACAGCTTGTTGCGAGGCAAGCCCGACATTTCTCGCAGATGCTGCCACCAGCTTCATGTCGTTTTCTGAAACACCATGTGTAATCTGTTGAACACTCTCCAGAAAGGCTCTCATCTCAGACAACACCAGCTGCCGTTCATTGGCATCCAGTTGAATCGCCAGGCGGCCATCTGCACTCTGTTCGACCGCGCCCTGGAAGATGAATTTATACGTCATGGTGGCCACCACCATGACAACAGCAAGCAACGATAACCAACACACGTTACACACGTGATTTCTACCCTTTCTTAGTCTTGAACAAGCCCACGACAAAAAGCAGCGCTATGGCTCCGGCAGTCGCTGTAATAACGGAGCCGATGAGCCCGCTGGTCGATATCCCCAGTAAGCCGAACAGAAAACCGCCGACTATGGCACCTATCACGCCGACCAGCATATTACCCAGCAAACCGGAACCACCACCTTTCATGATGTTGCCGGCCAGCCAGCCGGCAACAGCGCCAATAGCCAGAAATACAAGCAAAGATTTCAAATCCATTTTTTTCTCCTTATTGAATAGGTAAACGCGATCAGCGACTGGTAAGTTTCAGCTCAATGCGGCGGTTGCGCCGGTAGGCTTCTTCGCTACTACCCGGATCGATGGGATGGTATTGCCCGAATCCTGCCGCCACCAGGTGCTCGGCGGGTATACCCTGGCTGATCATATACTTCACAATGCTGATGGCGCGCGCGGAAGAAAGCTCCCAGTTTGAAGCGAACACCCTGCGGATGGAGCGGCGATCGGTATGCCCATCAACGCGCAACACCCAGTCGATGTCATCAGGAATCTGTTGCGTGATTTCCTTGAGGGTACGCGCCACGGTTGAGATCTCTTTTGCGCCCTGCTTATCCAGGTCAGCCGACGCTGTGGAGAACAGTACTTCGGACGGCAGGACAAAACGATCACCCTCGACACGGACGTCGGGATTGTCACTCAGGGCTTCACGCAACTTGCCAAAAAAGTCGGAACGGTACCGCGACAGTTCCTCGACCTTGTCCGCCAGTGCCAGATTCAGCCGCTGGCCGAGATCCTCGATCTCTACGTCCTTGTCCTTTAGTTTGGCTTCGGACGACTCAAGAACCTGGTTGATTCGGGCCAGTTGTTCGTTAAGTGTCGCAATCTGATCATTCAGTTCCTCAACACTGGCCTGGGCCTGCCCGACGAGTGTTTTCTGCTCTGCAGTTTCCTGCCGGCTGGTTTCAAGTGATGTCTGCAGACGCTGGCGGTCCGTCTCCAGACTGGTAACGGTATCGCGCTGTTGCTGCAGGGTCTGTTCCCGCTCCGCAATGGTGCCACGCTGCTGCTGCAGGGTCTGATCCCGCTCCGCAATCGTGTCGCGCTGTTGCTGCAGGATCTGTTCCCGCTCCGCAATGGTGCCACGCTGCTGCTGCAGGGTCTGATCCCGCTCCGCAATCGTGTCGCGCTGTTGCTGCAGGATCTGATCTTTGTCTGCAATGCTGTTGCGGGCGAGTTGCAAGTCACCCTCCACCCGCTGCAGTTCGGTTGCCGACCCCTGCGCCTGCAACGTCATGTCTGCCAGGCGCTTTTCATACTCATCCCGGTCTCTTAGTGTCACTTCCAGCTCGCCAGTCAGTGAAGACAGCCGGTTTTGCAGATCCGACTTTTCCTTGCGTTCCATAGCCAGCACATCGGCCAGGCCGGTAATCCTGCTGCGCAGCTGATCCACGGTCAGGTCGCGACCAACCAGTGCATCGTTTAACAGGAATTGCCCTACCGAGAACAGCAACAGCACGAACATCACGACCATCAACATGGCCGCCAAAGCGTCGACAAAACCCGGCCAGATGTCGACCGTCCGACGCTGGCGATTTACCAGCAGCATGCGTGATCCATCCGCCTGAGATTGACGGATTCAGCGGGGCAAGAGGCAGCCATCTGCATGAACCACTAGCCTAATTTCTGATTATGTAACTGCGAACGGGCGTGGGTCTCGGCTGTCAGCGCACGCCCGATCACACGCAATTCGTCACGAATCTCGTCCACCAGCTGTTCCCGCCCGGTCACGAGCTCATCGACCAGACGCTTGATATTGCTATCGAGACTGCGGATGTGTTCCTGCATGGACTCGTCGATCTTACCTTCTCTTTCGGCCAGAAGCGTCAACACCGGGGTGAGATCACGCTGCCCCTTGGCGAGCGCCGACAATACCCGATGTTCATCACGGGACAGGTCTGCAAAAGCCGCGAGCTCACGTCCGAGCCCCTGAATCTGGTCACCGATCAGGTGTCGTTGTGCATCGTCGCGCATGACGTTACGCTGCAGCTTGTCCAGTGTCTCTGCGGTCTGCTCCAGCATGGCGTGGATATAGGACGGTTCACTGAGTTCACGTTCACCGATCATCTGCGCACCGGTCAGTCGCGTCACACCTGTCAACCAGTCTTCCAACTCGTTGAAGAAGCGGGTCTGGGAATGGCCGGCCTGCAAATCAAGGAACCCGAGCACCAGCGAGCCGGCAAGCCCGAACAGCGAAGAGCTGAATGCAGTGCCCATGCCGGACAGGGGCGCTTTCAATCCCTCCAGCAAGCTGCCGAACATGACGGCACTTTCCGTACCGCTACCACCGAGATTACCTATCATCTGGCCAACCGCACTGACCGTGATGAGCAGACCCCAGAAGGTGCCGAGCAGTCCCAGGAAAATGAGTAAGCCGATCATGTAACGAGACACATCGCGCAATTCATCAAGTCTCAGACGTACACTGTCAAGTACGGAACGCAGCGGCAGGGGCGACAGGCTGAGGAAGTCGCTTTCCTGCTGTCCCAGCATTTTCGCCAGCGGCGCCAGCAGCCGGGGCTGGTCAGGCCTGGACTGCCAGAAACGTTTGCGTTTGCCGCGGTAGTGGTTGATCCAGGCGACTTCGGCAGAAAGCATACCGACCTGACGGAAATTAATCACAATGCCCACCAGCAAGACGGCAAGAATAATGCTGTTAAACACCGGGTTGGACAGAAAAGCCTCGGACAGAGGCCCATACAGCAGTATGACCGTGAGACCGACCAGGCCGAGAAATGGAATCATCCATATGAAAACATGGGTAGGCCGCGTCATACTTTCCCTCCGTGCTGGCAATCACCCTGACATACGGCACACCGCGGACAGGGGAATATGAGTCCCCGTCCGCGGCGTGAAGCGGAGCTAGCTTAGCACATCACTGTCCCCGCTGAATTTGATTACGATCAATAGATTACGGATTTTGAATTTGCCAGGAGTTACTCGGCTGTCGGTAGCTTTATGTTCTCCGGCCACCCCTCAACCTGTATGGTATCCCGGTAGCCGTGCCAGGTCGCATAGCCGATCACCGGCATGAGGATTGCCAGTCCCAGAAAAGCCGTGAGAAAACTGATGGCCAGCGCCGCCAGAATGATGAGGACCCAAACGACCATCGCGCCCTTGTTACTCAGCACGGCATGCACACTGGTCAGTACAGCCGTAACGGTATCCACCTTGCGGTCAAGCATCATCGGAAGTGCAAAGGCACTTGCGCTGAATACCAGTGATGCGAATACAGTGCCCACCGCTGTGCCGATACCCAGGAAAATGGCCAGATCGGAAAAATCCGGATTGGCCTCAACCGGAAAGAAGATGTGAACCACCGAGCCTGCGCGTGCCCACAGCAGGAAAATCACCAGTAAAATCATTGAATAAACCATCTCGTTACCCAGATTCCGGTGCCCTTCTCTGAGGCAATAGCCAATCCGGGGTTTGAGCCCCCGTTCCAGCTGGCAACTCACGGAATACATACCGATGGCAAGCACCGGCGCAATAAAAACGAAGCCTGTCATCAAACTGAACATCAGGATGTAACCGCCCAGTTTCCAGGTGAAATATGTCAGCAGATAGCTGATCAGCACAATAAACCCGCCGTAACACAGACTGGCACAGGGTGCGTGTTTGAAATCCTCCCAGCCGAGCTTCAACCAGCTAACGGGGTCACCGGTTTGCAGGCGCCGACAGGGGGCCACGAAAGGCAAAGCTTCCGGGTCTACTGCATCGGTATGCTTATCATCGGCATGCAAATGGGCCATGCGTATCTCCTCCTCCAAAATTAACTGAACCGCTGTACGCTTGCTGCCGGCCGGATATTTCGGCAGGCAGGTCGACTTGCGATTTCTTTTATATAAATGCAAATCTAAACAATATCTTGCACCTATGCAAGATCCAGCCGTTTTTCTCCCGGCGTCAGCCCGAGGGTCAGGCACCTGCTGCAAACGGGAAAGAGTACAGGTCTATCTGCAAATGGCTTATGCTTGGCGATCTGCGTGTTGTAACATCCATCGTGTTGTAACATCCATATGGCTGTACTGTCTATGAAATACGTACTTCTGTGTTATATCCTGACGTCGCTGATGCTCAGCGGCCCAGCGCCGGCAGGTGAGGCAGACCAGCACACACAGCAGCGCATGGAGCTTATGCGGATTATCGAACAGGATGTCCGCGAAACCAGCGCCTACCTGGACAGGGAGACACTCGACCCCCGGGTGATGAAAGCCCTGGCCGAGGTTCCACGTCATCAGTTTGTACCTGACTCGCAACGTCGCCACGCCTACCAGAATCGTCCACTGCCCATCGGCCACGGGCAGACCATCTCGCAGCCCTATATCGTTGCCATCATGACCGACCTGCTGAAGCTCACGCCCGGAGAC
>Ga0316198_10000470_pt1 | contig 21161 bp, 20 predicted proteins | sample OudBieAanoxic_MG_FD_204935 | JGI IMG/M metagenome (GOLD analysis project Ga0316198, IMG submission 204935) | Coastal sediment microbial communities from Oude Bieten Haven, Netherlands - site A anoxic | ecosystem: Environmental > Aquatic > Marine > Coastal > Sediment | place: Netherlands...
CAACACGCTTGCGCAACGCAATCAGACGCCTGTTCTCTTCCTCGATGTACGGCAGCAATGTTGTAATGAATTCATGCTTTTTGCCGGCTAACATGGAATCGCTTTTAACCGTCTTTTCAGTCGTCCCGGTTTTTACCTCAACAGAGACGGGGTGACTTTTAGTTGCACTTTGTTCAGGGGCTATTATTTTCGTTGCGTTAACTGCCGGTACCCGCACAGGCGGCCTTGCACGCACGTATGCGGGTATGGGCTGAGTCTGATACCGATAAGCAGGATAATACGGATACGGTGCACGCGCATCAGGATCGCGATAAGCTCGCGGCGCACTATACGGGTTCGGTGAGTAATAGCCGTACTGATAGGCCGCGGCATGGCCGCTGTAGAGCGTCATCAGCATGCTCGCAAGTAAAATTGTTCGAAAATTCACCATCACGTATACAGATACATAAAACAGATGGTCAGTATATTAGATTTCTCTTATATACTCAATGACACACATCAAGACAGGTGCCGCTTCAACAAGCAGGTAGGAATGATATCAGCCCGTTCAATACTCCGAATACCAGCTGCCATCGGCTTTTCTGACGAACCAGTTATGGCTGTACCAGTGAAAACGGCCCTTTTGCGCAGACGGCATGGTGCAGTTGGTGCGGTGTCGGCCAGGCCCCAAATCAAAGCCCGGAGTCACCTTGAGCTGATCTGGCCGGTCCTTTGACCATACGATTTCAACATTATTGCTGCCGCCGATGTAGCACTGGATCGCAGCTCTCGAGTAAGCATTCGCCATCAGAGTGAGTCTCAGGCTCGGACGCGTCTGCCCCAGCGGAACCAGCGGATCGGCCGGCTCGGCGAGCACGAGTGGCAAAGGCAGGGTATCAATCTTGAGTTTGAAGCTCTGCATACCGGCGTAGTTGGCCGCCATCGGAAAACGGGGTAGTACAGCAAAATCAGCGCCCGGCCAGGCTGGTCCCGATTGCTGACCAAATCCGGTGAGTCCCATCTCGTTGATTATTTCCAATGTGACCGGATTATACTCACCGTATGGATGCGCAAACAGCTGAGGTGCAATCCCGATCTCACGGGTAATTCTTCGCTGCGCCGTACTGATGTCATTGACGACTCTCAGGCGCCAGTCTTCTTCACTTTCATCGGAATTTTTACGGATCATGTGAATATGACCATGGCCATGGTTTTCAAACGTGACACCCTGTTTTGAGAGTTCACGCATTTGATCCCATGTCATATATGACGATACACCCTGATCGACACCTTCAGTATTCACAAAAACCGTCAGCGGCCACCCCAGTCGCTTCAGCCTTGGTACAGCGTTTCGATAAACAGAAATATAGGCATCATCCACACTCAAACTGACACAACGATCAGGCAGTTCCAGCCCTTGCTTGAGCGCCTTCACCACATCACGCAGAGGTTTAACATTAAAGTTGTTGTGTTTGAGATAATCCAGGTGATCGTCAAACTGTTCAAGCGTAACGCTTGTGATCGCAGGTGTGTCATCACTGAAATGATGGTATTGCAATATGACGCAATGACTCGCGGCCTGCACCGGCAGGTTTGCCAGCAGCAGAATCAGCAATAAGGCGCTTCTTGACATAAATCGATATCAAACAGGTTATAAAAGAATGGAATTAAAATGTAATAGCCAGAATTTAATCTGACAGCCAGTGCCATATTAACTCAAACTCAGGCTATGTTGTTTTTTATCATTACAACCCGGTTTGTATATTAAGACAAAGACATAGATATTTACTCTGGCAGAGACGCAGAGAACACAGAGGAAAAATTGTTGTTTGTAGCCTGATGCAGTATCGCAGTATCCGAGGTATGTGATGAGCTGTTCGTGTTTCATTTCATTCTGGCGACGTACGGGTCATTCCTCAACTCGGCTCTCTGCCAGAAGGAGAAGGGGCGGGTATAGTCTTTGTTTTTCCTTGTCCCTCGTTACTCGTCCCTTTTACCTGTAATTATTCTCTGCGTTCTCTGCGCCTCTGCGAGAAAACAGTATGTAAACCACCTGCAATGGCAGGTTTAACGGCCATGCGAAAACCTGCAGTTATTGCCAGATCGGGTTGCGCCTGGCACAAATTAAATGCACACAGCCTATTTGTTTTTTTTCAGTGAATCGATCGAAATACGCTGGACCAGCTTTTCAGCAGCTGAACCAGCCCGATTGCTGTCTACAAGGAACAGGCGGTAGCCATTCACCATGGCTGATATATCGGTTGTCTTGTTCTTGTAATCATGCATAACCACGCTGCCAGTATGCAGCACGGTAAACCAGAACAAAAGCTGCGCCCAGAACGTATGCACTGAAGGCAGATAAAAACCAAGCATTAAGGATACCTCAGGCATTGCCGCGCCGGTAATAACAAGAACGATGAGTGCAAGATAAATTACCAGGTAGACAGGTTTCCACAATGGATTCTGCGCATACCACCCGGGCATTGGCGACTTCCCCAGGCTGATATAAAAACGAAATGTTCTAGCCATCGCATGTAATTCAGAACTTGCCGGAAAAAGGCCGGACAGGCGTTCGTGCTCCATGCCTGCGAACATCAGCACAATACGAATAACGAGACCAAAGATCAGAAAACTGGATGCCAGGTAATGCAGATCGAGCGCTGACTCTGCCAATGAAGGACTTTCTGCAATCAGCCATCCTGTAAACAGCAATAGCAGTACCGCGAGCCCAATGGAAGCATGACTGATTCTGAGCCAGCCGCTCCACACCAGCACGCGCTTGATAACCGGATCTTCCATAGCCTCTGGTGTTAATACCGCAATATCATAGAGTGCTCTAGAGTCTTTTTCCCGTTAAGCTCGAGGTCTGGGTTTACTCGAGTTCCACTCGTCAATCTCAACACTGTCGCCATTTTCACGAAGAGTGAAGTCCAGGCCCACGCAGAGATCAGGATGCTCCTTGTGAATATCCTGACAAAGCTTCATTGCTTCCTCGTTACCTTCCATCATCATCAGATGTCTTGCCAATATGCGCATCTTTCTGTCGTTATTGGCATTACTTCGACCAATCAGGATAATAACAACGATGAGTACGACTACAATGAAAATAGCAGCAATGGTTAAGGCGTCATAAGACATGGTGTTTCCCCCGACTGGTGATTATTCTGCTGAATTTAACAGTCATCGAGATGAATATCATCAAAATTATTCATCTCGAAGCCCTGATACAGATAACAATGCCGGGCAGAAATTTTCACCTTTTCACGCCATACAGACGGTGATGATGGCAACATATTAGTTAACGGCTCTGTGCAATCATATATTCTACGGCCGCCTTGATATCATTATCGGAACATGCGCCGCAAGTCCCCCTGGCCGTCATCGCGGTACCCGGCACACCGTTTATCGCAGACTGAACCAGCGCCGTGCTGCCTTTGGCAATACGTGATTCCCAGGCAGACGCATCGCCCAGCATGGGTGCACCGGCAGCACCTGTCATGTGGCAGCCCACACAGGCCCTTCTGTAAACAGCCCCGCCACCGGCTGCATTATCTGTTTGTTCGGGAACATGTGTATCCGTTTCCGGAGCTGTGACTGATTCCCTGGTCGGCGTTTCAGTTACTGTCGCACTCTGGGCATCTGAAACATCTTTGCTCGTGTTTGCCACATCCGCACCTTCATCAGACTTGCCACAAGCGACCGCCAACAGGCTTGATATCATTACAACCAGGATATGTCTTGCCATGTATTACTCTGCACCCTCATTTGTGATTTTTTAACTGCGTGACTATGAACAATCAAAAGAACATATAAATAATAATAATTCACATTTCTTATATACCTCTTCAACTCGCCGTGCATTCTGACGTAAAATGCCTGTAATCGTTGAATCCAACCAGGAGTCGACATGTCCAGCGCATGGGGATGCCCTCACGAAGTTGAAGGGCTGTGCATGAAAGTAAAACAACGGGCTTGCAATCCCGGCATGAAGGGTTGCGTGCTTTATGGTCGCTTTGCTTTTTCAGACCCTGATAAAAACAGCCCTGCAATCAAACGTAAACTTGAAGAAAGAAAACGATCAGCCACCTCCAGCATCTGTAAAACCAGACCCATATAGAGCTCTGACCTTTATATCCATACAGTGCTGCTATCTACATTGTATTATTACAAAACCGGTTGATGCTTGATACCATTCCCCCTCTCTAACCATACCTGAAAAACGCACCTGGTTAAGGCATAGGTTACGTATTATGTAACAACGTTGTGCATAAATTCTGCTATATTACGCGCCGCTTGAACAGCACAATGATTCAGTCAATAAAGTTATCAACACGTTATCGCGTTAATAATAAATTGGCATAAATCATGCTGTAGACATGCAACTGCACAGCCATGCCATGCAGTTCTAAATGGACAAAATAGATAAAACAATCTAACCAACAGGAGTTTACCCTATGGGCCCCAGAATTCTGCTTACGTTAACATTATTGATTGCATCACAATCGTGCTTCGCCGGCCCAACACCCGGACAGAAAGAGCAAGATATAGACTCACATATTGAAAAGCTCAACAACATTAGTCATTTGCCGAACCTGCTTCCAGTGATAATAAATAATAAAGACTTTATCGGGCTGACAGATGAACAGGTTGAAAAACTTGAACATTGGCGCGAAGAAAACAGGGAGCCATTGCTCGCAGTGATGAAACAGGCCGCTCGAAAACGAGTTGAAATCAAACAGGCTGCATTATTGCCAACCGTTTCCTCAGCAAGGCTTCAACAAATGCAAAATGATATATTCAGGCTTCAAAGAGAAATACTGGAATATAAATTATCGTGCCGTGATCGTGTAGTGCGGACATTCAATAATGAGAACTGGGACAGCTTCTTTATGGTACTGGCGGGAGAAGACATCGGAGTTACTGTGCCGGTTAATTTTGCTGAAAAATAAAAGCATTGCATGGGATAGAAAGAGTCGTATTTCAGAAACAGATATCCTGCGCTGTTGTTTATCTATCAATGCTTCAGCTGTAATAGTCAGGATCTGATCTGACAAACAGTGTCAGATTTGCTCAATTCGTAATATTCATCTCAATAGCTGTATTTGGGCATTCGTGTATATTCACAGGATGTAATTATCCGCCTGCCGCTACACGGCCCACGCAAATACGGGTAAATGAAAACTTAAATCCACAGATGAACGCAGATAAACACAGATAATAACTATATTATCCGCAAATAACGCAAAAAACGCGAATAAAGAAAAAACTAAATAATGATGGTTTCTTTGCGTTTTTTGCGTTCTTCGCGGACAAGAAATAACACACGTATTATCCGCGTTTATCTGCGTTCATCTGTGGGCTTTTTTAATGTTCATTCAGGATTACATCGGTGAGTAAAAATCAGACGCTACTGTCAGATCAAGTCGCAACCAGTACACTTCAGCACCTGGCCGTTAATCGCTACTGGTCCTCCCTCTCCCAGCGGAAAAAAGAGTGAATATCATCTTTGTTTTTCCTCGTCCCTCATCACTCGTCCCTGTAATTATTCTCTGCGAGAGTAAATAACAATAGCTTATTTCCATATAGCCGACCCGGCTGTACTGATTAACAGCTGTCAGGCAAAAAAAACCACGTTGCCTGAACGTGGTTTTTCGGCTCTGTTTTGTCCGGGTTATTACTAATTGCCCAGGCTACGTACCAACGGATAAAGATGTTCGGTTTCGTCCTGGATGCGTTGCAGAACGATGTCGAACAACTCGTCTGTATCTTTTAGAAATTGAGCATGGTCCTTGATATGCAGGGGGTCACTTTTCTTTCCGCTCGGGCACCAGCGATGGGTGAATTCTTTCAGGATCTTCTTGACCTCCATTGACCCCGACATAAAATTCCTGGCGACATTGTTGACCTTGTCATCAGGGCTGGCCAGCAAATCCCTGTACATCTCTTTATCAACGGTCTCGACATGCTCTTTGACCAGATCCACATAACGATAGAAAAGATCACAGCAGGAGCCTGTATCGCACATTGACCGGTCCTTGAACAGGTAATGTAGTACATTCGACAGCTCTGTGATGCGGTGATTCTGTTCGTTTAATTCATCGTAGGTAATCATCCTTCACTCCGGTAATTCATTTTTAGACTTCGACTTGGACTTAGTTTTACCCTTATCTGGAGTTATTGCAAGAATTTGCATACCTGACAAGATTTCAGGCCAGGGTCAAACCATGTAATGCCACAGCAAGGCGTTTATTATAAGCAAACGTTTCTACCTTATAGAACAGTAAACCCGAGCAGATTTGAGGCTCAGGTGCCTTTTACCGCAGGGCCCGTGGCCTGCTGTCTCAGAAAATAGCTGTATTGCCTGATCATCGAACGAATTTCATCAACATACTGCTGGCGCCTTTCTGAGTACAACAGCAATCCATCAACAAGGTCGCCACCCTCTATGCCCTGACCCTTTAACCTGAGATTTTGTCGCAGCTTTCTCAGGTCCGAATAATTTCGATGTGAATTCAGGTTATGAATGTAACTGCGTATTGCATCACTAACGGTGTTGAATTTACGCACCTCGTGTCTCGCGCCGTCAGACCTCTCCTTAGGTACAAGCCCACAGCCTTTTTTGAAACACCATTGTCCAAACAGGTTGTTGATCTCAACCGCATACCTGGACCGCCCCCATGATGATTCCTTCGCGGCCTGTACCACGGCAAGCTGCACGGGTACGATATCCACCCGCGCAAACAGTTCCTGTGTCACGCTTATCGGCTGATCCTCATTCCATTCCACATCATATTTGTTTGCCAGCTGTTTCAGCCATTTCGACTCTGAAAATGAAACCGTCCCACCGAGTTCCAGTGATCGGTGCATTGTCTGCAGTCGTTTTCTTTCGCTGAGAACCTGTGCGTTGTGGTATTCAACAATAGGCGAGATATAGTCAATGAATGCGGCTTTCATATCCTTCGCTTGCGTATACGATGCAAAATCAGGCAGCGGCGGAAAACGCGCTGCCCACCTGTCGCCGAGATATGCCAGCATCGCCAGAAAAACAAACAGGGCCATACTGGTTGCAAGCGTGCCGAAACTGATATTCACTGTTCTCTGTTCAGTAGTTACAGGCATGGTGTCGATCCGGATTTGACCGAGAGTGCACACAGTGTTGTCCTGTCCGGGTAGCCATCAGCGATCATTCCATTTGAAGCCTGAAACTCGCGCAAGGCGGATTGAGTCATCGAACCCAGAACACCATCGATCTCGCCGGCATCGAAGCCCAGCTCGTTCAATTGCCTTTGCATATTTTCAACCGCATTTCGGCTGAGCGCAGTCTCGTCTGTCGAAGGTGGTCGCACCAGCGGACCTGCGCCGATTATCCGATCCGCCAGCAAGCCAACAGCCAGTGCATAATGTTCACTGCGGTTCCATTGCAGTATGACATCAAAATTGGCATACACCAGAAACGCCGGCCCGGTATGTCCGGCAGGAACCAGCACCGATGCCTGCATATCGATGTCCGGGATCGGGTGACCGTTAGCGAAGCTGACGCCCAGGCCTTTCCAGTAAGTCACGGGCTGGCTGTTGTTCAAACCGGTCTTCTGATAGGGAAAATCATCCGGAAGCAGAACCTCGCGCCCCCAGCGCTGACCTTTTTGCCAGCCCAGGTTCACAAGAAAGTTTGCCCCGCTGGCGAGCGCATCGCGTTCACTGCGCCATAGATTCACATGGCCGTCACCATCACCATCGGTCGCGTAGAGCCTGTACGCAGAAGGCATGAACTGGGTATGTCCCATCGCACCGGCCCAGGAGCCGCGCATCTCTGCAGGCGTCAGCGATTCACGTTCCAGCAAAGCCAGTGCCTGCATTAACTCGTTGGTAAAAAACTCACTGCGTCGTTCATCGCAGGCCAGCGTCGCCAGTGAATCCAGTGTCGGCATCTTGCCCAGGTAGCTGCCGAAATTGGTCTCGAGCCCCCAGAATGCAACCAGGTACCTCCCGGGTACGCCGTATTTACGGGTCAAATCTGTCAGAAAAGCCTCGTACTGATGCAGCAGTTCCTGCCCCCGCTCGATGCGTTCAGCTGTAACCCGCTGCTGGAAATAATCAGCAAAGGTCTGGGTAAATTCCGGCTGTGAACGATCCAGCTCTATTACGCGCGTCTGCTGCTTAAGGTTAGCCAGCACTTCATCAACAACATGCGTTGAGAGCTGTTCGCTTCTGGCCCTTTGCTGCAGCCCGGACAGGCATTGTGCAAATTCAGCATCCTGCGCCACCACCATGTCAGGGCACACCAGCACACAAAACAGAATCCCCAGATACTTGTACATAAAACAGCTTCTCAACAAATTTTGTATTTAGAGGGGTTTGACCCCTGAGTATGGCCGGGTTGCATTTTCCAGCCGTTTTGGCCCGAAACTCAACACAAAGCTGGCTCATTTTGCTGAAATTAAACACAGCCCGCACCCTGTTTATTAAGGAAACTCTGATTAATTCAGAGTTTCCTTAATTATTCTCTTTGTAATAAACACCGGGTATCCAGCTTTTTGTAATCCTGTCGGTTCTTTCGTGATCACGCTGGTTCTCATCGATGAAAACGAAATTATTCCAGCCCACACGGATAATATCCTTGTGGCGCAGTGGCTGACGCTCAACCTTTTGCTCGTTCAGGAAGGTACCGTTGGTACTGCCAATATCGCGGATGACGTAAACCTGCTTGCCTTCATCACTTTCCTCGATAACAATTTCAGCATGGTTCGTACTTACCGCGGTATCATCGATCTGCACCTCGTTACTGGCTGCACGGCCAAAACTTAAACCCGCCTTATCGATATCAAACCGGTTCACAATTACACCATCGACGGTTTGAATTATTACTGCCATGGGATGCCCTCATCAGTGGTTTTTGTATATCAGGAGTATAGGAAATTACTGGGCTCAGGCTTCTTTTATGGCAAAACACTTTATTTTTTTCATAAAAAACAACAAAATGCGCCCTCCATTTTTTAAGCGCAGGAATGGAATGCCATCCTGTACAATTTTTACTACTATTTTCTGAGGAAATTCCATGAAACTCATACTCTTAGGTGCACCCGGCGCCGGCAAAGGCACGGTCGCTAAACTCCTGACCAAGATGGACGGCTCGGTTCAAATCTCTACTGGCGACATTCTGCGTGGTGCGGTTGCCGCAGGCACCGAGCTCGGCAAAAAGGCCGAGGCCGCGATGAAGGCCGGCGACCTGGTCTCCGACGACCTGATCATGGGCATCATGGAAGAACGCCTGAAAGAAGACGACTGCAAGGCCGGCTATCTGCTGGACGGCTTCCCACGCACCATTCCACAGGCAGAAGCACTGAAAGTCCTGCTGGAAAAAATGGGCGAGAAGCTGGATTTCGCGGTTGAAATCGACGTGCCCCGTGACGTGATCCTCGACCGCCTGACCACGCGCCGTACTTGCGAAGACTGTGGCGAAATCTACAACGTCAAATCCAATCCCACCAAGGTGGAAGGCGTTTGTGACAAATGTGGTGGTGCTGTTGTACAACGCGCTGACGAAACGGAAGAAGCCATCAGCAATCGCTTGAATGTTTACAACGAACAAACAGCGCCACTGGTCGACTTCTACAAGAAAGAAGGCATGCTGTTATCGGTTCAGGCGACATCCTCGGATGCCGTGATTGACGCGATCAAGGCTAAACTGGGTTAATAACCGGTAATCATCTGAAAAAAATGCCGGCAGCCTGCTACATACAGCTGCCGGCATTTTTACTTGCTGATTCCAGGCCACGGCATCAAAAATCACGGGCGGTTGTCATGCAGAATACACCGCTTTCGAGGGAGCCACGCACTGGCAAGCCTGAAACCGGTCAGGCAGCGCTTTTAATTGCATTGATACGCGATGCCGTAACCGACGACTTCCGTACCTGACAGCGTTGTATTATAGAGCCACACAGCATCTGCACCGTAATCAATAAACGCCCTTTCACGTATATTCTTCTTCATCACTTCGGCGGGACACGGTGTTGTATTCGCACACACACTGGCAGTGACCTCACCAAGTTTTTCACAGTGGCCGGGGATGGCACTCTCATCCTGATACAGCTTGACTTGCTCAGCCGTTGGAGACGTCACACCTGCACATCCAGCGGTTAAAACAGCCAGGCACATCACGAATAATAAATATCTCATCCACTTATTGTATTAGAAATCTGCGCTGAATAAAGCAATGTGTACGGTTGACTTCAAAAATGACACAGTCGGTCTGCGGGCCGGCGAACGGGGCATTATTTATTCAATCCGGGTATTGCGCTCATTGAAGTGATACCGTGGAAAACGGGCGGCCAAACGTCGCTTGACTGAAAAAACAAGCCGGCACCCCTGACAGGCTGCCGGCTTGTTTATTGGGTACATCAAGCCATACAGTAAAACACCTCTGGACTACTCGATTAATGCTTTATCAGCGATTTTTTCTTAATCCAGTCGGGAGCAAATATCAGCGACATGGCCCATAAAACACCTAATATCGTCATCAACACAACAACGGCCAGATACGCCAGTAAAAAGATCTTGATCATTATGCTCATTTAAGATACCTCCATTTAAATACAACTCAGGATCATCTTATTAGAAGCATATTCCATGCCGCGCACACACAGACGCCTTATTAATCAATTACTTATGATTTTTCCGGCATTACGAGGGGTGAAAAAGTGTAAGAAATACCGTACAGAATTCAGCATATTTTACAGATTCCGGAAGATCTATATTTGATGTGTTTGTGGAAAATACAGCCTGCCAGGTGCGATGAACTGGCTAATCAATCACTATGGCAACACCGTCACGCCGCTGGTCACCCGCACCGTCGAACATACCATTATGCCCGGTAACAGCGTGCACGCCACCGAAAAAAAGGTTTTGCTGTTCCCATAATTTATGCTTTTTGAACTGTTTGCATAAAGCACGTAGTGCTTCAGCATCGAAACCTGGTTCTATGCTGAGTAATTCATTTTCAAAATGTATGCGCGGCTGGTTGACTGCATCATGCAAGGATTTGTCAAAATCAATGATATTCACCAGCACCTGTAATATTGCAGTGCGTAAACGGTTTGAACCGCCGGAACCGAGGCTGATTTTCTTTCCTCGCGGCGATAGCACCAGTGTCGGCGCCATCATTGAAGTCATACGCCTGTTTGCAGGCCATTGATAAAACCCGTCAGAATTCAGATCCTCCTCGCCCAGCATATTATTTAACATAACACCGGTATCCGGGATCATATGACCACAGCCTTCTCCATTGCTCGCCGTCAGGCCGGCAACATTTCCCATGCTGTCCATCACGCTCATATGCGTGGTGCCGCGCAGACAACGTCCATTGCCGACAATTTTTTCCAGGTACGTTTTTAGCAGGTTTTCATCAAGCAAATGCTGCAACGCGGCTTCTTCGGACGAACTTGTATGTGCTTCGAACCTCGCTTCGTTGGTTAATTTCATTGCCTCAGCAAGCAACTGCAGATGCTGACTCGAACCAAATTCATGCCGGCCGATGTTTGCGTGCTGCAGCATGCTTAGTGCAAACGCAATCAAGGTACCACCACAGGAAGGCGCCGGGTTTGTCAGTACACGGTGCTGTTGATAGCTTATACTGACCGGTTCACGCAGCGCCACCTTATAGTCAGCCAAATCCTGCCTTGTTAGCTGGCCGCCGCCATGAACACACAGTTTTGAAATAGACTGTGCTATGTCACCCTTGTAAAACAGATCAGAGCCTTCGTTTGCCAATGCCTCGAGGAAATCCGCGACATGCGACTGCTTGAATAGTTCGCCGCTGGTAATTAGCGCTGCTGCTTCATGCCTGGTACTCTGGTAATGCAGCCTTGATTCGACAGTGGCCGTTAATATCGGAGCGATGACATTAAGGATAGAGGCCTGAAACGAACTCATTCTTACGCCATCCCGTGCAGCGGCTATGGCAGGCTGGACAAGCTCCGACATGGGCATGGAGCCAAGGTCCTCATGTATCTTGAAGATGCCTTTAACCGCACCTGGTGTGGCAATCGATGCACGGCCAATATGGAATTCCTGTGTGGTGGTGCCAAAATCAGCGTGAATCGGATAAAAATCCAGCTCATCTTTTGGCAACATAACTTTCGGCGTTTGCACGAAGAAGTCATAAATGCTGTCATGCTGATCATCGGTGTGGGCCAATAAAAACCCGCCACCGCCCAGTGACGCCAGCACGGGCTCTACCACGCATGACGTCAGGAACGCCGCGATAATCGCATCAAATGCGTTGCCACCTTCTGTTAATATCAATTCCGCAGCTTTGCCGGTTTCCGTATGACCACATGCAACGGCACCAAGTGGTTTCATTATAATTATTTCTCGATCAGGAGATCATGATCCATAATTGAATTGTAGTCGTTCAGGCTTTATCTGGCAGCTGTTGTTGTTTCGCTTATAACCGGAATGCCGTCCTGGCCTGGAAGTTTAACATCCTGTTTTCTCGCACAGGCGCAGAGAACGCAGGGGGGATAAGTTTTTAAAAAACAATATCGGTTTATTCGTCTTCCTTTGCGTTTTCTGCGCCTCTGCGAGAGTGAATATCTATAACCTTTTCATATAGCCAATCCTGAATGTAACAGTCAGCCAATATAGAAAAGGGCAGAGTATTCACCGTGTACTTTGAATCTTATTGCTCCGTATCTGCAGCCTGTTCTGATTCTGTTGTTACTTCTACATCTACTACTGCTTCAGTCACTTCTTCTACTTCAACGACTTCTTCCGCTCCAGTGCTCACGGTTTCCAGGCATACCCAGCCCGATGATTCGAGATTGGCTACAAGCTCACGCGCCTTTTCCTCGCAATAACCTTCCAGGTTATCAGCTGACCACAGCACCTGGTCCTCAAAACCTTCCGTCTGTTTTTTGTAAATCACGTTACAGGGCACAGATCCGCCTTGCGGATAATCAATAACAACTTCCCGCACAAGATCGCTGCTGCTGCAATTCCATGAGTCTGCATAAGCATTAAAACAGACACTGAGAGCCAGAATGGTGAATAGCTGTAGAATTCGCAATTTTATTTGCATGAGATACTCCTCCCTAAAAGGGTCGGTGATTTAAATCGAGTCAATCTATTAACTCCGGATTTCTCGGTCTGTCTTTTCGCAGGCGCGGGAACACTCTAATAATAGCTGCTGTCGGGGCTTTATCAGGAAAACGATTATTTTATTTCGGTTTAATTCAGTGAGGCCTTACCTTTAATATCCAGGGGCATTCTGTAGTTCCGCATCAGTTCTATGCCCGTGTCCAGGGTCATAGCCCCTTTCAATTGATATTCCAGCGGCTGTTTGCTCGCCAGCAACTGGTAGGCTGTCTGCCCCATGCTCATGATGTTGAGCTTCACAGGGATTTCTATCGTGCCTTTTTCTTTTTGTGGAATGCTGTTGCGCTGACTGATGTTGCCCTTGCCCCAGTTTTGCTGATTTATATCCAACTGATAATCAAAGTCGCTGAATGCAAGATCAAATGCATTAGGATTATCAATTTCTACCTGGGCGACGACTTCCGCTGTTGTAAGGCTAAGATTTTTGATTTTTACGCCTTTCACTTTTATAACGGGCATTTTTGGTACAGGCAACTCGCCGGATTTGGAGAGCGGTATCGCATAGTTACCTATAATCGGGAGATCAACCACAATCTTCGTGTCCAGTTGGTAGGCAAACCGGTCTTTCTGCCACAATTCATCCGGAAGCTTTGCTAAATCATCGAACTTCAATGTCACGGGCAATTTCACCGTACTGGTGGAAGCAGGCTTGATTTCCAGACCCTGTGCCGTCACACCACTAATCAATGACTGATTTTCGATCTTTAAATCATAATTCAGTCCGGCAAGATTGATTGCTACAGGATTCTGGTTCTCGACCGCCAGATCAAAAACAAGGTCAGCCTGTTCGAAATTAATGTTTGCCAGGTGCGTACCAGTAAGTCTGGCTGTGGGTTTAATCGTCTCCGCATGCTTTGCCAGTTCAGCGCAGCCGCTCAGAAAAAATATGAAAAACAGTATTAATGATCGTTGAAGTGGGCGTTTCATTTTATAAGCTTACTCGTTGGGGTCTATAATTAACCTGGCTAACTTCGTCAGGTCTACTCATGTCATAGTTCTAATCTGAATAGCTAAGTCAGGACATCCGTGGATAGTCCTAAAAGGCATATCCACAGATGAACGCAGATATTAAACATATTATTTGTCCGCGAAAAACGCTTAATCCTCTAGTTATGTTTTTGTTTTGTTTGCGTTCTTTGCGTTATTAGCGGACCATTTTTCTTTTTATGGCTTATCAAAAACATGTCTCCTGTGTTCACAGGAGTGAGAGAAGAAAATATCTGTGTTTATCTGCGTCGTCTGTGGACTTATATTATTACCCTCTTAGAGGGTCTCTACTCAGCCTGTCACAAGAAAGGGGCCGAAGCCCCCCCTTATTCAAACAATACTATTACTGGTTACCAGCGTGGATAATATCTCGGTGGCGGCTCCGGGTAGCGGTGCATGGGGTAACCACTTTGGCCAAAATCATCATCAAAACCCCTGCGGCCAAAATCTTCAGGCATAGGCGGGGGTTCAGGCATGTTTCTCATGCGGAATTCGCGCATGCTGATATCGCCGTCATCGTTGCGGTCAGCACGATCGAATTCCTTACTGGCGTATGACTTCTCCTTGCGCGATACAAAGCCATCATTGTTACGATCAACCCAGGCAAGGTATTTCTTTGCGCGCTGTTTCTCGGCATCGCTGATTCTGCCATCGCGGTTCTGGTCAACCTCGTCGTACACCCAGGTAGCAAACGTTTCTTCACGATAGCTGACACGACCGTCACCATCGAGATCAATTTGACGGTATACGCTGATTGCACGATTCTGTTCACGCGGGCTGATTTGACCATCATCATTTTGATCGACCCAGTTGACAATCTTCATCGCACGCTGCTTCTCATCATCACTGACCTTGCCATCCCAGTCCTGGTCAACGATTCTCTGTAACTGGCGTGCTTTGCCCTGCTCTCGGCGGTCGAGCCTGCCGTCCCGGTCGCGATCGATTGATTGCATCACCTTGGACTCGATAGCCTTTTCGGCCGGTTCGGCCTGTACGGACGTGGAGATGACGAGTGTAGTCCCGACAGCTAACAGGCAGAATGTGTGTAAGATCTTGCTTTGCATATATTAAGTCTCCCGTGTTTCTTTAATGCATCTGGACTCTAGTCCAATATCTGCGAACAAATGGATAGTGACTACTCTATTCCGACTAAAGGCTGAATGTCCAGTTTTTAGAGAATTTATTCGTATATTAGCCAGCAATCTTAAGCTTAGGGAAACTCTGATTAATTCAGAGTTTCCGCAGCACAAGGATGTGCTGCCATGTTTAATGACTAATAAGTCATTGAAAATGAGGAAAAAAGGGGAAGTCGCATTTTCCCTTTTTCGTGCTCTGATAATTCATGGAGGAATTAATCAAAGCTTCCATAGTTTAAGATTACTGAGACAATCCAGGCCTGTGAGGGCAATACTATGAATCGAGTCTGGTTATTTAATCATACCTTCAGACCTATGGCATTCATCATGCCCTATGATTGCATGCGCAGCATAAGATGATGGGCATCAAGTTAAATTCTGTTAAATCAATTGGACCAGGCATAGTCATTGCTGCAACCGGCGTGGGGGCAGGCGATTTGATTGCGGCTTCTGTTTCCGGCGCCCGATTTGGCACCACAATTCTATGGGCAGCCGTTATTGGCGCCATTATAAATGAGAACCTGGCACGCTGACAGCTCGTTACCGGCACAACCTTGCTTGAGGGCTGGATAAACAAACTGCCCCGTTTTGTATCCATCTATTTTCTTCTCTACCTGTTTTTATGGTCATTCATAGTTTCAGGTGCATTGATCTCGGCCTCCGGGCTTGCCGCACACGCAGTAATTCCATCTATATCTGTTGAAACCTGGGGTATTGTGCACTCAATCATCGCAGCCATCATCGTCTGGTTTGGTGGCTACCGGCAAATCGAACTCATAATGAAACTGCTGATTGCGATAATGTTTATTGTCGTTATTGTGTGTGCGGCCATGCTATTACCCACTGCTGGTGAACTGGCATCAGGCATATTCATGCCGTCACTGCCTGATGGATCCATTGTCTTCGTGCTTGGTGTCATCGGTGGAGTTGGCGGCAGCGTGACCGTTATGAGTTATGGATACTGGATACGTGAAAAACAATGGTACGGCACAAAATACATACAACAATGCCGCATAGACCTGTCGGTGGCCTACTTGCTAACCGGGTTGTTTGGGCTGGCTGTAATGATCATTGCTGCGGGCGTAGAGCCGGAAGTAGTCCAGGGAAACAATATGATTCTCGCCGTCGCTGACCACCTGGAAACAAGCATCGGAGAATATGGCAGGTGGCTGTTCCTCGCAGGTTTCTGGGGCGCTCTATTCAGCTCAATGATTGGCGTATGGGATGGTGTGCCCTATTTGTTTACGGATTTCATGCATGCAAGCAGAAAGCAGGCAGCGGGAATCAGCAGCGATGACTATTCAAAATCACCCTACTATCGGGCCTACCTGCTGTATCTTGCACTACCACCGATGATACTGCTTACAATTGGAAAGCCGGTTTGGGTCGTGGTGATCTATTCAGTAACCGGTGCATTTTTCATGCCTTTCCTGGCAGCACTCCTCATATATATGAATAACCGCCGTGACTGGCTTAAGGCATTCAGCAATGGATACCTTATGAATGCACTGCTGCTCGTATCGATTCTGCTATTCAGCTACCTGCTGATAGAAAAAATGTTGCGCTATCTCTGACACATTGATTAATCTGCAATAAAAATCGAAGGCCTTACTGTGTGCCTCAACAGCTTGCACTCGTCGATGTGTTTAGCATCATCGGTTTGACTGGCTTGATATACCCCTGTTGCCCTCGTCTGGCATGATCCGCCCGTCATTAGTAACAGGCTCATCCGCTGCACTAGAGTAGAACTGACTTCCAGCTTTCAACAGCAATTACCATGTCATGAGCTGGATCAAAAACAAATAACGGCTGAATGATACTCTTCCTGCTGCCATCAATTCACCATTGCATCAACACATTGATTGACTATATATTTATGGAAGCTCTGATTAATTCGTGCATGAATTATCAGAGCACGAAAAAGGGAAAATGCGATTTCCCCTTTTTCTTCATTTTCAATGACTTATTAGCCATTGAAAATGGCAGCACATCATTGTGCTGCGGAAACCCTGAATTAATCAGCGTTTCCTTATATATACGCCACCCAGGCAAAATTTGACTCGAACAGGAGTGATAACAACTTGGAAATGCAGGAAACAGAAGAAAAGCTGCTGCCATTCGTGGCCAAAGCTAATATATTACCGATAAATGCACCGATTCAATGGATTCTGCAGGGTGCAGAGGACATGAAAAGAGCACCTGTAGTTTCGCTGACATATGGCCTGGCGATGACACTATTGAGCCTCCTGATCGCCTATAGCATGTGGAAATTCGGCACCCTCGGACTTTACCTGGGCATGGCGAGCGGCTTTCTGCTGGTGGGTCCTGTACTGGCAATCGGGCTTTATTCTTTCAGCTGCCAGCTCGAACAGGGCAGGAAACCCATTATCGGCTACTGTGTGCGCGAAGGTGGCAGCCATATAAAAGACATACTGATTTTTTCCTTCATACTGTTGATCGTGTTCATGATATGGGCGCGCGCTGCAACCGCGATCCACATTTTCTTTCCTGAGAATGCCGATTACACCGTGCTTGACCTGGCATTGTTCCTTGGCATCGGCACCGCCATCGGCGCGATTTTTTCCACTGTCGTTTTTACCGCCAGCGCGTTTTCCCTGCCCATGATCATGGACCGCAAGACCGACGCGATCACTGCCGTGATCACCAGCGTCAATGCCGTACTGCGCAACAAGCTGACCATGCTGATCTGGGCACTCATTATTGTTTCGTTTGTAGCCATTGGGTTCGCCACGTTTTTTATCGGCTTCATTGTATTACTGCCGCTGATCGGCCACGCCACATGGCATGCTTACCGCGAAACGATAGATGCCAGCGACTGGCCGGAAAATGACAAGTATTAACTGACACACCTAAAACAAATTCAAAAACGATTCACCACAGAGGCACCGAGAAAAGCATAGTATTATTTGAAGTAGTTCAGACTTGATCTGACAGTTGCCGTCGATTTTCGTATAACCGGAAAACCTGCCTGTGTTGGTGGTTTGAAATCATGGTTTCTCGCAGAGGCGCAGAGAACGCAGGGGTGGCGTGTTTTTTTTAGCAATGTCAGTATCGTTTTATTTGTTTTTCTTTGCGGACTCTGCGCCTCTGCGAGAGTAAATATCTATAGCTTTTTCTATATCGCCAATCCTGGCTGCGCTGAAAAAATCATAGTCATGGTTTGAGTTAATACGACACTGGCTGTCAGATTGAATCCTGACTATTACACATTATTAGTGTTTTTTGCGTTTTTTGCGGACAATATAGTTCTTATCTGTGTTTATCTGCGTTCATCTGTGGACTTTTTTAATGTCCATTCAGGATTATATCGATGAGTAAAAATCAGACGCTACTGTCAGATCAAGTCGCGACCAGTACATATTATAAACTTCGCCACAGGCGCAGTTAACAAAGTAAAACTCTGTGCCCTCTGTGACTCTGTGGTGAAATATTTTTAGTTTTTGACTGTCTGGCTATTGAAAATTAAAAATAAAAATCGTCAGATTGCGATCAATCTACTACAGCTAATACCTGCATCCGCATTTATTTCAGGCAGTCACATTACGGCATAAACCGGTTCATGCTTGACATGGCCGGTGACACAGTACGTGACATATTATGCACGTCATACCTCATGCCATTTACGGTCGTGTTCATGTTACCAATATTCCTGTTCATGGCTTCCATCTGCAAATTCATATAGCTTGTATTGCCTGACATGGCATGTGTATCTGCACTCATAGTGTCCATATAGGCGGTTATCTGGTGCATATCCTTCGACATACTGGTCATTGCAGTTTCCATCACACGCACCACGTAAAACAGGTAGACAACAGCAACCACCGACAACAGAGTAATCGGGATCGACATCAGCTTGACTCGTTTTAACTGGTAGCTATGGGTGCGATCGATGCTCTTGAGCTTTGTATCCAGCAATTGTTCACGCTCTTCGAGCTGCGAATGCATTTCTTCGAAGCTACGCTGCAGGTGTACCGCAAATTCTTCGGCCATCTGCTCCTGTGTACGATCACGATCACGATTGTCTTCGTGTATTCTGTCGAAAACACCTTGCAGGTTTCTCAACAGACCCGGCATGATCTTGTCATGATCACGCCTGTCCTTGATTGTTTTACGCCTTTCTCTGGGAGCTGCTTTTTTCTTTGGCGGGGCCTTCGCAGATGAAGCGGCATTTGCTGATGCAGCCCCGGAGGAAGCTTTGTAAGCTGTTTTCTTTACAGACTTTTTACTGGCTGCGTTTGTCGCCGCTTTCCTGGTTGCGGCTTTTTTGCTCTCCGGTGATTCTTCTGTCATCCTGGATTACCTGTGTTCGGAATAGATTAACAAGAGTAGAAACGATGCATGGCCAGCAGGTACCGCTCCTGATTAAGCATATAAGCAATTTAGTATATAAAGTATTTGAGATTTTTGAGGAATTTCAAGGTTTTTGAGAGAAATAAGTGTAAATTGCCCCGGTGCTCCGGCACTGAAGGACTCATCTCGTACAGCCCGATCTATTGAGGATCGGGCGATCAGGGAAGCTCTGATTAATTCAGAGTTTCCGCAGCACAAGGATGTGCTGCTCTGATAATTCAGGGATGAATTAATCAGAGCTTCCCTGGATATAACCTGGCAGCGTCCCTGAAAGACCCTTTACCAGTGTGCAACCACCAGCGCTGTCGCCAGCAACACCAGGACCAGGGCGTGCAGACGATAATCCTGCCACCAGCAAAGCGAGGACTGCCGCTCCATGGCTTCTGCATGGAATGTAAATTGCCGGACCTGCTCCTCGAGCGGCGGCTTGCTGACACGACTGACAAACACGAAAATCACGGCGGATATCAGTGCCAGCAGTCCCGCGATGATGGTGAAATGAAGCGACAGGATTTCCATTACTGAGAGCGTAAAAAGAATCGCTGACGCGGCATGACCACCCAGCAGGGTTGTAAATGCAGCCGTCGCAGTTGCGCGGCGCCAGAACAGACCGAGGATGAATATCACGGCGACCGGCGACACCAGGTAAGCCAGCGCCGACTGCAGATAATGAAACAGCCCCGAAAAATTTTCGATCAGCGGTGAGATCATTGCTGCCAGAAACATGAACAGCACGATAAATCCCCGGCCAACCCAGGCAATTTTAGCCGGGCCCCAGCCACGTTGCTCCGGACGAAGAAAATCCATGGTCAGCAAGGCAGACGCTGAATTCAGCGTGGAATCAATGCTGGACATAATCGCGGCCAGCAAGCCTGCCATGACCAGCCCCACGAGTCCTGCAGGCAGCAATGTCGTCACCAGCATCGGAAACACAGCATCGCCGTTTTCCAGCTCCGGCAGAAACATGCCCGCCATAACACCGGGCAACACCATGATATACAGCACGGGTAATTTCAGAAAACCCGCAAACAGTGCACCCCAGCGTGCATGGGCGATACTGCGCGCACCCAGCACACGCTGCACAATGAACTGGTTTGTACACCAGAAATAAAAGCCCAGTATCGGCACACCGACAAGCGTACCCAGCCACGGCAGGTTCGGGTCATCCAGCGGCAGCATCAGCGAAAGCCGTTCCGGCGGCGTCGCCGCTACCACGCTGGCCCATGAGAAATCCACTTCAGCAAAACTCAGGTAACTCACCATGCATGCGCCCACCAGCAGCACCACCGCCTGCAACACATCCGTATAAACGACAGCCGCGAGACCACCCGCCGCAGTGTACAGTCCGGCCACAAGCGCCAGTCCTAAACAGGCTGTAAACAGATCGATATCCGGAAAGAATACCTTCAGCACCATGGCACCGGCGAACAGCGTGCCTGCCATATCAACAACAATATTTGAAAACAGCGTCAATGCCGAGAAGTACAGGCGCGACCTGCGATCAAAACGGCGCTGCAGAAATTCGGGTACAGTTGT
>Ga0316198_10000471_pt1 | contig 21133 bp, 21 predicted proteins | sample OudBieAanoxic_MG_FD_204935 | JGI IMG/M metagenome (GOLD analysis project Ga0316198, IMG submission 204935) | Coastal sediment microbial communities from Oude Bieten Haven, Netherlands - site A anoxic | ecosystem: Environmental > Aquatic > Marine > Coastal > Sediment | place: Netherlands...
TCATCCTGTTCGAGGAGGTGATCGATCACGCATCCTCTTCCCACAATTTCGAGCCGGACTTTTCGACGAGTTGTTGGATCAGGCGTTTGAGCTGCTCGCTTTCATCCGTCGCATCCACACCCTGCGCCTCCAGCGTCATGGTGTGGCCTGTAGATTTCAGGCGGCTTTTTGCCAGAAGGGATGCGCGTTGTTCGACAATATCCTCAAGCGGTTGCCTTGGCAGCAGGGCATAGACCAGACGGCAATCCAGTGCCTGCGCTGCCTTCTCGAGGCTATTGAGGGTTATCGTGCCTTTGGTTTCCGCCTGTTCAATGGCGACGACACGAGACTGAACGACACCCAACCGCCTCCCCAGCTGTGCGGTGGTCATGCCCAAGGCTTCGCGGATCGCCTTCAGCCAGCCGCGCGGCGGGCGCATAAGTAGTGCCATGTTTTGCATTGAACTCAATCGCTTATCGAGCTGGCGGCGGGCGGTGCTACGATCTTCAGGACGCATGATAATCACCTATATATGATATGTCTCAGAATAACTAATAACATATATGTGATAATAAAACAAATATAATAGCATATATATATGATATATTAGTATATATATTATCATATATAAGTGATCAGCGAGGGGTGTGCGTGGCGAATTCATAATCACACTGTTTTGGGGAAGAATTGCTGTCCAATAAAAGGGACCAAACAACCCTAAAACAAGGCATATAACGCCACATAGAGCAAAAGTATTGGACAAAAAATATCTTGTTTTATTAAGTAAATTAGATAGTTGGAGGGTTTAGAGTATAACACTACGAACCAGGCGGTCGGGAGTTCAAATCTCTTCGGGCGCGCCATCCAGTAGAAACAGCAAGTTAGCGAAGACTTTACAAGTCTTTTCTACTTGCTGTTATTTTCTGTCCATTCCCCAGTTCTTCTGAAAACAATAGATTGTGAATTGCCCGACCACCTAGCCAAAAACCAGGTGGTCGGTTACCCAGCAGTGATTAAACGTCTTATTTATCAGTGCGTTCAAGATCCGTTGAATCTTCCATTTGTACAATAGATGTCCGAGTGTCCAATAGAATCAGGTTTCCCCCTTTTTTCAAGCAACAGCAGGGTTTTGATCTTCATCGATTCAGGCTTCAATAATTTTTACTCGGGGCAGGCGTCGGCGACCCAGGATTTGACGTTCGCGTCCGCGCAGGCGCCACAGCCATTCGGGTAAGTTTTCACCGAACCGTCCTGCAGCGTCGCGCACACCGGGGTGTAATCCATGGTACAAACCTCCGGTCGCGGGTCTTCGCAAATCGTCGCGCTCGCCGCGGCTATCGATTGATCGGAACCCACGGATGCGCGGGCGCCGAGCGTCAGACAAACTGCCGCGACAAAAATATTTCGAATTCTCATGTGGTGACTCCCCTCAGGCTAAAATTTTGTGCGTTATCTTTTTTGACATGATTTGCCATTTTGCGACTTTTACCGCCTGGCCACGTTCTCCCGTGTGTCGCCGTCATCGCCAGTCGTCCCGTGTAAAGGCGAGATGAGCCACCCCATCGTTTAATACGAGCGCCTCCCCGACGAGCCGGGCCTGCCACGCGGAACGATCCCTGAACAGCGTTGCCGCCAGGTCACCCGCGCTGCAGCCGGAACGATCGAACTCAACTTCACTGAAGACAATTTCGCTACCGCTCAACCTGGTGAAACCACTGAAGCGTTGGCAACCGTCGCGGCCCTCGACAAACAGGCGTTCGCCGAAATCGAGCACCGTAGGCGGTTCTGCCGTATCGACCGGCACGCCGTCACGCTCGGCCAGCACCCAGCGCCGGTGATTCAAATCGCCGGGCACGATCAGCACGCTGCTATCGCAGTCGCCGATTACTGTAACGATATCGATCAGGCCGTCGTAGTCGGCGGCAAAACCGTCACGGGCCGCTTCCCGGTCGATGACGCCCTCGACCATTACGCACACAGGTTTATACAACCCGGGCGTTTTGTCCCGGTATATCTTTTTCAATTGTTCGCGCGCCGCCTGGTTGCTGTTCGGACCGAGCCAGTAGCATTCAGAGTTAATTTCGGGGCAGAAGCTGTTGACCTCGTGGCCGAAGGTATAGTCGCCGCGGTAGCGCTCGCCTCCGGCCAGCGCGGTACAACCCGCGAGCAACGCCGGCGACAGCATCATCAGCCATTTCCTGTGCATCCGCTTAAAATAACGCTCGACCGCAGCTGTCCTTCCCGAAAATACGTACTGCCTGATATTCTTGTCCTTTTTCAGAAGCGACGTCAATCTGGTGTCCTCGATCATTGTTAGTATCCAGAACCATGAAGCCCATTATTTGCGCGCTGTTGCTACTTGTATCCACAGTGATTCGTTTGCGGGTTTCCCTGCAGTTCGAGATTGTGGCACTGCGGCATCAACTTGCTGTGCCAAGCGCCCGCAGATTAGCTCTGGAGACCGTATTCTCTGGTCGTGGCTCTCGTGCTACTGGTCGGGGTGGCGGCTTGATTGAGTGTGATATGAGTTTTCGGGAAGCACGGTGGAGGGTGACGAAGGCCCGCTTAAAAAGGCATTCTCTGCTGATGTGCCGGAGCAAATTGGCGTTTGCGGACCTAACTATTACATAACGGGAATGGGCTGGTGCACTTGTTGCCTACCCGGGCTATGCGTATATTCACCGAATCCAGCAAGTTAAATGGTTGAATACTCCCCGAATAGAGAAGGATAGATTACATGGTTACCCACGAGTTTGAAGGCTTTGTTTCATTTACCTTTGCAATAATCCTTCTGTTTCTTGGGAAAACTGCGGTCAGCAGGATCGAACTCCTGCGCCGTTACAGCATACCGGAGCCGGTTATCGGTGGTTTCCTCTGCGCTGCGCTGGTCGCGATCTGTTATTTCTTTTTCAATCTGAAAGTCATTTTCGATCTGGAAATCAGGGACTGGCTGTTACTGTATTTCTTCGCGGCGATCGGCCTGCGCGCCGACATCCGCACACTGATTTCGGGTGGCAAGCCGCTCGCCATTCTGTTGATCCTGGCGACCACGTTCATCTTTCTCCAGAATCTCGTTGGCATTGGCGCTGCCACGGTTTTCGGCATGGAACCCGTGGCCGGCCTCATGGTGGGTTCGATCTCCCTGACCGGCGGTGTCGGTACGGCACTCGCCTGGGCACCCATGTTCGTTGAAGAGCTGGGTATCAGCAATGCACTTGAGCTGGGCATTGCGGCGAATACGGTAGGCCTCATATCCGCGGCGGTTATCGGTGGCCCGATCGCCCGTTTCCTGATCACACGGCACAAGATTACCCCCAGCGGCGACACCAGCCTGGATGTCGGTGTGGAGCACGAGATGAAGCACACCACCCCGGTGGATTCCTACGGCATTCTGTGGGCCTGGCTGTGGCTAAACATTGCAATGATATTCGGCTATTACCTCGACCAGGCTATCGCGGCAGCCGGGCTGCAGCTGCCCCTTTTCGTGTCCTGCCTCATCGGCGGTATTGTGCTCGGCAACCTGCGTAACCTGATCATGAAAAAGGACGAGCTTTACCAGGGTGCCAAGCTCGGCATCGCGCTGATCTCGGATATCAGCCTGGGTATGTTCCTGGTCATGGCGCTGATGGGGCTGCAACTTTGGGAACTGCAGGGGCTGATGACATTCATGAGCACCGTTATGTTTTGTCAGATCCTGCTTTCCATCCTGTTTACCGTACTGGTTGTGTTCCGCTTCATGGGCAGGGATTACGAGTCGACGGTTATCAGTGCCGGGTTCGGGGGTATCACCCTGGGATCAACTGCAACCGCCATCGTCAACATGACAGCGGTCGCCAAACAGTATGGTGCGGCTCATCGTGCCTTTATCGTCGTGCCGCTGGTATGCGGCTTTTTCGTCGACCTCGTCAACGCACTGATCATTAATTTCTTTGTCGGGCTGTAAGGGACTGGTTGAGCAGACGCGCCACGAACCGGCCTGCTGCCTGCTCGACAAGCCGGACGCGAAGGCAGCCGCAGTCGCCAGGACTCTCGGTTATAACGATCCCAGCAGTGTCAGCCGGGCGTTTCGTCGCTGGACAGGTATGTCACCGAGAGCCTAGCGAAGCCGGAATTAGTCGCTACGGCCGTGGATCATGCGCCATGCTGCAGACTGATCAACAGTTCCCGGGCCTGGTCTTACCGAGCGAGGAGAACATCACTTGTTGATCAGGTTGACAGGCTTGCTGTTACTTTGGGTTATTGCAGGCACCGCTGGTGCCGGGCATCCTCTTGAACCCATTGATACGTCGAGCCCACGCGCGACCTTCGAGAGTTTTCTGGCGGTCACTGAAGAGGCGGCCCGCCTTTATACCGAGTACCGCGACGCTCCCAGTCCAGCGACGCAGAACGCCTTTATGCGCATCCAAAAACCATTCACACAGTCGATGATCCGGTGCGCGTGCGCTTCGTGGCATACGGCGACTATTCCCTTAACGTTGAGATCCGTGTCTATATCAGGACAACGGATTACAATGAATTCCTCGCCATACAGGAGGATATCCGGAATATTCATAGCTTATTTAGTGCTTTTCGATCACCCTGCCGGGTAAATCTTTCAGCGCGTTTAGCGATCAGGTCGACAAGGATAGATGCTGTTTCACGTACTTCGATCATCTTTATTTCTTCAAATATTTCTTCATCCGCTTCATTGTCGTCATCTTCGTTATCAATGAGCGAAATCTTTTGCACCGGCTTCATACCTCGTGATAAACGAAAACGATTCAGTAGTTCATTCTGTTCCGTTTCCAGGGCTTCTCTTTCCAGCTTGCGGTCTTTCCTGAGCAACGAGACTTCTTTCTTGTCCGAGGCACTGCGGCGCACTTCCGCTTGAGCTAGCAGGTATTTGAATCCGCTATCGGAACTGATGCGTTGTTCATGGTGTGCTTTTACGTCGTCTATCGTTGCAATTGGACGATTAAACGGTTTGTAATCAGAGGCCTTTATACTGGCCCACGCTAAGGCGTTTTTCAAAGCACGCTCTCCATGATTGGAATTGTACTCAGCTGTTGGAAAAACAATATCAGGTATAATCCCGCGGTGCTGGGTGCTATCTCCATTGACACGGAAAAATTGGGCCACAGTAAGTTTTAATCGGCCCAGCGTAACGTCGTTGCCCGGGGTATAACGATTCAAGTCGATCACCGACTGAACCGTTCCCTTGCCATAGGTTGGCTCACCGACGACGGTGCCGCGTCCATAATCCTGTATCGCACCAGCGAATATTTCCGAAGCAGAAGCACTAAATCGATTAACAAGCACTGCTAAAGGACCGGTATACACAATATCGGGATCTGTATCATTGTTGGATTCAGTCTTGCCATCGTTGTTGCGTATTTGTACAACAGGGCCATCTTTTATGAATAAACCAGTTAAAGAAACGGCTTCAGAAAGGGAGCCCCCTCCATTGTTGCGAAGATCAATAATGATTCCATCCACTTCTTCTTCCATCAGCTCATCTACGAGCCGTCGCGTATCTCGAGTTGTGCTGCGATAGTCTTCCTCGCCGCGGGAGCGAGCTTGAAAGTCCATATAAAACGTGGGAATCGTAATTACGCCAATTCGCTTCTTTATTGTCCCACGGGGTATTTCCAGTATCTTCTTTTTCGCCTGCTGTTCTTCCAATTTCACCTTGTTGCGCACGATCGTTATGATAGTGCTGGGTCCGTTGATGCCTCTTTCTTTGTGAAGAACTTGAAGACGAACCACGGAATCCTTTGGGCCGCGAATCAGTGATACCACATCATCAATACGCCAGCCCACAACATCTTCAAACTCTCCGTCATGGCCCTGTGCGACGCCAACGATTTTATCGTTGGCCTTCAGTCGCCCGTCCAGATCTGCAGGGCCCCCGGTGATGATGCGTTGCACTACTGTGTGTTCATCAATGGTCTGTAGTGCTGCACCTATCCCTTCAAGAGACAGGCTCATATTGATGTTGAAATTCTCTGAACTGCGTGGTGAAAAATACCCGGTATGTGGTCCTACTGTACTCAAATAGGTATTAATAAAGATCTCATATGCATCTTCGGGCTTGAACTGACTGGACCGGGTAATCATGCGCTCGTAACGTTTGCGCAGGATTGTCCTTGATTCCTTATCTGTTTTGTTGGCCAGAAGTAAGGCCAACACATCATTCTTGACCCGTTTTCGCCAGATCTCGTCAAGCGCCTCCTGATTTTGTGCCCAGGGTGCCTCGCTTCGATCAAAACGGTAGGTTTCATTGCTGTCAAAATTGAAGGACAGCTTCAGATGATCCAAAGCAAACTTCGCGCGTTCCATTCGGCGTTGCTTATAGATTCTAAAGATGGAAAATGCCGGTTCAAGATCGCCTCGAGCTAAAGTGTCATCCAGTGTTGTTGCGTAGCGAGCAAAGGAATCAATATCTTCCTGGGTGAAGAAGCTGCGATTTGGATCCAGTGCTTTGATGTATTGTTCAAGTATTTCCTCGGATTGTTCGTTATCCAATCTTGTTTTCTTATAGTGAAAACGCTCGATCAACTGAGTAATTATTTTTGCTGAAAAGCTATGCTCAGGCAGCGGCTGGAGTGAGTTTGTAGCAGCGGCATACGAGACGCTTCTCGTCAGACAAGCCAATAATAAAACAAGGAAAAGAGCTCTGAATTTCATGATATTACATATTGCCTAACAGACCCTGGTTGCGTAAAAATTTCCAGCTTGCCGATTGTATCCGGGCCCCGGTGGGTCGCGAATTACGAATTACGTCGCCATCGGAAGCTCGATTAGCCCGTGGCAGTGTGGTTGCCAACGGTAACAATACCGGTCAGCTGCTGACCATCCTATATTTGGCTTGGCCTGCAGGGTTACAAAAGGAACCCTGCAGGCCAGTTTCCCTTCATGTACTCAGGCAGCCAGTTCCCGCAACACTTCGGGGCGGGTCTCGGCGATCTTCAGCAAGGTTTGGGCAGCGCCGCTCGGTTGGCGGCGGCCCTGTTCCCAATCCTGCAGGGTGCGCACGCTTACCCCCAGCAGTGCGGCGAACCGGGCCTGGGATAGTCCCACTTTGTAGCGTGCCTGCGCCACGGGGAATGAACCTTTCCCTTGCGGTCCTTTTTCATTGCTCATCTTCTGTCCAGTAGTCCGCAGCCAGGCGGGAGAAGAGTGGGGTTTCGATAATGGTGTGCACTTTTGACATATATACGGCAGAGCCGTATATATGTCAAGCTGATTATCTGCTGATAACACAGGCTGATATACAAAGCCGTGCTCAATAATGGGACTACCATCGGAATTCGCGGAGGTTGTCTGTAAGCACGGGCATTGCGGCATTAATTTTCGCTGGGGTGCTGCCGAGCGACGCATGAACGCGATAGCTTGTATTGAATATGTCGATTTGGGATTGCCCGGTTGGGTTATGCACTGTTGTGCCAAGTGCTGATAAAGTGGCAACGGGCACTCTGCATGATGTATCTTAAAAACAAACAGTTAGACTTAGAATAGATGGCTACGAATTACAGTGCACGTATCCGGACGACGAGAGCAGCCAGGTGTTACACGAAACCCTTCGGGCCGAAGTAAAGATCGACTGACCCATCGCTGTTTACGCTCACTTTGCCCTTGTCGGGGCCGGGTGCACCCATGTCGACCACAAAGCGAAAGAAGGCATCGTTCACTGTTCCCGGGCCGACGCCCGGCGGCACCTCAACCACCGTCGGGCCGTCCTTGTTGAGATCAAGAATAATGCTCAAGTAGACCGTGCTCGTATTGCCTGTCAGGAACAGCGGATTGCTGTCCATAAGCTGATCGAATATCAGCGCCTGGTTGGAGTTTTTCAGGCCGAGGTTTTCCATCCCGAGCCGGATCCCCTCCAAAAATTTGACCATTTTAAAGGCTCCTTCCTGAATCGTTTTCAGTTTACTCATTTCTACTGTCGTGGCTATCTCATCCTTTGACTCATGTGCGGACGAATTTCGAGGTCATGTTCCTGGTCGGCTTCGATGCGGGCAGTAACTGCGTCTGCTTTCTCGAGTAGCTTGTCGGGAGTGGCAACACCGCCATTGGCCCGTATGTTGGGGCCTCGCTGATGGCCGAAGCCAACCAGCCCGGCGAGGGATTCACTAATAAGAGCTTAACGATAAATTCCACCGTAGATTGCGGTTGCCGATAATCTTGGCTATGGTGAATAACTCAGAAGGAGAGAGAAACCATGCGCTCGCACTACACCTCCATTCGGGCATTGATAGGTCTTGCCGCGCTTTCGCTGGCCCAGCCTGTCAATGCGGCCGGTTTCTACATTTCCGAAATCGGCACGCCGGGCAGCCTGGGGACTGCAGGCGTGGCAAACCCCGTCAACTGAATCACCGCCGACTCGTCGTGGACCAATCCGGCAGGTATGACGGGTTTGCAGCAAGATGAAATGTTGGCTGGGTTTCAGGTCGTGGTGCCGAAGATCGAGTTTGATCCCTCAGTCGCTGAGGCGGGCGGCCGCGATGGGGGCAATGCGGGCAACATCGCAGCGATTCCGTCGTTTTTCATGGTCAATAAGTTGTCAGACCGATTTCGCCTGGGTTTTTCTGTCGTGGCTCCGCAGGGGGGGTGCCATGAACTATGGTGATGATTTCGTTGGACGCTATGGCGCACAGAGAGTTGAGTTGGCCGCCATTGGCGGTTCGCCCTCCATCGCTTATGAGGTAAATGACCGTCTGTCGCTGGGAGCCGGTGTGTCGATCATTTATACGCAGTTCGAGCAAAGCATTGCCATCAACCACAGTGCACTGGGGCCGGGTACACTGCCGGACGGCAAGGTCAAATTCGATAACATGGACGATCTGGGCTATCAGCCGTTCATGGGTCTGACGTATGAGCTGTCAGACAGCCTCTTTTTCGGTATCACCTACCGAGCAGAAATGGATGTCAATCTGGAGGGCGACCTTAATTTCCGTAACCTGGAGTTTCCTACGCCACAAGCCGACAAGATTGAAATTGACTGGGACAATCCGCAGTTAATCAAGGCCGGCTTGAGTTATAAACTCGCTCCGTCCAAACGACTGATCTTCAGTGCCGGCTGGGAGGACTGGTCGGCCTTCAGCGAAAATCAGCTGGCCATTACCGGTGGAGCCGCTGATCCGGCCGGCGTGCTGGACCGAAGATTCCGGGACACCTGGAATGCCGGTGTGGCCTTTGTCAGTGCGAGAAAGAAAGGCGGTAGTTACTCGGTGGGGTTTTCCTATGACAGTTCACCGGTAAGAAACAAGGATCGCACCATTGATCTGCCTTTCGACGAGACTTACAAGTTGTCTGCGGCCTATGGCTGGAACCTGGGTCAAAGTATGGGTTTTGCGCTTGGCGGGACGCTTATTTATTTCGGTGAGGGCAAGGTGGATCAGACGGCGCAGGGTGTTCGCTTTAAAGGCGAGTTTGATACCAACATAGCGATGTTCCTGGGCGGGACGTTACGTTATGTCTTTTAACAGAAGACCTGGCCATCGCTGCTGTTCGCACACTGGCCCTTGCCACAAAGCACCTGGCCGTCCAACGTAATCTTCGTGTCACCATCATAGTGCCGAGAGCACCAGACTGAGCCCGGTATTATCATGTTGAAGGAGTACTAGCCCGCATTTCTCACGGGGCGGCCGGCGATGCGTCGGAAGGCGCGCGTAAAATGTGCTGAGTCGCTGTAGCCCAGTTGGTGTGCGACATCGGTGATTTTGATATCGGGGTCCTGTAACAACTCGCTGTACGCGCAAGCTAGTGTATAACATCTCTCATGAATTAGGAGAACTTACAGATAAACAATCTACGCGCTCGGTGCGCGATTGCAGCTGGATTTCTAGGTAGAGCGGGACTCGTTATCAAATGAGGTGAATCACTGAAATACCCAATCTGAACAGCATCGCCTTAGCCGGCATGACGGAGGTTTTTGCCTGTTGCAGGATGTGCGGTGCCAGCCATCAGGCCGTCGATGAACGCATCGAGATCATTTTCATCGATGTCAATGACATCGCCACGGGCACTTGATTCAAGCCCTTTTTGGACTTCGGTACGCAGACGTTCGAGTTTCATCGCCTCGATGTCGTCGAATTCTTCTTTGGATAGCACCGCCACAACAGGGCGGCCGTGGCGTTCGATTGTGACGGGTTCGCGGCGCGCCGTATGGATCAGATTGCCGAATTGTGCCTTGGCGTCATGGGCGGTAAATTTCCGCATCTAAATCTCCGGGTTAAATTGGGCTATTGGTCCAAATTAGACCAATTGGACCGATTTCACAAGGTGATAACTTAAAACTGATGAGAATCCAGGGATTACGATCACTTCCAAGGCCACACGAAGCTGCGGGATCAGCTGCCAGGGGCTGGATCATCGTCGACATGAAAAAAGACCGGAAGGCCGTGTTCCCCGCGAGGTGAAGTCAGTGCGCCCGGCGTTTCCTGCAAGCAGCGCAACCTGTATAAAGGGCTGCATGGATTCGAGGCTGCTGGTTTTGTTGGGCGCTCTGCTGATTCAGGGCGCGGCGTTGTGCGCTGAAAAAGACCTTGTCCAGTGGGTAGGGCGTTCCGTGTGCGCGAGCTGCCATGCGGATCAGGCCGCGCGCTGGTCCGGTTCGCATCACGATCTGGCGATGCAGCCGGCAAACGGCAAAACGGTGCTGGGCGATTTCGACAACGTCAAAGTGACGCACTTCGGTGTAACGTCCACCTTTTTCCGCAAAGACGGCAGCTACCGGGTGCGCACCGAAGGAGCGGACGGCAAGTTTCACGACTATGCGATAAAGTACACCTTCGGTGTCGAGCCGCTGCAACAATACCTGATCGAATTCCCCGGCGGCCGCCTGCAGGCACTGAGCCTGGCCTGGGATACCCGCCCGCAAGAGCAGGGCGGCCAGCGCTGGTTTCACTTGTATCCCGACGAAAAGATCGCCCACGACGACGAGCTGCACTGGACACAACCGGCGCAGAACTGGAACAGCATGTGTGCGGAATGCCATTCAACGCATCTGCAAAAGAACTACGATCCGGCCACGCGCACGTTCTCGACTGCCTGGTCGGAAATCGATGTGTCCTGTGGGGCCTGCCACGGGCCGGGATCGGCGCATCTCGCCTGGGCGGAACGCAAACCCGGCTGGAAAGCACTGGAGCCCGGTAAGGGACTGGTCCTCGAGTTGGATGAACGCCATGACGTCGCCTGGACGATCGACCCGAAAACCGGCAATGCGTCACGCAGCCAGGTACGCACCAGTAACAAAGAGATCGAAATGTGCGCGCGCTGCCATGCAAGGCGCAGCCCGATAAGCCATGAGTATGCACACGGCGAGCCCTTCATGGATCATTATCTCCCGCGGCTGCTGGATGAAGGTATGTACTTCAGCGACGGTCAGATCGATGACGAAGTGTATGTCTATGGTTCCTTCCTGCAGAGCAGGATGTATGCAGCCGGGGTGACCTGCAGTGACTGCCACGAGCCACACAGTCTGCAATTGAGAGCGCCCGGCAACGGGGTCTGCCTGCAGTGTCATACGGCCGAGAAGTATGAATCCGCCCGTCATCATTTCCACAAACCGGGATCAACCGGTGCCCGTTGCGCCGAGTGTCACATGCCAGCGAAGACCTACATGGTGGTCGATCCGCGCCACGACCACAGCATGCGCATTCCGCGCCCCGACCTCTCGGTCAAGCTGGGCACCCCCAATGCCTGTAACAACTGCCATGCTGAACAATCGGCCGAGTGGGCGGCGCAACAGGTCAAGGCCTGGTATGGCCATACACCGGCCGGGTTCCAGTCCTATGCACCGGCCCTGCAGGCCGCACGTAACGCGCAAGCGGGTGCCGGTGATGCACTGGCGGCCCTGATTCGTGATACGCAGACACCGGCGATTGCACGCGCAACCGCCATGGCGGAAATGGGTCCCTACCTGGGTGCCGGGACGGTGGACGTGCTGACGCAAGGCTTGTCGGATGATGATGCACAGCTGCGTTTAGCCACGTTGCAACTGCTGGAGCATACACCGCCGGAAATGCGTGTGCGCCTGGCCTTTCCCATGCTGGATGACCCGCTACGGGCCGTGCGCATCGAGGCGGCACGGCAACTGGCCGCCTTTCCCGCCGGGTCGTTGAACACTGAACAACAGACCGCGCTTGAAAAAGGGCTGCGGGAATTTGTTACGGCGCAACAGGCCATGGCGGAACGCCCGGAAGCGCAGGCCAACCTGGGTAACCTGTATGCCGCGCAGGGTGAATCTGACAAGGCGGTCGCCGCTTATGAAACCGCCATCGAACTTGACTCGGCCTATGTGCCCGGCTACGTCAACCTGGCCGATCTTTACCGCGCCCAGGGCGATGAAGCGAAGGTCGAAAACGTCCTGCGCGCTGCCGTGGAGGAGGTCCCGGAAAGCGCTGATATCCATCATGTGCTCGGCTTGTCCCTGGTCCGCCAGCAACGCACGCAAGAGGCCATCCGTGAACTGAAGCGTGCGGCGACACTCAACCCGCAAAGCGCGCGTTATGTTTACGTCTATGCCGTGGCCCTGAATTCAACCGGCAAAGCGGATGAAGCCATCCTGATCCTACAGGGCGCGCACACGGCGCATCCGAATAACCGCGATATCCTCGCCGCGCTGGTGGCGTTTCATCGTGACAGCGGCAACGAGGCCGCAGCACAGCGGTATGCACAGAAACTGCGCGCCATTTCACCTTGAATTAAAGGGGTCGGTGACAAAAGAGAATGATTGCGATTTGTCACCGACCCCTTTTTCCGGACCCCTTTTTCCGACCCCTTTTTCCGCCAGCAAAGCCATGCGGCATGATGAAAATGCCACGGCGTTATCTTTCAGGCTGGCATCAGGGTACAGCACTTTCTCCACCACGGAAGGTATAAAGATCCCCATCTGGACATGGGTGCTCACTCAGTTTATCAAAGTGGCCTGTGCCCGCAATGTAGCGGATACCGGTTGGAACATGCGGCGATACTGACTGGGTGTGAGGCCCGTGCAGCGCTTGAACAGGCGGCGGAAGAAAGACACGTCTTCGTAACCGGATTGCAGGCTGATTTCATCCACCGGCATCTGCCCGGACTCGAGCAGTCGCTTGGCTTCTTCAATTCGCAGGTTCTGCAGGTAGTCGATCAGCGTGACCCCGGTAGCGGCTTTGAAACGCCGCTTCACGGTGCGCTGCGGAATGTCTGCCAATTCGAGGACCTGCCTGATGGCATCGCTGTCTCGAAAATGACCGGCAAGCCGTTGCTCGCAGGTGCGAACAACGGCATCCGCGTGCGGGGTTCTGCGTACCAGCGTTGCGTAGGGCAGCTGGCCTTCGCCATGCCATTTCAGGAGATACACCTTGGCGATTCGTAGCGCTTCTCCCGGGCTGGCGTGGCGGGCGATGATGTGTATGGCGAGATCGTGCCAGGAGGTGGTTCCTCCTGCTGATACGATGCGTCCCTCTGCATCAGCAAAGACAAGATTAGGCTCCGGGCGGAAGCGGACTTTGGGATAGCGCTTTCTGAACAGATCCTGATAGCCCCAGTGAGAGGTGGCCTCGCAGCCATCGAGCAGGCCGGTCTCGGCCAGCATGATCGCTCCGGAACAGGCAGAGTAAAGCGTGCTGCCCTGGTGATACATCCGGCGCAGCCACTCCATGAGGTCCGGGTAACGTCCACTGATATCTTCCTGCGGATTCAGCCAGAGCTCGGGCAGTATCAGGATGCCGGCCGCGGGATTGTCTGTAACTGAACAGTGCGGGTTGACCGGAATTCCGTTGCCGCAGGTGAAGGGCTCATCGGTGTGCGAAACAATGCGAACCCGGAACAGGGTCTTTTGCCCGCCGCCGTCACCAACCAGTGTCTGCCAGATATTTCCTGCAGCCAGAAGCACATCCAGCATACCGTAGAGCGCAGAGCCGGCGGTTTCGGGGACGGCGACAATCAATACCTCTACCGGGCCTTGACTTGAGCTTGTCATCACGGTGATTCCAATTAGTGGCACAAATGCCCCTGTCGTGTCCAAAATCCCGCTTATTTGAGTGCCTGTCAAGCGCTATGGTAGATCCCAGGTCGCTTGGCGCGCTGTACGCAGTCAAGCGATGTATCAAACAACCCAATACGGCAAGGAGAACGATCATGACTGATAAGACGACAAACAGGCAGACACCAATGGACACCAGCAGGGAAACTGTCAATGGTATTGCTATGGAGACACTGCAGCAGACCGTGCGTGCCATTGAGCAGGAGCCCGAGCTGGGGAGTTGCAGGTTCCGGGCGCGCAACACATGGCTGGGTGGGAATCATAATCGCACCACGATTAGCGGTTTTTACGCTGCCAGACAGGAAATCGCCCACAAACAGACGTTCGAACTGCACGCCGATGAACCGCCGTTACTGGCGGGCGGTGATGAAGGTGCCAACCCGGTTGAACACCTGCTAAACGCCCTCGCGGCCTGTGTGACAACGAGTATGGTGGCTCATGCCGCGGTTCGGGGCATCCGTATCGATGAACTGGAATCAGAACTGGAAGGCGACATTGATCTGCGCGGTTTTCTGGGGTTGTCCAATGATGTGCCGAAGGGGTTTACTGATATCCGTATCAACTTCAAGGTCAAGTCCGATGTGAATAACATGGCCAGGCTGAAAAGATTGACCGAGTACTCGCCCGTGTTCAATACCATCACTCAGGGTGCGAACGTGGATATCCAGGTACAGTCAAAATAGAGGTATGGCGCCTAAACAATCCAGCGCCAGGAGCAATGGTACTTGCTTAAGTCAATTTCATGTCAATAGCCACGGAATACACAGAAGACAGGGAAAGCGTTTATTGTTTAACTGCGTGTATTCCGTGGCCGGATTCACCGCTGTTCGGTTAAGGCAGGAACGCCGCGAGCTTATCATTTGGGCGATTTGCGCGCATGAGACTTACACCCCTCGGCTACATTTACCCATCGTGCCCCGTCTGGTGTACAGGGGGCTTGATTAGCATATAAAATAAATTAATGCACCTTGGTGGTGCGATAAAAGTTTTCCACAGAACTTGTGGATAAGTATGTGGATGAAATCCGGTGACATAACCCTGAACGCTTTGACACCGGCCTTTTTATTAAATTGGTTGTTTTTTGTACAATATTGATTATTATAGATAATACAACAGGATATAGAGTATATCTAGATTATTAGTCAAATTTGTGTCGTTTGGTGCAGACATATTGGTATGCTCGTATGGCCGCTGTGAATAACACTTTTTCAGCAGAAGAACGTAAAACGAAAAGTCAACCCGGTAAACTACCTAAGCCAGCCCTTTTTTCTGCACCCCAAAGTCGTAAAAACGGGTTCTTGTCCGTCAGGGATTACCACCGATAGCCTGATCGGTGCGGGCAACGTTTACGCAGAGCTTTGATAACCGGGTCGTAACGTGGGTCACGATAGTAGGCGGCTTTCCACTGATCCCGGTGCAGACGTTTGATATCGCTGCGGCTGGGTCCATTTATGTTCAGAAAACCATATTCTTCGTAAAACGCCAGTTTTGGATCACATCTCCATTCGGAGTCATAGCCCCGCCACAGGGCGTTGGCCGTTGTCACAGGCAGCAAAAAGGTCATTGTCAAAGCCAAGGCCAGTATTTTCCCCGCTTTTACAGGTGGAAACGATCTGTTCATAACGCACCTCCAGATTGAATCGTGTGTAGCCAAAAACCAATCGCTACCGGGATATCAGGATCTTAGCCTTTATTATAGGTGCTACCATGCCTTCCTGTCCTGCCTCGAACGAGACCTGCAACTGGTGCAGCGATTCAGGTACTGCCGCCGGCTACTTCCGCTTCTTTGCTTTCGTTGTAGAAACAGAAGTGGCTGCCTTTATGCGTTTTTGCCTGGTACATTGCTTTATCGGCCGACTCGATCAATGTCTCGCTGTCGGTGCCGTCCGCAGGTCCAACAGCTATGCCGACGCTGACTTGCACCATTATTTCCCGCCCATCAACATCTACTGGCCGTGAGACTTCTTCAATAATTTTTTCCGCCACACGCTCCAACCCGGTTAACGATTCGCATGACTCGGTGAAAATGACGAACTCATCGCCGCCGAAACGCGCCACGGTATCCCCGTCTCTGAGCGCTGACTGCATACGACCTGCTATCGCCTGCAACAGGGCATCGCCAACGTTGTGTCCCAGCGTATCGTTGATATCCTTAAATCCATCGAGGTCAAAAAACAGCAGTGCGACCTGGGTGTTGAGACGTGCCAGTACACTCAAGGCGTGTTCCAGGCGTTCAATGAGCAATAAGCGATTGGGCAAGCCGGTCAGAGGATCATGGTAAGCGAGCAAATCCGCGTTAGCCTGCTGCTGCTTTATCGGCGTGATATCGGAGAATATCGACACGTAATGGGTCAGTTTTCCGGTATCACTATTATAAATCGGGCTGATGGTATGCCAGGAGGGGTAGACTTCGCCGTTCTTGCGGCGGCTCCAGATATCCCCTTTCCAGAACCCTTTTTTATCCAGTGAACGCCAGATGTTGTCGTAAAAGGCCTCATTGTGACGACTTGATTTCAGGAAAAGCGGGTTTTTACCTTTGACTTCCTCCAGCGTATAGCCGGTGAGCATGATGAAAGCCGGGTTGACGGATATGATACGGTGCTTTCTGTCGATAATGATGACGCCTTGATCGGTGGACTCGAAGACCGCTGCCGTCAGATTCAATTTCTCTTCGGCGTGCCGACGCCCTGTGATGTCTTCGGCAACACAGAGCAGATAGGTGCGATGGTCGCACGGGTCAACAAAGGGCGTTATCCGGGTGCGAAACTGTCGTTTACCCTGATGAGGACTGATAAGTTCCACCTCACCGGGGGCGGCAGTGTTGTCGTCCTCGATCCGGTGTGGAAAAAGGGCGTCCAACTGTTCTATGAGTGCAAACTTCCGTCCGCTGGAGCCAGTTAGCTGGTCGCGCGAACAGTCGAGCAGGATCTCCGCAGACTGGTTGATATGTATATAGTGACTATCGGCGGCATCTCTGACGCAAATTATTTGCGCTACATTCTCCATGAGTACATTCAGAAGCTGCTCCGAAGATCGGGCTGTTGCGGCGGCCTGTTGCGCGCGTTGCACCAGGGAATGTGCATACAGACCGAAGAGGATGGGCACAACAAGGAAGCCGGCCAGTATCGCCAGTTCCAGTGCTTGCGGGCCGGACCCTTCGGCGAGCCAGTCACCATGACGATACGGTAGCGCGTGTAGCAGCGCAGCAGCGCTCATCATACCGATGCCCAGAATGACAGCTGATGCTACAAGTTTATGGCTCCGCAACCAGTTCATCTGACACCTCATTCGAACCGTACGATACTGTAATCGCACAATATTACGGATCGTCTGGTGGTGCAATGAGCGCGATCATCAATCCACCTGTCGCAGCGGCCTGCTGGCCGCGCGGGTGCAATCAGCTGGTCATGTCACGAAATCGAGAATCCAGCGGGTGAAGAGGGCATTATCGGGCTTTGTAGCCAGTGATGCGAGGCCGGTCTTTACACGTTCATCACCCAGAATCCCGCGGCGATGATTCATCAAGGTCCTTGAATAATCCGGCAGCCATTCCGGGTGCCCCTGAATGCTGAGAAAATGGTCTCCCCACTGCACGACGAAATAAGGGCAGAAATCACTTGATGCGATGACCTGCGCGTCGTCCGCAAGCCTGCTGATCTGGTCCTGGTGACTGACAATGATATTCAGCTCATCAGCTGGCTCTCTCATCCATTTGGGGTGGGCAATAACGCGGTTGCTGGCAACCCCGACACCCCATCCTTTAGGCGATTTTTCAACCTGCCCCTGTCGTGCCATGGCAATGACCTGGTGACCGAAACAGATGCCGATGAGTTTCTTCTGTTGATTATCCAGGCGCTGCACAAAGCGGATCAATTGCTTGATCCAGGGCATATCCTGGTAGGCGCCGGCTTTGCTGCCTGTGGTGATATAGAAGTCATAAGCATCAAGGTTGTGCGGATATTTTGCCTGCTGCGCATCGAATATCCGGTATTCCAGATCAGTACCCGCAGATTCGAACATGCGCTTGATCATATCTGTGTAGTGACCGAATTCCGCTGCGAATTCGTCCGCTACCGTGTCACATTGGATGATCGCTACATTCATTTGTTATCTGTTTACAGCTGGCCTGCCACCGCATCCCGGAATATGCGCTGATAGTCTTCGCTGCGCAAGTTGATCGGGTTACCGCCTGCAGACGGATCAGCAACGGCCATCCTGCCCACGGCTTCGCTGTCATGGTCATCGATATTGATGGCGGCCAGCGCGTGGGGGATGCCCAGTTGTGCACGCAGTTCAACGACCCAGTCGAGAAATCCGTCGAAGCCGTCCTTTGCCAGACCCAGGTAGCGGTTGAGCCTGTCTATTTTCTCCTCGATGGCACTGCGGTTGGTTTTCAATACGTAAGGCATCAGTATCGCATTGAGCGTGCCATGGTGGGCGTCGTAAAGGGCACCAAGTGGGTGAGCCAAGGCGTGCATGGCACCCAGACCTTTCTGAAAGGCTGTTGCACCCATACTCGAACAGACCAGCATCTGGGTGCGGGCTTCGATGTCACTGCCGTCTGCGACGGCGCGCGCCAGGTATCGGTGTACCAGGCTGATTCCCTCCACGGCGACACCGTCAGCCATGGGGTGATAGAAAGGTGAGCACAGGGCTTCGAGATTATGTGACAGTGCGTCCATGCCGGTGGCCGCGGTCAGTGATGCCGGTAAGCCAACGGTCAGTTGCGGATCGAGGATCACCTGTGAGGGCAGCATTGACGGGTGAAAGATGATCCTCTTGACGTGATTTTCCCGGTCAGTAATGACTGCAGCGCGGCCGACTTCAGAACCGGTGCCGGCGGTGGTGGGTAGTGCAATGACCTGGGCCATCCCGGCCACATTGACGCGCGTCCAGTTGTCACCGATATCCTCGAAATCCCATAGAGGGCGGTCCTGTCCCACCATGAGTGCGATGGCCTTGGCGGCGTCCAGCGCCGAGCCGCCGCCAAAGGCGATCACCCCGTCGTGCCCGTTGTCGCGATAGCAGGATACACCCTCGTCGACATTCTCCCCGTTCGGGTTCGACTTGATGCCGGTGTACAGGCCAGGGCTCAGTTCCGCGGCTTTCAGCATGTCCATCACCTGTGCGATCACGGGCAACTCCGCGAGTCCGGGATCGGTGACCAGCAAAGGGGAGTGCATGCGCATATCCCGGCACAGGCCGGGCAACTCCTTTACCCGGCCGGCGCCTGCCTTGATGTTAGTCGGGTAGTTCCAGTTCGCGCTCAATGACTGCATGCTGTTCTCTTAGAGTTCGGTTTTGATGTGAAAGGATTTTGGCCGGGTGAGTGATTCATAACCCATCACCGATAGCGTGCAGCCGCGGCCTGAATGCTTCACGCCGGTCCAGGCAAGCCCTGGATCGAGATAGTCGCAGCGGTTGATGAAAAAGGTACCGGTCTCAAGCTGTTGACCGAGTTCCACACCTCGACCAATATCGCGGGTGAAGATAGCCGCCGTCAATCCATACTCGCTGTCGTTCATGAGATCAATGGCTTCCTGGTCAGAGTGGACCTTCTGGATACCCACCACCGGGCCGAAACTCTCCTCGGTCATGACGCGCATGCTGTGATCGACATGGCTCAGCAGTTGTGGCGCAAGATAGGGGGTGCCGGACCTGTCGAGGGCGAAATCGTCGGCTGAAATATGCGCGATGGCGCCCTGATCAATCGCTTCCTGTGTCTGTTTGCGCACGAAATCAGCGGCACTGGTCCTGACCAGGGGACCCAGTGTCGTGTCCTGTGCATCGGGCCGGCCCAGTTTCAGCTTCTTCACCCAGGTGATGGCCTGTTGCAGGTAGGCATCGTACACCGACTTGTGCACATAAATGCGCTCAATACCGCAGCACGATTGTCCCGCATTAAAAAAGGCGCCATCCATGGTGACTTCCACGGCGTGGGAGATAGCCGCATCGGCACGGACATAAGCGGGATCCTTGCCACCCAGTTCCAGACCAACACCGATGAAGCGGCCAGCCGCCGCGTGTTCCACCATGGCACCGCCAGACACCGATCCCGTAAACGCCACGTAATCCACGCGCTCATCCCTGACGATGTCCTCAGTATCTTGATGGCCAAGGTGCAGGTACTGAAAAACGTCCTCCGGTAAACCGGCGGCCTGGAAAGCCTGGTAAAACCGCTCGGAGCACAGCGGCGTCTGTGCGGAGTGCTTGAGTACGACACTGTTTCCAGCCAGTATCGCCGGCATGATGGCATTAACAGCGGTCAGGTAAGGATAGTTCCAGGGCGCAATGACAAACACGACGCCTAGCGGTTCGCGCTGAATCCAGCGTTCGAAACCCGGTTTGTCGGATAGCCTGATGGTTGACAGACCTTCATCGGCAAGCCCGATCATGGCGCGTGCGCGTTCCTCCAGTCCGTTGATCTCACCGCCTGCCGCACTGATAGGGCGTCCCATCTGTCGGCAGATTTCCCCGGCGATTTCATCTTTTTTCGCAACCAGCGCATCAACTGCCTTGCTGCACAGCGCTTTGCGTTCAGCCAGCGCAACGGTTTTCCATTGCCGTTGGGCCACCCTTGCGCGGTCGAGTGTGGAATCAATGGTGTTTTTGTCTGCATAGGCTCTTCTGACATAGACAGAGCCGTCGATCGGGCTGATTGTTATTTGTTCAGCGCACATTTGCGGGCCTCGTGTATTCATAAGGTGTGCCCCGATTAGCCGACATGACCGCCCAGGACCGTCGGCCGCATGGACGCGGCCGTCGAGCGTACAGGGCAGTATTCACAGCGTGTCCAGGGTGGTCATGTCGGCTAATCGGGGCGCTCATAAGTAAATCGGGCGGTCGATAAAAGTCAGATGATTTCAAAATATCGTTGCAGTTCCCAATCCGTGATGTGTTTGCGGAATTCGCGTTCCTCCCATTCCCGCGACGCGGCATAATGTTCGACAAATGCATCACCAAACAGGTCACGTGCGACATCAGATGATTTCAATGTCTGCGCCGATTCCCACAGAGTGCGCGGCAGGGCAAGGTGCTGCGGGTGTTGCTGATCGTAGGCGTTACCCGTGATTTCCGCTTCCGGGTCCCACTGTTGCTCAATGCCGTACAGGCCGGCGCCCAGCGCCGCTGCCAGTGCCAGGT
>Ga0316198_10000472_pt1 | contig 21112 bp, 20 predicted proteins | sample OudBieAanoxic_MG_FD_204935 | JGI IMG/M metagenome (GOLD analysis project Ga0316198, IMG submission 204935) | Coastal sediment microbial communities from Oude Bieten Haven, Netherlands - site A anoxic | ecosystem: Environmental > Aquatic > Marine > Coastal > Sediment | place: Netherlands...
ATGTATGAATACGCCGAAGCTGCTGTTGAAGGTGCGCTTGCTGCCGGTGCCACGTACGCCGATGCCCGAGTTGTGGTGTCGAAACAGGAAGGGATCGACGTTCAGAATCAGGCGGTGCAAGCGCTCGACCGCTCGGAACAGGCTGGGGTTGGGGTCCGCGCGCTGATCGGCTCTTCCTGGGGGTTCTTCGCTACTGCCGACTTGACGCGTCGTGCAGCGACGGCCGCTGGTGAACGTGCGGCCGAAATCGCCCGGGCGAGTGCGGTGGTGCCCGGCGATCCTATGCAGTTCGCCGATGTCGACGTGGTCCAGGCCACGTATGAGACGCCGTATGTCGAAGACCCATTTGCGGTTCCTGTGTCCGAGAAGGTCGACCTTCTCATCGACGTCACCAAGACGATGCAGGAGGTCGACGGAATCGCCATCGCAACGGGAAACCTGACGTTCTACGACACCAAGAAGTGGTTTGTCTCGTCGCAGGGTCACCGTATCCATCAACACATCGTCGAGTCCGGCGGCGGTTTCGACGCAACTGCGCTTGGCGAACGGGAGAGCCAGCGCCGTTCCTATCCACAGTCGTTCGGCCAGTACGAGACCGGTGGCTACGAGACGGTTCGCAAGTGGGACTATGCGGGCAATGCCGGCCGGATCGCCGAGGAAGCGGCCGCGCTGCTCACGGCGGACGAGATGGAGGAACGTGAGACCGACCTCATCCTGGAAGGATCACAGCTTGCGCTGCAGATCCACGAGTCGGTAGGGCATGCAATCGAACTCGATCGGATCCTCGGCTGGGAAGCCGCCTTCGCCGGGACGTCGCATCTCGAACTCCCCAACCTCGGGACGTTCAAGTTCGGCTCCGACCTCATGAACATCACGGCGGATGCCACGTTGCCCGGAGCACTCGGCACCTTCGGATTCGATGACGAGGGCACGCCTGCGCAGCGGGTCGACATCGTGAAGAACGGAATCTGGCTCGGCGTACTCTCGGGTCGAGACTCCGCCGCAATTGCTGGCTTGCCACCCGGCGGGATGGTTCGCGGTGACGGGTACAACCGGCTGCCGATGGTCCGGATGACGAACGTCGGGATCTTGCCCGGCGACTCCTCACTCGCAGAGATCATCGCCGACACGGAAGACGGCGTGTACATGGCAACGAACCGGTCATGGTCGATCGACGACAAGCGACTGAACTTCCAGTTCGGCACCGAGATCGCCTGGGAAGTCAAGAACGGCAAGCTGGGCCGCATGCTCAAGAACCCGACCTACACGGGGATTGGACCCGTGTTCTGGGGAAGCCTCGATCGGCTCGCCGGCGGTGATGAGTGGATCCACTGGGGAACGCCCAACTGCGGCAAGGGTCAGCCGATGCAGGTCGCGCACACCGGGCACTCGGCAGCGCCTGCGAGATTCAAGAACGTGCGAGTGGGGGTGCGAGGATGAGCCGGGCTGTTGACCTCACTGAGCAAGTTCTCGACCTCGTCGGAGACCGTGCGGAAGCCGAAGTTGTCGCATCGGAAGGCAACCTGGCGCTGACCCGCTTCGCGAACTCGTTCATTCACCAGAACGTCGCGGAGGTCGGCGAGGCCGTCAGCCTGCGGGTCGCCGTCGATGGACGTGTCGCGTCTGCTCGGACCACGACGACGAGCGCGGAATCGTTGGAGGCGTTCGTGCAAGCGGCACTCGAGACCGCGGCGTTGCAGCCGGTCGACGCAGACTGGCCGGGCCTTGCGCCACCCGCCGCGACGGCCGCTGTTGAACACGCCGATGACGCAACCTACGACGCTTCACCAGGAGCGCGGGCGGAGCTCGTCCGGGCATTCGTTGATGCGGGAAACGGCTTGCTCGCTGCCGGCTACTGCCAAACCGAGGGTCGAACGGAGGCCTTCGCCAATTCGGCGGGCCAATCGGTCTCTGGGCGACACACCAGCGCCATCATCGATGGGATCCATCAAACCGGCACGTCGGCCGGCACTGCCCATGCCGCCTCGGTGGCGATCGGGTATCTGGACGGTGGAATCGCCGGGGAACTCGCAGCGAAACGGGCGGTTGATTCGGCAGCGCCGTTCGATACGAAGCCGGGGGAGTACGAGGTCGTTCTCTCACCCGAGGCCGTCGCAACGGTCGCCGTTTTCCTGGGGTTCTACGGCTTCAACGGAAAGATGCTGTCGGAGGGCCAGTCGTTCGTCGTGTTGGGGGAGCGGCAGTTCGACGAGTCTCTCCAGTTGTGGGATGACGTCACCGACCCGAGAGCGATGGGTGTCCCGTTCGACACCGAGGGGACACCGAAGAGCCATCTCGATCTCGTAGTGGATGGCATCACCAAGGGAGTTGCCCACAATCGCAAGACGGGGAAGAAGGTGGGCGTCGAGTCGACAGGGAACAACGTCACCGGATCGGAGAGTTGGGGCCCGATTCCGACGAACGTCTTCGTTGGGGGCGGAGACCAATCGGTCGACGAGTTGATTGCGGGCGTTGAGCGAGGCATCTATGTCTCCGCTTTCAACTACTGCCGCATCCTCGACCCGAAGACGATGGTCGTGACCGGCCTCACGAGGAACGGGACGTTCATGATCGAGAACGGCCGGATCACCGACGCCGTGACCAACATGCGTTTCACCCAGTCGTTTGTTGATGCGCTGGGTGAGGGAAGGATCCTCGGACTCGGTGACGATGCCCGGTTTGCCGATTCGGAGTTCGCTCCCGGCATTATGTACGTGCCAACGATGCGTCTCGGGTCGTGGAACTTCACCGGGGGAGCGGAGGGCTGATGGCGAAACCTGACGATCTCGTGACGGCCGCCTTGTTCACCGATCGTGACCTCGCCGATGAGGCGTGGGGTCGGTTGAGCGACGCCGACATCCCCGCTTCAGTGATCACCGAGCCTGGCATGGTTGGCGCCTACCGCCTCAACGTGATGGTGCACCGAGAGAACCTCGAGGAAGCCCAGCGCTTGATCGCGGATCTAGTGATCGGGAAAGAGACGTGAGACACGAGACACGAGACTTGAGACCGGGGACGGTCTTGGTCTTCAGTCCTTAGTTCCCGTGTCTCCGTTTCTAGCTACTCGCTACTCGTCTCGGTCCCGTCGCTATCACCGCATGCCGTTCGTCGTCGATTGTCCTTCCCCAGAGGTCTGGGTCATCTGACAGGGAGTGGTGTTCGATCTGATCGAAGAGTGGGGTGAGGCCGGCGATCAGGTCTCTTGCCGGGATACCTCCGGAGCCCCATCGCCCCTCGATCGCGATCAGGCGGCCGTCTGGTTTGAGGAGGGCAACCCACCGACGAAGTGCCTCTTCGGGGTTGGGCAGTGCCCAGACAACATGCCGCACCAGCGCCACGTCGAATGTGCCGGCAGCGAGGTCGGGATTGGTGGCGTCCCGGCGACGAAACGAACCGGCAGGTCAAGGGGCAGTGCCTTGAGCTGGGCCCGCTCCACCATCGCGGGAGACAAGTCAACACCGAGAACCTCGTGCCCTGCCTCAGCCACAAGAACAGAGAGCGATCCGGTGCCGCACCCCAGGTCGACGACGGTGCCGGGCTTGTCCGGCAGCCATGCGGCGAGTCGTCGTGACCACGCTGTTCGAACCCGGTCGTCTGTCAGCCCGTGATCGGGCTCGTCATCGAACGAAGCTGCCTGCTCGTCCCAATACTCCACTGTTCCATACGGGCTGTGCCGATCCTGCATCTTCTCCCCGTCTGTCGAGCGTCGCCCGACACCGATGGTGCCACACGTGCTTCGCAACACCCTCGCGGAGAGATGCTGGTGCTGGCGAAAACGCGTTGAGGGCCGGGACAACCGTCCCGGCCCTCAGCTACTCAGATCGCCGGCTGCTCAGTTGCTCGAGTCAGCGTGGTCGTGGTCGTGACCTTCGTGGTCGTGATCGTGGTCGTCGCCGGCGTTCTCGATCTCCTTGCGGACTTCGTCCATGTCGAGGCCTTCGATCTGGCCGATGAGGTCTTCGAGGACATCTTCGGGGAGGGCACCAGGCTGTGAGAAGACACCGATCTTCTCTTTGAAGGCCATGAGCGTGGGAATCGAGCGGATCTGGAAGTACCCGGCGAGCTCTTGTTCCGCCTCGGTGTCGACCTTGGCAAACACAACGTTCGGGTACTTCTCCGACATCGTCTCGTAGGTCGGGGCGAACATCTTGCAGGGGCCGCACCAGTCGGCCCAGAAGTCGACGAGGACAACATCGTTGTTGAGGATGGTCTCCTCGAAGGTGTCCTTCGTCAGGTTGATCGTTGCCATGCGGTTCATACTCCGTTTCGTCTTCGGTCTCCCAGGGGAACATTAATACCCCTAGGGGGTATTCCCACTTTCGGCATTGTTCTGATACGACCGAGACCCGGTCGCGCCAGCCCACATGACGTCCGTACACTTCCGGACCGTGACCGAGACACCTCTCGTTGAGCTCAGCGGGGTCGGCGTTCGGATCGGATCGACGCAGATCCTCCGAGATGTCGATCTCCAGATCACCGCGGGAGAGGTGGTCGGCCTCTTCGGAGCGAACGGCGCAGGCAAGACCACCATGCTCCGCCTCATTGCCACGCTTATTCGGCCGGCGCAAGGCCAAGGAACCGTGCTCGGCGCCGACTTGTCCTCAGCGGAGCGGTACGACGTGCGCAGGCGGATCGGCATGATCGGGCATGTCCCTGGCCTCTACCCGGAACTCACATTGGGCGAGAATCTCAGATACTCCGCTCGCGTCGCCGGTGTGCCGACCGAACGAGCCGGCGAAGCGCTTGGAGCCGTGGGGCTCGCCGGAGCTGCCGACCGCCGAGCCGGGGCATCGTCCCACGGGATGCAGCGCCGCACCGAGTTCGCACGGGAACTCATGATCGACCGATCGCTCCTCTTGCTCGACGAACCCCACTCGGCGCTCGACCGCGACGCCGTGGATCTCGTTGAGGGGTTGATCGAACGGAAGGCCGCGGAAGGTGGGGCGGTGGTTGTCGTCTCACACGACAGGGACCGGATCAACGCCATCGCACACCGGTCGGTCGAACTCGCCGGAGGGACGTTGACGTGACGACCGGATTCTGGCAACAAGCCAAGGCCGTGAGCGGAAGAGACCTCCTGCGCGAGCGGCGACGTGGCGACGTCTTGTGGATCACTATCCCATTCGGGGCAATTGCATTGCTCCTGGTCCCTCTTGCCGTCGGAACCGATGCAGCGTTGCTTCGTGAGATCGGGCCGGGGATGTACTGGGTGATTGTGATGTTATTTGGTGTTCTCGTCGCCGTCGGGAAGGCGTCGAGCGAGACACTTCCCCAGCAGGACGCATCGTTGCTTCTCGGCCTGGACCCGGCGGCGGGATTCGTCGGCCGATCCGGAGCAGCCACGCTCCTCCTCCTGATATTCGAGGTCGTGGTGGGTGTCGTCGCCGTCGGACTGTATGACATCTCGATCATTGGAATCCCGTGGCTGATCTTCACCTTGTTGACTGCCGCAATCGGACTCGCGCTTCTTGGAACGCTCACCGGATCCATCGTCAACAGCACGAGCGCCGGCACCGCGCTCGTCCCTCTCCTTGTGGCACCACTCTCAGTTCCGCTGCTCCTCGGGGCCACCCAGTCGTACGAGGGTTTGCGGCTTGGTCACAGTATCGTTTCGTGGATACTGCTGATGGTCGTTGTCGTGCTGGTCGTGGCCATCATCGGGGTGTTGACCGCCCGACCTCTACAGGAGACCTGATGACGGCGCAGACGCGTAATCGCTGGTGGCCGTGGGCGGCAATCGTGCTGTCCCTCGCCACAGCTTTCACGCTCGCCATGGTCAGCCCGGCCGACGACGTGCAGGGCAATCTCGTTCGCATCATGTACCTTCACGTCCCGGCGGCCTGGCTCGCGTACCTCGCATTCCTCGTCACGTTTGTCGGAAGCGTCGCCTACCTCCTCACTCGGCATTTCCGGTGGGATCGCATCGCGGCAGCAAGTGCGGAGATCGGCGTCTACTTCACGGGTCTGGCGATTGTCCTAGGCATGATCTGGGCGAAGCCGACGTGGGGCGTCTGGTGGACTTGGGATGCGCGGCTGACGCTGACGGCCATCATGTTCTTCGTCTATCTCGGCTATCTGGCGCTGCGGAGGACCACCGACGATCCGATTGCCCGTGCGAATCGGGCCGCCGTGCTCGGCGTCGTCGGGGCAATCCAGATTCCGCTGGTCCATTTCTCCGTCGTGTGGTGGAGGACACTGCATCAACCTCCGTCGATCATTCGGCCGGACGGCCCGGCGATCCAAGATTCGATGATGCTCGTCGCGCTCATCGTTGGTGTGCTGGCCTTCACGGTCGTGTACGTATCGCTCATGGTGAAGCGCATCGAGCTCATTCACCTCGAGGATCAGCGGGATGCTGTCGAACGGACGGCCGACCAACCGGTCGCAGGCGAGGCGGTCACTGCACCCGATCTTGGGGGGCCGTCATGAGCGACTGGGGTTGGGTCGCGCTTGCATACGGTGTGACGTATGGCAGCCTTGCGGTATTCGCAGGGTCAATCGCTTTGCGTATCCGCAATGCCCGCCGTTCGCTTGGAGAGATCGAGTGAAGCGCTACTGGAAATTCGTCGTGCCCGCCGCGATTGTTGTTGTGGTGCTTGTTGTCTTGATGGTCAGCCTCAACGCAAGCCTCGTGTACTTCAATACGCCGACCGAGTTGGCCGACCAGGAACCGGGCGACGGGCGGCTCCGCCTCGGTGGACAGGTCGTACCGGGGAGTGTCACGGACACCACCACCGGTGTCACGTTCGAGGTGACCGATGGGCGCGAAGCGGTAACTGTCATCTACCTCGGCGCACCTCAGCAGCTTTTCCAGGAGGGCATCGGCGTCGTCGTTGAAGGGACCTGGGACGGTGCCGAGTTCCACTCGGATTCGATGCTCGTCAAACATGACGAGAACTACACGTCGGACGACGGCTCGTACGATCCTGAGCATCCGTACGGGGACGAATCGGACCAGGCGTGATCGCGGCCGTCGGATTCCTCGCGATTCTTGTTGCCCTGTTCTCGTCAGGGTGGCTCGTTGTCGAGGGAATCCGCGCCTCACGGGCAACGCCCGCCGATCCTCGGCGCCTGAAGATACCGGCCATTGGACTGGCCGCCGGTGGCGCGATCGCGTTTGTGTCGCTCGAGCTTGCGATTCTGACGCACGATTTCACCATCGCCTACGTCGCGCAGAACACCGCGATTGCCACCCCATTCGTGTTTCTCCTCGCAGCAGGATGGGCGGCCCTTGAGGGCAGCGTGGTGCTGTGGGGCTTGATGCTCTCCGTGTTCACTTGGCTGGTGTGGCGCGGCGTCAAGAGGGGTGACGGACTCGGCGTGCTCGCCCTCGCCGTGATGGGTGCTGTGGCTGTGTTCTGGTTCGGTCTGATGGCGACGGTCGCCAACCCGTTCGCGATCTGCACCGAGGTCGGCAACGGCTTCTGTTCAGCGACCTCATGGCTCCCCATCGGGAACGCTGTGGCACCGGCCGACGGCATTGGACCTAACCCGCTCCTCGCCAACCATATCCTCATGGCCGTGCATCCGCCGCTCCTGTATGTGGGGTATGTCGGGTTCACGGTTCCGTTCGCGTTCGCAATCTCAGCACTGGCCCGGTCCGAGCGGTCCAAGGTTTGGCTCGACCGCACGCACCGGTGGTCGCTGGTTGCATGGATCTTCCTGACGGCCGGGATACTCCTCGGTGGTTGGTGGAGCTACGAGGTGCTCGGCTGGGGCGGATACTGGGCGTGGGACCCCGTCGAGAATGCGGCACTCCTCCCGTGGATCGCAGGAACCGCATTCATCCATTCGGCCATCGTCCAGCGGAGACGCTCGATGCTGCAGGCGTGGAACTTCATGCTCGTCATCATCACTTTCGCTTTGACGATCTTCGGAACGTTCTTGACCCGCTCCGGGGTCGTCGCATCCGTGCATGCCTTCAGCCTCTCGGCCGTCGGGCCCGCCTTGCTGGTCTTCCTTGGGATCATCCTGTTCGGGTCTCTCGGGCTGTTCGCGATGCGGGCGAGCACCGTCGCGTCGTCGCCTCGACTTGAATCCCTCGTCTCACGCGAGGGTTTCGTCCTCGTCAACAGCCTGCTCATGACGCTCTTCGGCTTCACGATCATCTTCGGAACGATGTATCCGCTCCTCGTTGAGGCCTTCACCGGACGAGAGGTCTCTGTCGGCAGGCCGTTCTTCGACCGAGTCGCCGTTCCGATCGCCTTCCTGGTCCTCCTCGCCATCGGGACCGGCGCGACCGCGCCGTGGCGGGTCGAGACCGGAAGAGTCCTTTGGCAGAGAACCAGAGTCGGACTGAACGTCGGCTTCGTGGTTGCTGCCTTGTCGGTCCTTCTTGGCGTTCGCTCCGTTGCCGTCGTCGCGATCATCGGACTCGCCGGCTTCGTGATCGCCAACATCGTCGCCTTCTACGTTCACCAGGCATCACGATCGCATCACGGTGGGAAGCCCTGGCCGTCCGCGCTCGTGTCGACGGTCCGCAACGACATGGGGTACTGGGGCGGACAGATCTCACACATCGGGATCACGCTGGCCGTCGTGGCGATCGCGACCACGTCGGTGTTGGCGATCCGCACGGAAGTGCCACTTGCGGTTGGTGAGACTGCAATCATTGATGACTACTGCGTCGAGTATCTCGAACCGTTCTCACGAGTCGAACCCGAGCGGAACGTCTTTGGTGCGCGGGTTGCCGTCCTCGACCGGAGCTGTTCTGACGTGCGAGCGGTGCTCGAACCGCGACTCCACGAGTACACCAAGTTCGGCCAGGTCATAGCGACACCCTCGGTATGGACGACATGGGTCGACGACGTGTACCTCAACATCGCGGCCACGAACGAAGATGGCATCCGGCTGAAGGTGCTGGTGTTCCCACTTCAATGGATGTTGTGGGTCGGGGGCCTCGTCATCGTGGCGGGAGGGGTGCTCGCCCTCGGTCGGAAACCTCGAAAGCGCACACCAACGTCCGACGAGGGTGACAAGCGAAAGCACGCTGATGCCTGAACGCGTCCGAAACCTCATGTGGCTGATCGTTCCGGTGATCGCAGCCGGTGTGATCGCTGTCGGGTTGTGGCCGACCGACCAGGCCACTGCCGACCCGGAGGCTCGCGCCTACAACCTTGCGGTCCGGCTCAAGTGCCCGATCTGTGCCGGTGAGTCGCTCGCCGGATCCCAGACCGATCTCGCAAAGAACCTGCGTCTTCGCATCGACGAAGAGATAGCGGCCGGCAGCACCGACGACGAGATCGTCGCAATGTTCGTCGCCAACTACGGCGAACAAGTGTTGCTGGATCCGCCGAGGAGCGGTTGGGGCATCGCGCTGTGGGCGGTTCCGCTCGGCATCGCCGTTGTCGGAGGTGTTGCGGTGTATGGCCTGAAACGCAAAGAACGTGACACCACAGAGGTCCGGTCGTGAACGCCGCCCGGATTGCTGATCAGATCGACCAAGTCGATCGGGACCTCGCCGAGGTCGGCGAGCAGGTCGATGCAGGCGAACTCGACGAGGCAACCGCCGAGCGGCTCCGCTCGGCCTACCAGAGCGAACGGGCGGCCCTCGAAGCCCAGCTCGCCGACCTTGCGACACCGAAAGAGGACACGTCGCCAGACCCAGGGCCTGCACTGCGGTCGCAGGGCCGTGCCATTGCTGGGACGGTCATCGTCGGGATTGCCGCACTCGTGGTTGCGGTGGTCGCGGTGTTCTCGCTGCAGGAACGCACTCCGGCCGGGGAGTCGACCGACGGTGTCGCCACGGCTGCGCTCGAGAACGGCGGCGGGAGAGACCTCTCGTCGGTCGGACTCGAGGAGATGGAAGCCGTCGTCGCCCAGAACCCCGACATTCCCGGCATGCGGCTTGCGCTCGCCGATCGCTACGTCGAAGCGGGGGATTACTCGAGAGCACTTGAGCACTACATGGTGGTGCTCGAGCAGGAGCCCGAGAACGCCACGGCGCTGGCGCGGGTCGGATGGCTCACGTTCCTGTCGGACGAGGCGGAACTCGCCGAGCCGTTCATCGTGCGTGCCATCGCGATCGAGCCCGACTTCCCGCAGGCCTATTGGTATCTCGCAAACGTCCGCATCCAAAGGGGGAATGTGGAAGGCGCGATCGAACCACTCGAGCGGCTCCTCACCTACGACCTGCCCAACGACGTACGAGCCCAGGCCGAACTGATGCTGGAAGAGGTCCGATCGTGAGCAACAAACTCGTGTGGATCGTCATCGCGGCAGGTCTGGCGGTGATCGTTGTCGGGGTTGCGCTCGCCGGGAGCCTTGGGACGGACCCGACGGTGGTGAGCTCGGCATTGATCGACAAGCCGGCTCCCGATCTGGTCCTCGACAAACTCGAAGGAGACGGGGAGGTTCGCCTCGCGGACTATCTCGGGGATGTGGTGGTGGTCAATTTCTGGGCGTCGTGGTGTACGGGATGCCGGCAGGAGCATGCGGCCCTGAGCGCGGCTGCGGCCGACTACGCCGGCTTCGACGTGATGTTCTTCGCCGTCAACACACTCGACGATCAGGGCCAGGCGATTGGATTCCTTGATCGATTCGGGAGGAGCCCCGAAACGGTGTACGGCATCGACAGCGGCTCCCGAGCCGCATTCGACTACGGGGTCGCCGGCCTGCCGGAGACCTTCTTCATCAATCGAGAGGGCATCGTGGTCGGCAAGGTCATCGGGCCGGTCTCTGCAGACCTGCTGACGACCACGATCGATCAAGTTCTGCTCGGCGAGGCCATCGACTCAGTCGAGACCGGCGAGACCGAGAACCAGCTCTAGTCGGCAGCCGCCGCCCGGCGGGATTCGACCGACGCTCAACCAGGCGAACGGAGTACGCTTGCCCAATGGCGGGATGGAACCGGTACATCATGCACCTCGCGGTGCTGGCGCTCATTGCCGCCTCGACACTGGTCGGCATCTCCTCCCCTGCGCAGAGTTCGGCGATGTACGCCCAACCTCCGGCCGCCTACACCCCACCGTTCCCGCTGGTCTACCCGATCGACGCCCCTCGCCAGTTCGCCGACACGTTCGGCAGCGCCCGCGACGGAGGGGACAGGCTTCACCAGGGCGGCGATCTGTTCGCTCCGAAGATGTCACCCGTGCTCGCGACGGCTGCCGGTCGAATCAGTGCTGTTGATTGGTCGCTGTCGGCCGGGTTCTACATCGACATCACGCACGCCGGTGGGTGGAGGAGCCGGTATCTCCACCTCAACAACGACACCCCGGGCACCGATGACGGCCTCGGGTTCGGCATCGCCGAGGGCATCGGTGTCGGTGCCAGCGTCGCCGCCGGTCAGGTGGTCGGCTACGTGGGCGACAGCGGCAACGCGGAATCATCGAGCCCCCACCTCCACTTCGAACTGCGGATGCCGGATTGGACTGCAGTGAATCCATTTCCGTTTGTCATCGGGCGCTCCTCCGAAACCACCCTCTTCGTATTGCCTGAGCTCACCGACGATCCGGTCGTGAGCGGCATCGAGGTTCTGGGCCATATCGACCCGGGTGAAGGCTTCAACGGTGACGTACAGGCCTATGGCGAATTCGCCTACCTCGCGACCATCGGTGTGGGCGAGACGTGTCTCGCCACAGGTGTCCGGATCCACAGTGTTGCGGATCCTACGAACCCCGAAGAACTCGGCGTGATTGCCGACGGATATGAAGGCACCAGCACCGAGCAGGTGTGGGTCGGGTCGATTGCGACGGATCACTTCGCCGGCGATATCGCCGTCGTGGCCCACCGAATCTGTGAAGGGGCGTTCCCCGAGGCCTTCCGGGGATTCACGACCTATGACGTGTCCGACCCAGCCAGCCCGGTGGCACTCGGCTCCTACGAAACGGGACTAGGCACGGCCGGTGTGGAGGGCTTCGACGTATGGGCGGAAGACGGCCGAGTCGTAGTGGCCGCGGCGGTCCCCAATTCGCTGCTTGACCATATGCGCAGCCTCGGCGATGTTCGATTCGTGGACATCAGCGACCCGACCAACCCCGCCGATATCGTGGATTGGGACTTCCGACGGGATGCAGATCCGGTGGATCGAGACACCGCCACCGACGGTGCCGATCCCAGGGACCTGTACGCCAGCGGCGTCACCCTCGACCCTGAAGGTCGGCGAGCCTTCGTCTCGTTGTGGGATGCCGGGGTGGTCGTGCTCGACGTATCGACGATCGAACAGCCGCGGACGTTGGGGTGGACGGGCTCAGTCGGTCACTCGGAGGGGAAGTCGGGATCGACATTGTTCAGCGCCGAACTCCAGACGCTTGTGGTGAACCACGAGGATCTTGATCCGCTCGACGATGGCGACGATCAAGTGACGCAGTCGTGGGGTGTGCAGACCATATTCGACATCGGGACGCAGGATCGCCCGGTGTTTGTCACCAAGTACTCGGTGGAGGACGCGCAACCGGACTCCGATGGACTTGTCTCTCTCGCTGGGATCTACTCGGTCGGAGATTCGCTCGCGGAAGGCCACTACGCCTACAGCGCGTGGCTGACCGGCGGGTTGCGGGTCGTGGATCTCTCGAACCCGCTCGAGCCGACGGAAGTCGCCTCGTTCCTCCCGCCTGCCGGAATCGATCCCCATGATCGGTTTGTCTCGCCGAATGGTGTCATCAAGCTGCCGCTTGTCCGGTCGGTCGACGTGAGCAACGGATTGATCTACGTCTCGGACATCAACACCGGCCTCTGGGTTCTCCGCCTCCTGGAGGCGCCGTCGAACGCCGAATAGTCGACGTCCGCCTCCGCCGCACTGCCGCCGAAGGTCGTTCGGAGGACCGATGATCGACCTTTCGCCGGGCACCGGTACCATCCACCTGTTTGCCGATCGAAGAGGAGCCCCCGTGCCGTCCGAAGCCGACTACCGCCTGCCCCGCACCGTCATCCCGAGCCACTACGAACTCACGCTGACCCCCGATCTCGGTGATGCGAGTTTCGCCGGGCAGGTGGTGGTGGACGTTGAGGTTGTGGAGCCGGTCTCCGAGATCGTCATCAATACGGCTGAGCTGGCGCTGCACGACGCGACGCTGTTCAACGGCGGCGGGCAGCGGCTGGCGGCAACCGTCGAGACCGATGAGAAGGCCGAAGGGTCGACACTTCACCTCGACGGGACAGCTGCGGCGGGTGCGTGGAAGCTCGAAATCTCCTTCGATGGGATCCTGAACGACGATCTCCGGGGTTTCTATCGCTCCGTCTACACCGATCCGGACGGCGTGGAGAAGACGATCGCAACGACCCAGTTCGAGGCGACCGAGGCACGCCGGGCCTTCCCGTGCTGGGATGAACCCGACCTCAAGGCGACCTACGGAGTCACGCTCATTGTCGACGACGGCCTGACGGCGATCTCGAACGGTGCAGAAGCCGAGCGGACGGACCTCGGCGGCGGGAAGGTCGCGGTCCGCTTCGTGGATACCATCAAGATGTCGACGTATCTCGTCGCATTCATCGTTGGTGAGCTGGAAGTCACCGATCCGATCGATGTCGACGGAAACCCTCTGCGGATCGTGTACCCGCCGGGGAAGGGAAACCTCACCGACTTCGCGCTCGATGCCGCAGCGCACTCCCTGCGCTACTACGCCGATTACTACGACATCCCATACCCGGGCGGGAAGATGGACAAGATCGCCATTCCCGACTTCGCGTGGGGTGCGATGGAGAACATGGGCGCCGTGACCTACCGGGAGACGGCGCTGCTCGTCGATCCCCGCAAGGCCACGCAGACCGAGATGATGCGCGTCGCCGAGGTCATCGCCCATGAGATCGCCCATATGTGGTTCGGCGATCTCGTCACGATGAAGTGGTGGAACGGCATCTGGCTCAATGAGGCGTTCGCGACGTTCGCGTCGATGAAGTGCATCGACGCCTACCGGCCCGACTGGAAGCTGTGGCTGACGTTCTCATCCGACCGTGTCCACTCGATGGAAACCGACGCCCTTGCCGCGACTCGACCAATCGAGATCCCCGTTGCATCACCTGAAGAAGCGAATGCGATGTTCGACTCGCTCACCTACGAAAAGGGTGCATCGGTGCTCCGGATGCTCGAGCAGTACCTCGGCGAAGAGGCGTTCCGCCTCGGCGTGAGCAACTATCTGAAGGAGAATGCCTACGGGAACACCGACGGGGACGATCTCTGGTCGGCCCTCGCCGATGCTTCGGGGGAGCCCGTCAAGGAGATCATGGACACCTGGATCTTCCAGGGCGGATTCCCGCTGGTTGGTGTTGACGGTGAGCCCGGCGACTACACGCTGACGCAGCAGCAGTTCCGCTACCTCGGCGAAGGTGAGCAGCAGTGGAAGCTCCCCGTCGTCGTTCGGTCGTCGGAAGGTGAGCAGCGCATGCTCATCGAAGGCGAGAGCGCACGCGTTGCCGCCGGCGACGATCTTGTCGTCAACGCCGGTGCCGACGGTTTCTACCGCGTGGCATATTCACCCGAGCTGCGTGTTGGGCTTCGAGAGCGGCTCGCAACCCTCAGCGGTGAAGAGCGCTACGCCGCGATTTCTGACGCGTGGGCTGATGTGCTGAAAGGTGGCTCAGATGCCGCCGACTACCTGCGGCTCGTCGCCGGGCTCGGCAACGAGCCCGAGGTTGACGTCTGGCAGCGGATCCTCGCAGGGCTCGCCGAACTCGACCGTATCTCGCCCCCAGACGTTCGCCCGGCGCTCCAGGCGTTCGTGCGAGGCCTCGTCGCCGACAAGGCCGACCTGATGGGGTGGAAGCCGGCTGGGGGAGAGGACGATCGGAGCAGGAAGTTGCGGGGCACCCTCATCACGGCGCTTGGAAACCTCGGCGATGATCCGGAGACCCAGGCGAAGGCTCGGCTGGTCTTCGAGGAGTCCCGGTCCGCCGAAGGTGTGGTCGATGCGGAGGTCGCTAATGCGGCGCTGAGTGTCGTGGCCGCGAACGGCGACTACGACGACTTCGAACGGTTTGTCGAGATCTCGGATGGCTCTGAAATCCCGCAGGAGGTCGTGAAGTACCTCCGGGCGGCGGCTTCTGTTCCGGACCGGGCGGCCGCAGAGAAGCTCTTCCAGATGGTTCTCGATGGAGATATCCGTCGTCAGGACGCCTTCTGGGTTGTGGCGATCCTGCTCGGGCAGCGGGAGACCGGACCTCGGGTGTGGGAGCTGATGAAGGAGAACTGGGATGCAATGCTCGAACGGATTCCACCCGCTACCGGGCGTCGGATCCTCGAGCTGATCCCGAACCGCTCGGAGCCGGAGATCGCGGCCGACATCGAGTCATGGTTGGCCGACCATCCGATCAAGGGCGGCGAGATGTTCGCGCAGCAGCAGCTCGAGCTGCTGAAGGTGAGAGTCGGCCTCCGGGAGCGGGAAGCGAGCCGCCTCGCCGAAGCTCTCTGAAGCAGCGAACCCAGGGTTCACCACCCCGGATGCGGCGCTGCGAGCCCGCGGAATGGGTGGCGCAGCGAACCCAGGGTTCACCACCCCGTATGCGGCGCTGCGAGCCCGCGGAATGGGTGGGTTGAGGCCTGCCGCCTCGCCTCGCGGTAGGCTGGTCGCGCGGGTCTCGATCGTGACGAGAGGAGCTGGGATATGGTCGTCATCGTCGATGGATCTCCACTCACCATCGCCGATGTCGCCGCCGTCGCTGACCAGAAGGCCGACGTCGAGGTCGGGCCGGATCTCGCCACGCGAATGGCACCCGCCCGGGCCCTGGTTGAAACGATCATCGCCAACAACGAGGTGGCCTACGGGATCACAACCGGCTTCGGTGCTCTCTCGTACACCCGCATCCCGGTCGAGCAGGCCACCGAATTGCAGTACGACCTTGTCCGCAGCCACGCATCCGGCGTTGGCGATCTCCTCAAGCGTCCGACGGTCCGTGCGATGCTCCTGCTCCGGGCGCGAACACTGGCTCAGGGCTATTCGGGCGTCCGCCCGGCCATCGTCGAGCGCCTCATCGAGTTCCTCCGCCGCGACCTGCTCCCGGCCGTTCCTGATCGGGGTTCGGTCGGGGCCTCCGGCGACCTCGCCCCCTTCGCCCACCTTGCTCTCCCGCTCATCGGTGAGGGTTTCTTCCTGGTTGATGGCGAGCGAGTCCCCGCCGCCGGTGTGCTCGAGGCCGAGGAGCTCGAACCGATCCAGCTCGAGCCGAAAGAGGGGTTGAGCCTGCTCAACGGGACGGAAGGCATGCTCGCCCAGGGATGCCTCGCTGTTGATCGAGCACGGCTCCTCGCCGATGCCGCTGATGCCGCATGTGCCCTCTCCGTCGAGGCACTGATGGGCTCGAGCCGGCCGTTCGAAGCACGCGTCCATCTGCTGCGACCCCACCCAGGGCAGATCCACTCCGCACGCGTCATCTCCAACCTCCTCGAAGGATCACCGATCGGAGCGAGCCACAAGGACGACTTCTCCCACCGAGTGCAGGACGCATACAGCCTGCGCTGCGCACCCCAGGTCCATGGCTCCGTGCGGGACACGATTGATCACGCCGCAGCGGTCTTCGAGCGGGAACTGGGCTCCGTGGTCGACAATCCAATCATCTTCGCCGACGATGGCGACGTGATCTCCGCGGGCAACTTCCACGGCCAGCCTCTCGCATTCGCTCTCGATTTCCTGGCGATCGCCATGACCGAACTCGGCTCGATCTCGGAACGAAGGACCGACCGGATCCTCGACCCGGAGCGTTCATACGGGCTCTCCCCGTTTCTCGCGACGCGTCCCGGCGTTGACTCGGGATACATGTTGGCCCAGTACACCGCAGCGGCGCTCGTCGCCGAGAACCGTGTGCTCTCGCATCCGGCCTCGGTGGAATCGATCCCGACCTCGGGCTCCCAGGAAGACCACGTGTCGATGGGATGGGGCGCCGGACGGAAGCTCAACGACGTGCTGCGCAACACTGTGAACGTGATCGCCGTCGAACTCGTTTGTGCCGCCCAAGGCTGCGAACAGCGGGCCCCGCTCGAACCGGCTCCCGGCACCCAGGCGATCCTCGACGCGGTGCGAACCGTGGTGCCGCGACTCGTTGCCGATCGACCGGTTGGTGCCGACATCGAAGCTGCCGCAGAACTCATCGAAGGTGGCGGCATTGCCGCTGCCATGGAACGGAGGTAGCGATGCCGCCGACCATCAGGGCACCCCGCGGAACCGAACTGTCCACGAAGGGGTGGCTCCAAGAAGCAGCCCTCAGGATGCTCATGAACAACCTCGATCCCGACGTGGCCGAGAATCCCGATGAACTCGTCGTCTACGGCGGCCGCGGCAAGGCCGCTCGATCCTGGGGAGCTTTCGCAGCAATCGTGCGAACGCTGCGCAGTCTCGAGAACGACGAGACAATGCTGGTCCAATCAGGCAAGCCCGTCGGTGTCTTCCGCACCCACGAGATGGCGCCACGCGTCTTGATCGCGAACAGTCTTCTCGTCCCCGACTGGGCGACGTGGGAGACCTTCTGGGACCTGGAAGCCAAGGGCCTGATGATGTACGGGCAGATGACCGCCGGCTCCTGGATCTACATTGGGACGCAGGGGATTCTGCAGGGCACCTACCAGACGTTTGTTGCGATCGCCGAGCAGCGCTTCGGTGGGTCTCTGAGAGGGACACTCACGCTCACCGCCGGGCTCGGCGGGATGGGCGGGGCACAGCCGCTGGCGATCACCATGAACGATGGGGTCGCGCTGTGCGTTGAAGTCGACCCCGAACGTATCGCCCGGCGCATCGAACACCGCTACCTCGACGAGCAGGCCGACTCGCTTGACGATGCCCTCGACCGCGTTTCCGCAGCGAAGGCGGAGGGACGGGCCCTGTCCGTAGGGCTCCTTGGAAACGCCGCAGATGTCTTCCCGGAATTGCTCACACGCGAGATCGACATCGACATCGTGACCGACCAAACATCGGCTCATGATCCACTCAACGGGTACGTTCCGCGTGGCTTCACATTGGTCGAGGCCGTCGAACTGCGGCGGTCCGACCCCGAGACCTACATCGCCGCGGCCCGCGAGTCCATGGCCGTCCATTGCGCCGCCATGGTCGGGTTTCTCGATGCCGGGTCGGAGGTCTTCGACTACGGGAACAACCTGCGCGGAGAGGCGCTGCTCGGCGGTTTCGACAACGCATTCGCCTACCCGGGGTTCGTTCCTGCCTACATCAGAGATCTGTTCTGTGAAGGTATGGGGCCGTTCCGATGGGCGGCTCTTTCGGGTGATCCTGCTGACATCCGGGCAACGGACGACGCGCTCCGGGTGCTCTTCCCCGACCACCGGGCACTCCACCGGTGGCTGGATCTCGCCGAGGAGCGTGTCCCGTTCCAGGGCCTGCCCGCCAGGATCCTGTGGCTCGGGTACGGAGAGCGGGACCGTGCGGGCGAGGCCTTCAACGAATTGGTCGCATCGGGCGACGTAGGCGCTCCGATCGTGATCGGGCGCGATCACCTCGACTCCGGCTCGGTCGCATCCCCCTATCGCGAGACCGAGGCGATGCGCGACGGCTCCGATGCCGTTGCCGACTGGCCGATCCTCAACGCTCTCCTGAATACCGCGTCCGGGGCCGCCTGGGTTGCTGTACATCACGGGGGCGGCGTCGGAATCGGAAAGTCGATCCACGCCGGAGCCCAGGTCGTAGCCGACGGGACGGCAGACGGTGCCGAACGTCTCGCCCGCGTCCTGACGAACGATCCGGGGATGGGTGTCATCCGACACGTCGACGCCGGATACCCGGAGGCAGAGGAGGTCGCCCGGCAGCGCGGCGTCAGGATTCCGATGTGGGAATCGTGAGCGACCTGCTGGTCGTCGATATTGGACAGCTGGTGACGAATGACCCAGCGCGTCCGGGCCTTCTGGGCGTTGTCGAAGACGCTGGGGTTGCGATCGCTGACGGCTTGGTCGAATGGGTTGGGTCGGATGCCGATGTGCCGGATCGGTATCGAGACCTACCTCGACTCGATGCCGGGGGAGCAGCCGTACTTCCCGGGTTCGTTGATCCACACACCCACCTGGTCTTTGGGGGAGATCGCAGCGAGGAGTTCGATCGACAGCTCCGCGGCGAGTCGTACGAGCAGATTCTCGAGGGCGGAGGCGGGATTCTCTCGACGGTCGCGGCGACTCGCGCCGCTTCCGAAGATCAACTCTTCGACGAAGCGGCGGCCCGGGTGTGGCGGATGATGGCGAACGGCACGACGACTGTTGAGATCAAATCCGGCTACGGCCTCGACACCGAGACCGAAGTGCGCATGCTGCGGGTCGCGAATCGGCTCGATGAGACGCTCCCGGTCGACGTTGTTCCGACATTCCTCGGCGCCCATGTGGTGCCGTGTGAGGCGCGCACCGATCGCGACGCCTACATCAACCTCGTGTGCGGCCCGATGCTCGACGCCTGTGCTCCGCTCGCACGCTCCTGCGACGTGTTCTGCGATGAGGCGGCGTTCTCCGTTGCAGAGGCTCGTCGCGTTCTCGTGGCAGCGAGGTCTCGCGGACTGGATGTGCGGATTCACGCCGACCAGTTGGGGCGTGTGGGGGCGGCAGCCCTCGCCGCCGATATCCACGCCGCGAGCGCCGACCATCTCGACCACGCCACCAATGACGATCTCGTTCTGATGCAGTCCTCCGGCACCGCGGCCGTCCTGCTTCCTGCTGTGTCGTTCTCTATGCGCCTGCCCTATCCCGACGGTCGAGCCATTTGGGACAGCGGCGTATCGGTTGCTCTCGCGACCGACTGCAATCCTGGAACCGCCAATGTCGAGTCGATGCCGTTCGTGATAGCCCTAGCCGTCCTCAACATGGGCCTTGCGGCCGACGAGGCGGTGTGGGCGGCGACCCTGGGCGGTGCACGTGCACTCGGTCTCGACGATCGAGGTCACGTTGTTCCCGGAGCAATCGGTGACCTCGTGGTCCTCGACGCGCCGACCCATCTCCACATCTCGTATCGCCCGGCCGTCGATATCGTCGCCGCAGTCGTCAAACGTGGGGAGATCCTGTGAGCGACTACTTCTCGGTAGAGCATCCGATTCGGTTCGCACATCGCGGCAGTCGCGTGCTGTGGCCCGAGAGCACCATGTACGCGTTCACGAGGGCGATTGAGGATCTGAGCTACAACTACCTCGAACTCGACGTGCGGCTTACCGCCGATCGCATCCCCGTCGTGTTCCACGATGCCACCCTCGACCGGACGACCGACGGCACCGGCAAAGTCGCTGACTACACGCTGGCCGACCTGCAATCCATCGACGCTGCCTTTCACTTCGGACCGGACGACGACTACCCGCTCCGCGGAACTGGTATCGGAATCTCGCCGCTTGAGGAGTTGTACCGCACCTGGCCCGCAGCGCGGCTGAACGTCGACCTCAAGGGACCAGACGAGGAGTGGGTGGTTGCCGAGGTGATCCGCAAGGCCGACGCCGAGCACCGCACGCTCATCGGCTCGTTCTACGATCGGCGGATCGCCCGCTTTCGCAGGATCACTCAGGGGCGCGTTGCCGTTTCCGCAGGACCAACCGCTGCCACTGCGATGTGGAGTGCTTCGCGGGCGGGGCGAACAACCCGACGGAAGGTCCAGGCCTATCAGCTGCCGTTCAACTATCGCGGTTTCAAGATCGATGAGAAGCTGATCAACAGCGTGCACCGCGCCGGCGCACAGATTCATCTCTGGACGGTGAACGAAGCAGATGACATGCGGCGGTTCCTCGACATGGGAGTCGACGGCATCGTCACCGACCGCCCCGACGTACTGAACGAGGTGATCGGTGTCGACAACGGTTGACGAGTATCTGGATGGGGCACCGGAACCGCAGAGGTCAACGCTGGACGCTCTCCGGCAGACGCTTTGCGAGATCCTGCCCGACGCGGATCAGGCACTGTCCTACGGCGTCCCGGCGTTCAAGGTAGAGGGGAAGGCCGTTGCGGGGTACGCGTACTTCAAGAACCACTGCAGCTACTTCCCGCACTCCGGTTCCGTTCTCCCCGAGCTTGCCGACGAGCTGCAGCCCTATGAATGGTCCAAGGGGACGCTCAAGTTCCCCATCGACGAGTCTCTCCCGAGATCGCTCGTAGCCCGCCTTGTCGAACTGCGACGTGCGCAGCTCGGCCTCGGCTAGGACGAACACAGCGGAACGGGCCAGGCGGTGGCCATTGCGAATTCATCGGACGCAAATCGCCGACCCCGGGTAGCGTGTGAGGATG